>Ga0210395_10001102_pt1 | contig 20961 bp, 21 predicted proteins | sample IncBWH4OmetaG_FD_150861 | JGI IMG/M metagenome (GOLD analysis project Ga0210395, IMG submission 150861) | Forest soil microbial communities from Barre Woods Harvard Forest LTER site, Petersham, Massachusetts, United States - Inc-BW-H-4-O ...
CGCCCAGCCGTTTCAGATCGGCAATCGATACTTCCGGACGGTCGGGGGAAATCCCTGCCAGAACCCGCGAAGCAAAGCAGGTATCGAGGGACAAATTGCACTCCAGCGACAGGAAAGCGTCAATGCGCGGCGTCGGCTCGTCAGCTGGCCCCAAAAGCAGCTCGAAACCCATGTCCGCGCCCAGCGAAAAGCCGACCATCACGACTATGTCGGGTTGGAATTGTTCAGAGATTTCCTTCAACCACTCGCGCAAGATCACCACATGATCCGCAAGTGACAGGGAGATGCGCCTGCGACGATCCGGTTCGCATCCGTAGAGCGTGGGACTTAGGCCGCGATACGCCAAACGCTTGAGGATCGGCTCAAAGTCTCCGTGATCAAGACCGAGTCCATGAAGAAAGAAGACCAGGACATCCGAGCCAACCTGGTTGTCTACATAGCGCAAACGATCGCCGATAATTCGAGGATCGAGAGTGGCGCGGTCGAGCTTGCGGCAAACGCGTTCCGTAAGCATGAACTGGTGCTCGATCAACTGGTTCGTGGTGTCCGCGCCCAGGGAAGCGCCGGATCCTCCTTGGTCATCGCCTGGCGAAACCCAGTCCGACTCCAAATCCCGGCGGAGGCGCCGCAGATCTGTGCGCATTTCAGCCGCGCTCTGGTAGCGGAGATTGCGGTCCTTCTCCAGCGCCTTGTTGATGATCAGATCCAAGCTGATGGGAATATCCGGATTCAAGCGAATTGCCGGCGTACTAGTGCAACGGAGAATTGACGCGAGGGTCGCACCACAAGTGCTGCCACGGAATGGCAGTGTTCCTGTCGCCATTTCATAGAGCACGACTCCGAAGGAAAACAGATCGGTACCTGCGTCCAGGGGGCTACCCCTGACCTGCTCGGGCGACATATAAGCAATCGTTCCGACCACCGTGTCAGGGCTGGTGAGTTGTTGCTCAACGGATTGAGTGGTTGCTTCGCCGTCGGGAGTCAAAATCTTTGCCAAGCCAAAATCAAGAATCTTGGCGAGACCACGCTGGGTGACGAAGATGTTCGCCGGCTTGATGTCACGATGAACGATCCCGGCCGCATGGGCGACATCCAGGGCATCGGCAATCTCGATACCAATGGAGAGAATGGTTGCCAAATCCATAGGCCGCCCTGCGATGCGGCGCTTCAAGGTCGCGCCCTGAAGAAACTCCATAACGATGAACGCTCTGCCGTTCTGTTCGCCGATGTCGTGAATTGTGCAGATGTTGGGATGGTTCAGAGCTGAAGCTGCCTTGGCTTCACGTCGAAATCGTTCGAGCGCTTGGCCGTCGTTCACAAAGTCTTCGGGTAAGAACTTCAGCGCGACATACCGATCCAACCGCGTGTCCTGCGCTTTGTAGACAACGCCCATTCCCCCACCGTCAATTCTCTCGAGAATGCGGTAGTGCGACAGGCTACTTCCGAGAAGCGGGTCGGAATCGGACATCGGCGCTGATGTTAAGGTTCTTTGATTTTCAAGTCAACCTGAGCACGGATCAAGGGCGAATCCGGGAAATCGAAGTTACTGCACGGATGACGGGCAAGTCGCAAGTTGATCACCGACGAAGCTGGTGGAGTTCTTTTTACCTGACGGAGTCACACTCCGCCTTGATTCCCTTGGTAACCCGTTCGTACACTCCCTTTTGGTAACCCTTGGTAACCATGCGGTTCGTGACGTCCAGACGTACAATTGGCCTTGTCCGGTGGGTCCATCTTCCGATTCGTGAGATGACCCTCGGGACAGCACCCGGGAGCCGTTTTCCTCGAACGTTCGTCGGGTCCGCATCGAGAGTTTGTATTCAAGACCAGGCTCTGGAGTTCGCACTCTTATGGCATTGTTCGGCTTCAACAAGCAGAAGGTTCTGGCCAGCGCGGAGAAGTATGTCCAGCAGGGCAAGCTGCAGAATGCCATCTCGGAGTATGAAAAGGTCCTGAAGGCCGATGCCAAGGACCTGACGGTCACCAACACCGTCGGCGACCTCTACTCCCGGCTCGGCGAAACTTCGAAAGCTACTGAATGCTTCAAGACGGTCGGCGATGCCTATGCCAGCCAGGGTTTCACGGTCAAGGCCATCGCGATGTACAAGAAGATCTGCAAGCTCCAGCCCTCACTGGAGAGCTTGCTGAAGCTGGCGGAACTCTACAGCCAGCAGGGCTTGTTCAACGACGCGCGCGCCCAGTACCTGCAGGTCGCGGAAGAATTCCTGAAAAACAGCGAGTTTGAAAATGCGATCCGCATCTTCCAGAAGATTGTGGAGATGGACCCGGAAAACAGCGGGATTCGGGTTCGCCTGGCGGAAGTCTATCTTCGCCTGAACAAGAAAACGGAAGCCTGGCAGATTTTCTCCGCCGCCGCCGAAAGCCTGCGCGCCAAGGGCTCGCTCAGCGGCGCCGAAGAAATCCTGCAGCGCATGCTGAAGCTCGATCCGGGCAACACCTATGCCCTGCTCATGCAGGGCAAGAACATGATGGAGTCCGGCGACGCCACCGCCGCCGTTGCCACCCTGCAGAAAGTTTCCGACATCGATTCCCATCCGGATGGTCTCCGCGACCTGCTCAAGGCTTACCTGCAGGCCGGACAACTCTCCGAAGCTGGAACCATCGCCAACAAGCTGCTAACCGTACACAACGATCTGCACGCCATTTCCAGTTTCGCCGACGCGCTCATGCAGGCTGGCCAGTACGAGACTGCCCTGCAGGTTTTCGACGAGCACGCCGAACGCTTGCTGGCGGAAAACTCGGACAAAGTTCTCGAAAGCCTGCACACCATCATCGGGCACGTGCGCGATAATCCTGATTCTCTGCAGAAGTTGCTCGACTTGTTCCACAAAGCCGGGGAGAACACCCACGTCAGCGAGGTCTATGAACTGCTGGCTCATGCCAGCGTGCAGTCCGGCGATCTGCCCCGGGCTCGCGATCTTTACCAGAAGCTGGCGACCGTTGAGCCCCAGAACGCCCTGCACATGCAGAATTACCAGCAGGTGGTGGGTCAACTCGGCGGCACTTCCGGAAGCAAGCTCATTACTCCGGACGAAGCCGTCGTCCTGATCGACGATCTGGAAGCGACCGCGCCTTCCATTCATCAGCACTATACGGACGAAATTTCGCTGGCCGTCCGCTCGGCGCTCACCGACGCTGAACTCTTCATCTCTTACAACATGCCGGCCAAGGCACTCGGACCTCTGGTCGGGGCCCTGCCGCTGGCGCCCCACGATCTTCGCGTCAATCAGCGCCTCGCCGCTTTGCACACCCGCGCCGGCCGCTTCGCCGAAGCTGCGCTCTGCTGCCGCACCCTGCAGAACGTCTACTCGGAAGCCGAACATCCCGAAGAAGCCACGCGCTACGGAGAGTTGGCCGACCGCTACGAAGAACGCTCTTCGGTTTCGGTCCCGGTCGCATCTCCCGAAGACGAACACATTTTCCTGGACGCGCCCGCACCGGCTCAGCCGAAACCGGGTCAAGCCAAACCGGTTCAACCAAAACCGGCTCAAGAGAAACGCGCCGCGTCGCATCCGGTTCAAGAGCCGGAGAGCGACATACCGGAATTTGCCGTCGAAGAAGTCCGCGCCGAAGACACTGCCGCCGAGGAAGAAGCTGCCCCGGTGGCGCAGGCCGCTTCGCCCTGGCCTACGGCGGCCGAGCCCGAGTTTGCCGTGGTTGACGAGTCCTCCACAGCCTCGGAGGAACCCGCGGCGTCCTCGGGTGAAATCGATCTTTCTTCGGAATGGGATGACTCCCTCACCGTCGAGGCCGACGCCCCGGCGGAGGAAGTTGAAGCATCCGGCGATCAAGAAGCTCCCGATACCAGCAAAGCCGACGAGACGGTCGAAGAGATTCGTTTCTATCTCGGCCACGGCATGCCTGCGCAGGCCATGGCTGCGCTCGCCAAACTGCAGACCCTGACCAGCGATGCGGCCATGATCTCCGAGCTTCGCGCCGAAGTGGAAGCCGCCACTCAGGCCGCCGCCGAACAAGACAGCCCGGCCGCGACCGAGCCCGAGATTGAAGAACTTACCTCCGATGATATTCCGACCCTGGAAGTCACCGTCGATGAGACGCCTGTCGAAGAAGCTCCCGCCGTGGATGAACCTGTGGCCGTCGAGCCGGAGCCTGTAGTCGAAGAGATTCCAGTCGTCGCGGAAGCCGCGGTTGAGAGCGCGCCTGAACCTGTAGTTCATCTTCCCGTGGTGAATGTTCCCGCGCCCGTTATACCTGCGCCGGTCGTTCACGCACCAGCTGCTCATGCACCGGTCGTACACGCACCGGTCGTACATGCGCCGGTCGTACATGCGCCGGTCGTACAAGCGCCCCCGGCCGTACACGCACCGGTCGTACACGCTGCCCCGGCGGCGGCGGCGACCAAGCCCGCGGTCGCTGCAACCCCGGCCCCCGTTCTGGGCGAGTTCGTTGCCGATATCGAAGCCTCCCTCGGGGAAGACTTCCTGAGGTCCGCTCCGGTTGTGCAGTCCGCACCCGCACTGCCGGTTCCCGCGCCCGTGGCTCCGAGAGCAATTCCGCCGATGGCTGCGAGCGCGGCCGCTTCGGCCTCACCGGCGAATCACGTCGCGCCTTCCGCACCGGCCACTACGTCGGCGGCCATGGCTTCCGTCGCCTGGCACGCACCGGTCGCCGACGTCCCCAGGCCGCAGCCGCCTGCCGTTCCCGCTCCTGCCGCCAAAGCATCTCCGTTTGGCGAGGACGCCGGAGTCGATCTCGCCGAAATGTTTGGCGAGCTCAAAAAGGACCTCGACGCCGATATTGCTTCCGCCGACGAAGATCCCGAAACTCATTACAATCTAGGAATCGCCTTCCGCGAAATGGGCCTGCTCGATGAGGCCATCGGCGAGCTGCAGAAGGCCTGCCAGTCCTTTGAGCAGGGACATCCTTTCCCACAAATCATGCAGACCTACACCTGGCTGGCCCAGTGCTTCCTCGAAAAGGGTGTGCCTGAAGCCGCCATCCGCTGGTATGACAAGGCTCTCAACGTTCCCACCATCGACGGCGAAACCCGCGTCGCTCTGCACTACGAACTCGCTTCCGCCTACGAAAGCGCTGGCGATAAGCCCTCCGCTCTCAAGCATTTCATGAACGTTTACGGCACCAACATCGACTATCGCGACGTCGCCGAGCGCATTAAGGCCCTGAAGTCGTAGAATAGCGCGATGGCTTTCGTCGTGAATTCCCTGTATCCGGGGTCGAATAAAAGGTCGAATATAAGTCGGAGTGCACATCTCCGTGCAGATCGCTGTGCACTCAACGGCACACTTCGCCGTGATCGCCGTGCAGGCTCTTCCTGTACGCGGTGCCGGAGATGCCCCGCATGAGCGACCTCAGCCCCCTTTCCACCGCGCCCGGCAATCCGCCAAAAGCCGCGCCGCCGCAGCCTGACCCGAACGCTCCGCTTCTCGGTCCTCCACTCGACGCTGAGGCCCATCGCCCAGACGTCCCGATCCACGTCTGGATGCATCGCATCTCCGTCTTTCTTTTTGTATTGATCAGCGCTGTGGCCGGCGTGCTACTCATCATTCTGCCGTGGACGCCGGAGTGGACCGACAACTACCTGCTGCTCTCGTTCCCCGCGCTCCGCGACGTGGTTTCCAACGGCTTCTTCCGCGGACTGTGCAGCGGCCTGGGCCTGCTCGATATCTGGATCGGTTTCTGGGAAGCCCTGCACTACCATGAGCAGCAGTAAAAGTCGGAAACGCATGCACACCGTGGAAGAGCGGCGCTTCGAGCGCCGCGTCAGTGACCTCAAAATGCCGGGCTTCAGCCCCCGCGGCACACTGCTGGTATTCTGAGAAGTTGCGATTCGGCCCCTGAATTCCAGAACGCGAGCCATTTATGACTGACCATCTCGAATCCGCGCCGGTAGCGTACCAGAACGAACCCTTCCTCGACAGCCCCGACGGGCGCATCCTCCGCATCCTGGCCGAATATCAGGAACCCCTGGCGCGCTTCCGCCGCGAGCAGATTCAGGACACCGTGGTCTTCTTCGGCTCCGCCCGCTTCCACGGACACGACACTGCCACGGCCGCGCTCGCCAAGATCAAGAAAGATCAGGCCGGTACTCCGCCCGCGCAACTCGAAAAAGATCTGAAACGCGCCCAGGCCGCCGTCGACATGGCCCGCTATTACGGAGACGCGCGCAAACTGGCACACATGCTGACCGAGTGGTCGATCCAGATTCCCGCCCGCCGCCGCCGCTTCGTGGTCACCACCGGCGGAGGCCCCGGCATCATGGAAGCCGCCAACCTCGGCGCCCACGAAGCCGGAGGAAAAACCATCGGCCTCAACATCCAGCTCCCCTTCGAACAGAGCCCCAACCAGTACATCACGCCCGCGCTGAACTTTCAGTTCCATTACTTCTTCATGCGAAAATTCTGGTTCGCCTATCTCGCCAAAGGCCTGGTGATTTTTCCCGGCGGCTTCGGCACCATGGACGAACTTTTCGAAATCCTCACCCTCGCGCAAACCGACAAGCTGGCAAAAAAAATCCTGGTCGTCATTTACGGCAGCGAATACTGGAACCGCATCCTCAACTTCCAGGCCTTCGTGGACGCCGGCACCATTTCGCCCGACGACCTGAATCAGTTCAAGATCGTCGACACCCCCGAAGCCGCCTTCGAATTCCTGCGCGACGGACTCACCAAATATCACCTCGGCGGCACACAAAAAAAAGAAGGTGAAGCCCTGCCAGAGATCGCCAAGACCAGACCCTAGAGACGGGATCGTATTAGTGGTGTTGTCATTCCGACCGCAGCCGGAGCGAACGCGACGGCAACGGAGGAATCTGCTGTTGCATTAAACTGCCAAACAGATGCCGCCCCTTCTCTACTACATCACCGACCGCACCGCGTTCGCAGCCGACGAACCCACGCGCTGCAGCCGGCTCCTGGAAAAAATCAACGAAGCCGCCCGCGCCGGTGTCGACTACATCCAGCTCCGCGAAAAAGATCTCCTCACCCGAGACCTGGAATGCCTGGCCCGCGAAGCCGTCCACGCCATTCGCGAAGCACTGCCCACTGATCACCATCCACTGTCCACTGCTCTTCTAATCAACTCCCGCACCGACGTGGCGTTAGCAGTTCAAGCCGACGGCGTCCACCTGCGCAGCGATGACATCTCCCCCGCGGAAGCACGAGCAATCTGGAAACAATGTGACGCGGGCGCCCCCGCCCGCGTCTCGCCACAAGCTCCGCTGATCGCAGTCTCCTGTCACTCCCCAGCAGAAGTGAGCGTAGCCGCCGCGACCGGCGCGAATCTCGCCGTGTTCGCCCCGGTCTTCGAAAAAAAAGACGCGAACCCAGCCGGCCTCGAAGCGCTTCGTCTAGCCTGCAAAAATAAAATCCCAGTCCTGGCCCTGGGCGGAATCACCCTGTCCAACGCCCACTCCTGCCTCGCCGCCGGAGCCGCCGGCATCGCCGCCATCCGCCTCTTCCAGGAAAACGACATCGCCGAAGTCGTGAAACGATTGCGCAATCCCTAGGCTTCCTCTGTGTCCTCCGTGTCCCTCTGCGGTAAAGCCTTTGCTCTTGCTAGACTGATGATCAAATGACGGCAACGCTGACCCAACTCGCGGCCCGTGCGCCGCTCGAACCCGCACTCGTCCAGATTCCCGACGCCTGGTTCCTGATGGGCTCCAACACCGGCCAGGACTGCGAACGCCCCATCCATCGTGTCTGGGTCGACGCCTTCCACCTCGCCGCCACGCAGGTTACCAACGCCGAGTACGCCCGCTTTCTCAGCGCAACCGGCGCAACGCAGCCCCCGTTCTGGCAGGACGCAAACTTCAACCATCCAGAGCAACCGGTGACGGCAGTCTCCTGGCACGAAGCCGCCCGCTACTCCGAATGGCTCGCTTCGCAAACCGCCCGCCCCTACCGCTTGCCCAGCGAAGCCGAATGGGAACTCGCCGCCCGCAACGGTCTCGAACAAAAACAATTCCCCTGGGGTGACGCCCCGCCGCAATCTCTGCCGGACTACGCCACGCGATGGCTGACCGGACCCGAGCCTGTGGCCCGCTATGCCCCCAGCGCCTTCGGACTCTTTGACATCGGTGACAACGTCCACGAATGGTGCAGCGACTGGTACGACCCCAACTACTACGCCATCTCGCCGGAACGCAATCCGCAAGGCCCCGAGCAAAGCCCGATGAAGCCTCCGCGCAAATCCTCTCGCGGAGGATCCTGGCGCCACCAAATCAAAGTCTCCCGCTGCTCCGCCCGCTCCAGCATCCCCCCGGAATTCCAATACGCCGATTACGGATTCCGCGTGGCATGCAGTAAGTAGCGCGGGATTTTCTCGATTGAGTAATTGTGTAATTTAGTAATTGAGTAATTTAAAATCGCCGCGCGTCGGATTTTTCAATTACTCAATTACCAAATTTCCCAATTACTCAACTCCCCTATGTTCAGACCCGATCTTCTTCGCAACAAACGCATCCTCATCACCGGCGGCGGCACCGGCCTCGGCAAAGGCATGGCCCAGCGCTTCCTCGAACTCGGCGCCACGGTCCACATCTGCGGACGCCGCGAAGAAGTCCTCGAGCAAACCGCCGCTGACCTATCCGAAGCGACGAAAGGCACGATCCATGCCATCCCCTGCGACGTCCGCAATCTCGACGCCGTCGAAGCCATGATCGATTCCATCTGGCAGGAAGCCCCGCTCGACATCCTGGTCAACAACGCCGCCGGAAACTTCATCGCCCGCACCGAAGAGCTTTCTCCCGGCGCATGGAACTCCGTTATCGGCATCGTACTCATGGGCACGCTGAATTGCACCATGGCCTGCGGACGCCGCTGGCTCGCCGACAAACATCCGGGAACCGTCCTCAGCATTTCCGCCACCTACGCGCCGGTAGGCTCGGCCTACGTCGTCCCCTCCGCCGTTTCGAAAGCCGGAGTCGAAGCCCTCACCCGCAGTCTCGCTGTTGAGTGGGGCAACCGCGGCATTCGAATGAATGCCATTGCGCCCGGCCCCATCCCCACCCAAGGCGCATTCTCTCGCGTGCTGCCGCGCCCCGAACTCGAAACCCTCGCTCTCGACCGCAACCCGCTCCACCGTTTCGGAACGATCGAAGAGCTCGCGAACCTCGCGGCGTTTCTGGTGAGCGACGGCTCCGCCTACATCAACGGTGAAGTCATCCGCATGGACGGCGGCGAATTCCTGCAAGGCGCCGGAGAATTCAGCAATCTGGGAAGAGTTCTTACAGAAGAAGACTGGCAGGCTGTCAAACCCAGGAAGCGGCACAGTTCTAACCCAAGAAGCTAACTTTCTCGAAGAAACAATTCTTTGCCGAACCTTACTAAACTTTACTTGTGAATCGCATCACACGGGGAGTACGTGTAGAAGAGCTTTGTATTGGAGTTGGCCCGCGATTTCGTGGCGATGAGCCACACGCATGGCGGCCAGCGAAGATCGATTCTCCCTCGAAAGGAATTCCAATGTCGAGAACTGGCCAAGTGATTCTCTGTTGCCTGCTTGTGCTTACTCTGGAGCGAGGCATTTCACGCGCGCAGCAGGCCGCGGAAATTGTGCCACCGGCTCCGATCCCATCTCAAATCCTCGCCGGCAAGAGATTGTTTATTGCCAACGCCGGAATCGATTCGTACTACCTTGCTGGCTACATTGCGAGCCACACGGGCGCACCCAATGGGCTTTACGATCAGTTCTACGCGGCTGTGAACAGCTGGAGAAGATACGAACTGGTATCGAGCCCATCCGACTCCGACATAGTCTTCGAGATATCTCTGAACCGGGAGGTCGAGTACAGCGATCCTCAGTTCCGGTTGAGAATCCTCGACCCCAAGACAAACGTAGTTCTGTGGACCTTCGTCGAGCAGGTGGGCGCAGGATCCGGACGCGACGCCAGCCGACGCAAAGCCTGGGACGTGGCGCTGACCAAACTCCTGAACAACGCGAGAGTGCTGGTCAATCAAACGATGCCCCCGTCAGGCGCGTCTAACAAATAGAACGAACCGCTACCGCTGATCCTTCGATGGCATCACAATCGCCTTCAGCACCAGGTTGACCAGGCTCAGCACAATCGCCCCGATGAACGCCGCCACAAACCCGCGAACCTGAAATCCCGGCACCACCGCCGACGCCAGTTCCAACATGACCGCATTGATCACAAACCAGAACACCCCCAGCGTCAACACCGTCAAAGGAAACGTAATCACTTTCAGCACCAGCCCGAGCGTTGCGTTGATAAACCCAATCGCCAGCGCAGCAATCAGCGCCGCCACCGCCCCGTTGACATGAATGCCCGGTACCACCTGAGCCACAATCCACACCGCCACCGCACTCAACACCCAATTCAAAAGCATTCGCATGCTGGTTTCCTCAAGGAGAACTATAGGCGCTATTACAAGATTTTGTCATTCCGAAGCCGCCGGAGCGAACGCGACGGCAACGAGGAATCTGCTTCTTCCGCCTGTCCCCGGGTCACAGCCTCTCCTAAAAATTCATCGGCGATTCGCCGTCTCCCGCGCCCCATACGATACACTCATCAATTCGACTTCCAGGAGGATTTCCCCAATGCCCGACCCCGCACTCACCGGCTCCGAATTCAAAAAGCAACTCCGCGCCGGACAGCCCAAGATGGGCCTGTTCCTCAACGCCCACAGCCCCACCGTCGCTGAGCAACTCGCGCACAGCGGATACGACTGGCTCCTGGTCGACAGCCAACACGGCCCCATGGGCTACGAGAAACTTTCCGCGATGCTGAGCGGCATCGCCAACGGCGGCGCAAAGTCTCTCGTCCGCGTCGGCGGATACGACGACCGCCCCGGCATCCAGCAATCGCTCGACATGGGCGCTGACGGCGTCCTCGTCCCCTACATCAACACCGCCGAAGAAGCGCGGATCGCTGTAAGTTGCATGAAATATCCCACCGTCGGCACGCGCTCAGTTTACTTTCCCCAGCGCAGCATGAACAAAGCCGGACTTCTTGGCTACGCCGGGAATTTCAACAACGACGGCATCGTCGCGCTGCAAGTCGAAACCGCTTCATGCATCGAGAACATCGCCGAAATCGCCGCCGTTCCCGGCGTCGACATTCTCTTCCTCGGCCAAAACGATCTCTGCATGTCGATGGGCCTCTACAACAAATACGAATTCCCCCACATGTACACCTCGCCCGAACTCGACGCCGCCACGAAAAAACTGGTCGAGCACGCCAGAAAGAACAACGTAATCCTCGGACTGTTCCTGTTCGGCACGAGCCGAGTTGGCGAATTCCTCGAAAAAGGATTCACCTTCATCAGCATCGGCAACGACCTGCACCACGTCCTGACCCAAGCCGGAGCCTACGTAGCCGACATGGAAAAGATGGCGCAAGAAAAAGGCAAGCCCTGGAAGCGCCGAGCGACAGCCCTGTTCTAACGAAACTTGAGGTGCCCCACCCTTCTCGCGCACTTTGCGACAGGGTGGGGATTTTGACTACGCTTCCTCTGTGTTCCCCAGTGTCCTCTGTGTTTAACGCTCTTCCACCTTCCGTCCACCGTACTCCCATGAATTAGAATCACAGCTCTGGACAACCCCGTGCTCCTCACCGAAATCGAAACCCGCGTCCTCGGCGCCCTGATCGAGAAAGACATTACCACGCCCGACTACTACCCGCTTTCCCTGAACGCCCTGGTCAACGCCTGCAACCAGAAAAACAATCGCGACCCGGTGATGACCCTCGATGAATCCGCAGTCCGCGACGCCCTCGCCACCTTGCAAGAAAAGCGCATGGCCGGACCCGCCAGCGGCGCCGACAGCCGCGTCACCAAGTTCGAACACCGCCTGCAGGAAGTCTTCAACTTCGACCGCCGCGAAATCGCCATCGTCTGCGTGCTCCTCCTCCGCGGACCGCAAACTCCCGGCGAACTCCGCAGCCGCACCGACCGCATGTACCACTTCGAAGCGCTCGATGACGTAATCTCGACGCTCGATCGCCTGGCCCATCGCGAACCTGCGCTGGCGGCAATCCTCCCCCGCCAGCCCGGCACAAAAGAATCCCGCTACACGCACCTCTTCTCCGGCGAACCACCAACGTCTGATGCCGGCGAGAATGTCAGTGTGACGCGGGCGTCCTCGCCCGCGACTGCCGGAGCAAACTCAACCGCCGATCGTCTGGCGACGCTAGAAGGAGAAGTCGCAAGCCTGCGCCAGCAACTGTCCGAAGTCCAACTCCAGCTCGCCAACTTCCGCAAGCAATTCGAATGAACTCGCCGATCGTCATTCAGAACTACGACCCGCTTTGGCCCCAACGCTTCCAAACGCTCCGCTCACCAATTGCTGCCGTACTTGGCGGCCTGGCCGCTGCGATCGAGCATGTCGGTAGCACCGCGGTTCCCGGATTGGCTGCGAAGCCTGTCATCGACATCGACATACTCTTGATATCTGCCAGCGATCTTTCACTCGTCATCCATAGGTTGGCATCCTTGGGATACGAGCCTCGCGGAGATTTGGGGATCGCGGGCCGCGAGGCCTTTCTCGCCCCGCCTGGCGATTTTCTCCATCACCTTTATGTTTGCCCACCCGGCAGTGAAGAGTACCGACGGCATATCGCGTTCCGGGACTACCTCCGAAGCCATCCCGAGGATGCGGACACCTACGCCACTCTGAAGCGCCGGCTCGCGGACAAATTTCGCGCCGACCGTGAGGCATACAATCAGGCCAAGAGCGCATTCGTCGGTGAAATCTTGCGCCGCGCTGGCCAGCACCCCACACTCTAGGGACTGGAACTGGAACTTTTTCCCCGCCTTCGACGTAGAATCATCCAGATAGAAAAAAGGAGGCCTCACCTTGTTCACTTTCCTGCTCTGGTGCATTCTTTTCGTCCTCTGCTGGCCTCTGGCCCTGCTCGCCCTGATTGCCTACCCCTTCATCTGGCTGATATTGCTCCCGTTCCGCGTCCTCGGCGTCGCCGTTCACGGCGTCCTGGAGATCATCTTCCTGGCCATCACCCTGCCCTTCCGCCTGCTGGCAGCGCCATTTAGGATCTAAGGGCGGAAGTGCAGTGACGATTCTCGCAATCCCCTACCTGGCGACTTTCCGTCCTCGTCAGGTTGGTGTAACCTCACCTAAAGCGCTCCACCGTTTGAGGAGGACCACATGCATCGTCGCGAATTCCTCATTCGCTCCACCACCGCTGCCGGAGCGGCCTGGCTCTCATCGAAATCTATCCTCAATGCCATCGCCGAACAAACGCTCTCCGCAAAATTTTCCGCCTCCGACACCGTCACCCTCGGCAGCACCGGCATCAAGACCAGTCGCCTTGCCATGGGCACCGGCACCGTCGGCTCCGAGCATCATTCGCATCAAACCGCGCTCGGCGTCAAAGGCCTCTCCGATCTTCTGCTTAACGGATACGACCACGGCCTGCGCTTCTTCGACGCCGCCGACTCCTATGGAAGCCATCCTCACGTCGCCGAGGCGCTCAAGCACGTGCAGCGCGACCAAGTCACGGTACTCACAAAATCCTGGGCACGCGACGCCGCCACCATGCGCGCCGATCTCGACCGCTTTCGCCGCGAACTCGGCACCGACTATCTCGACGTCTGCCTGATGCACTGCGTCACCGAGGCCGACTGGACCGACCGCTACCGCGGCGCCATGGACGTGCTCTCCGCAGCCAAGGAAAAGGGAATCGTCCGCGCTCACGGCTGCTCCTGCCACACCATCGAAGCCCTGCGCGCCGCCGCCAAATCTCCCTGGGTCGAGATCGATCTGGCCCGCATCAATCCCATCGGCGCCATCATGGACGCCGATCCGGCAACTGTAGTTGGAGTTTTAAAAGAAATGAAAGCGGCGGGGAAGGCCGTAGTAGGGATGAAGATTCTAGGCCAGGGCGCGCTGCGCACCCGTCAGGACGAAGCCATCAAGTTCGCGCTCTCGATCGGCGTACTCGACGCCTTCACCATCGGCGCCGAGAGCATTCCGGAGCAGAACGATCTGATCCGCCGGATCGCAGCCGCGTGATCGGTGGCCGCTGGCACTCTTACTCGCGACGTCTATCCGCAAACCGCAGCGGATGAACTCCCGGATTCCGAACCGTGCCGACCCTCACCACACCTTCCACCACGATCGGGATCGCGCGTATTTCACCAGCGGAATGGATTCAGGTCGACGCACTACGGCATCGAGTGAGCCTTCCAGTTGGTAACCAAAGAATTCGTTCAGCGCGGCTTCTCCGAGCTCAAGAGGATGGAACGGAAGGGGATACTCTTCTTCCTCTTCATCGTCGCCAACGGGATGCCGGCCGGACCAGTACGGTTCTTCAAAAGGCAGTCGTTGCCCCAAGTCTTCCAACACGCCACTTTCGGGAGACACGCTAAGCGATCGCACCAGTTTGCCGCGGTCCCAACACGCGAAGGCAAACCAATCGACCACGCTGTGCATTGCGTGCAAATAGATCGTCGCGCCGCTTCCATAAGAAACAAATCGCTCCGGCAGCTTTGAGGGATAGTCGATTGCAAATTCCTTCGCGGCCACGATCGAAACGCCCGCGAAGCAGCCGAGATGGATTTCGTTGTCGGGCGGGCAGGTATAGCAGAGATTTCCATCGCCCATCGGATCGAGCTTCTCTTTGGGAAACAATTTCGTCGCAAGTTGCAGAGTGGCCTGGCGATCAAGTGCGGCGCCGCTGCTTAAAACTTCGCCGACTCTACGTTCCGCACAGACGAGCATCCAGGTTTTTGCGCCCACGAATTTACTCCTCCATGCCAGGATAATGCCAGGATCGGAATCGCCGGCTAACCCTCCATGACCTTCATCGCGGGGCTCAGAATCAACCGCGCCTCCGTCGCCCGCTGCACATCCTCGGCCGTCAGCCCCGGCGCAATCTCCTCGAGCACCAACCCATCCCGAGTCACGCGAATATACGCCATCTCCGTCGCAATCGTATCGACCACATTCACGCCAGTCAGCGGCAGCGTACACTTCTTCAGAATCTTCGGAGCCCCTTCGCGCGTCGTATGTTCCATCGCTACCACCACCCGCCGCGCACTCGCCACCAGGTCCATCGCCCCGCCCATCCCCTTCACCATCTTCCCCGGGATCATCCAGTTCGCCAGGCTCCCGGTCTCATCCACTTCCATCGCGCCCAGCACGCTCAAATCAATGTGCCCGCCACGAATCATGGCAAACGAATCGGCACTCGAAAAATAAGAAGTCCCCGGCATCTCGCTTACAGTTTCCTTTCCCGCGTTGATGAGATCAGGATCTTCCGTCCCCTCCACCGGATAAGGCCCAATCCCCAGCATCCCATTCTCCGACTGCAACGTAACTTCAATTCCCGCCGGCACATGATTGGCAATCAGCGTAGGCATGCCGATCCCCAGGTTCACATAAAACCCATCGCGCAGCTCGCGCGCAATCCGCCGAACAATCCGCTCGCGCTTGTCTATGTCTTTTCCAGGCTTGTTCATATCGGTCGTTGGTCGTTGCCCTAATCCCGCAAACTCTGTCATCCTGAGCGAGGATTTTGCTCCGGCGTGCCGGAGCAAAACCGCAGCCGAAGGACCCCGCGATCCTTTGAGCCATCCCTGATGCCGCAGGGAGTTCTCCCCAGGCCTACCTCTTACTCACCGTCTTCCGCTCAATCCTCCGCTCGTACAACTCCCCCTGAAAAATCCGTTTCACATAAATCGAAGGCGTATGAACCGCGTCCCCATCCAACTCCCCCACCTCGACCAGATGCTCAACTTCGGCAATCGTGACGCGAGCCGCCGTCGCCATCATGGGATTAAAATTCCGCGCGGTCTTCCGATACACCAGATTCCCCTCGCGATCGCCCTTCCAGGCCTTCACAAACGCAAAGTCCGCCTTCAGCCCGCGTTCCATCACGAACGTGCGCCCCTCAAACTCGCGCGTCTCCTTACCCTCAGCGACGATCGTCCCCACGCCAGTCGGTGTATAGAACGCCGGAATCCCCGCACCCCCCGCGCGAATCCGCTCCGAAAACGTCCCCTGCGGCACCAGATCGAGCTTGATCGTCCCCTTCAACACCATCTCTTCCAGCAACCGGTTCTCGCCTACATAAGTCCCGATGTGATGCACAATCTGTCCCGCCGCCAGCAGCAACCCATTCCCCACGCCGTCAATCCCCACGTTATTGCTGATGGTCCGCAGATTCTTCGTCCCCTTGCGGGCCAGCGCCCGAATCAAATTCTCCGGCATCCCGCACAACCCGAACCCGCCAATCATGATGGTCGCGCCGTCAAACACGTCGCGAATCGCCTCATCCGCATTGGCCACAACTTTATTCATCGCGTCAGAATTCTAAATGATTCGCCGTGCCCAGGCACTTCTGTGCGAAGTTCTGAGGACAACTTCGGGACGATCATTTGACAATCTGGTGACATGCCACCGCATCTCGAACGACGCGGCAAACGTCCAATATCCAGAACAAGAGAAAGCAACTTCGAAGTGTTGTTTGCTCTGGTTTTACGAGGCGGCGGGATACGCCATACGCAGAGCACACGGGAGCGAACCTTCTCCCGTGCAATGCGGCAGCCCGGTTGCAAGCCCAGGGCGCATCGCGCAAAAACATGTCTCCACTCGCCGAATACGACCGCAGGCTCGAACAAGTCATCCGCGCCTTCGCGCTGCGTATCCTGGTGCCCCGCTGGACCGAGTTTGACGCACTGTGGGAGAGTGCCAACAGAATCTGCGATCGCTACGAACTCGAAAGGCTCGTCCCACAGCGCCGACCGGCAGATCTGTTGAGCCGTCAATAGTATTGGTGAGACCCGCTGGAGCTATCGTTTCTTCTGCGGGATTTTCCGCAACTGATGCGCTTGCTCAAACTCCTCCGCCAGTTGCCGCGTCGCCAGGTTCTCCCGGATGTGCGCCAGCCGCTGCTCCACCTTCCACAACGCCTTTTCCAGATTCGTTTTGTTGCTGATCGCGATATCCCGCCACATCGAATAGGGACTCGCCGAAATCCGCGTCATCTCCTGCAACGCGCGCCCACCCGCCGGAAGCAGCGGAGCCTCTTCGCCAAACTCCTCCACCAGCGCCGCCGCCAGCGCGGTCGAAATCATCTGCGGCACATGGCTGATCCACGCGCACAACCTGTCATGCTCCTCGGCCGGCAGCATCGCAATCCGCGCCCCAATCGCGTCAATCCACCCCGTAAACTCCGCGAACAATCCTTCATTCAAGTTCTGCCCCGGCAGCGGAGACACAAACCACACCGCCTTCTGAAATAAATCCGCATCCGCATAATCCACTCCACTCATTTCTTTCCCCGCCATCGGATGCGCTGCCAGAAACCGCTTCCCCACATTCTTCCCAAACACCTTCGCCGCGCGCTCAACGATCGCCGTCTTTGTGCTGCCAACATCGGTAAGCAGCGCCTTCGCCGGAAGCACCGGACCCAGGCGCTCGATCAAATCCACAATCGCCAGCACCGGAGTCGCCAGCACTACGACTTGGCTCCCATGCACCGCATCTCCCGGATTCACCGTCCCGTCATCGATCGCCCCGCGCATGCGCGCCCGCTCCAGCGTGCCCTCGCGATCGCACCCAATAATCCGCCCCGCGAATTTCTTCTTCCGCAGCGCAAGCCCCAGAGACCCACCAATCAGCCCCGTGCCAATAATCGTGATTTGCCGAATAGCCATAAGAAGAATTGAGTAATTGGAAAATTTAGTAATTGAGTAATTTGAAGATCAGCGCAACTGAACTTTCAATTACACAATTACCAAATTCCCCAATTACTCAATGGACTAACCGATCTTCCTTCCCACCGCCGGCGCAATCATCCTCAGCTCATCCATCAGCTTCACAAACTGTTCTGGAAACAGCGATTGCGCCCCGTCCGACCAGGCCTGGTTCGGATCGCAATGCACTTCAATCAACAGCGCATCCGCTCCCGCCGCCACTGACGCCCGCGCCATCGGAGCCACTTTGTCGCGCCGCCCCGTCCCGTGCGAAGGATCCGCCGTCATCGGCAGATGCGACAATTTATGAATAATCGGGATCGCCGAAATATCCATCGTGTTCCGCGTATACGTCTCAAATGTGCGAATCCCGCGCTCGCACAGAATCACGTCGTAGTTCCCGCCCGCCATAATGTATTCCGCCGAAAGCAGCAACTCCTCAAACGTCGCGGCAATCCCGCGCTTCAGCAATACCGGCTTCCGCACCTTCGCCAGTTCGCGCAGCAAATTAAAATTCTGCATGTTGCGCGCCCCCACCTGCAGAATGTCGACATACGGCAGCATCATCGGAATCTGCGAAATCTCCATCACTTCGCTGATAACCAGCAGTTTGAACTTCTCGCCCGCCTCCCGCAGCAACTTCAGCGCATCTTCCCCATGCCCTTGAAACGAATAGGGAGAGCTCCGCGGCTTGAACGCCCCGCCCCGCAGCACTTTCGCTCCAGCCTTTGCCACAGCCTCCGCTGTAGAAAAAATCTGCTCGCGAGTCTCCACCGAACACGGCCCCGCCATCACGATAATTTCATTCCCCCCAATATCAATCCCATTCGCCAGCTTGACGATCGTCCCCTCCGGACGAAAACTCCGCCCCGCCAATTTGTACGGCGAACTGATGCGATGAACTTCCTGCACCCCGGGCAACAACTCCAGAATGCGGATATCGAAATCAATCCCTGACCCCACCGCGCCCAGCACGGTCATCCGCGCCCCCGTCGAGCGGTGCACTTCAAACCCCATCTTCACCAGGTGCTCAATCACCTGTTGAATCAGCCCCTCATCCGCGCCTTCCTGCATCGCCACAATCATAAAAAACAGCTCCTAGCTCTTAGCTTCTAGCTCTTAGCTCAAACATCTTCACCTGTCAGGCCATTAAAATGTCCTGTCATTCCGAGCGAACGCGAGGAACCTGCTTTTCTTCTCCATCAGAAATGCTCTCGCCAGCCGCCCCGCCCTTCACCACAATCTCTTCTTTCTGCACATTCCGCATCACGTCAATAATGCGTTCATAAATGCGCACTAGGTCCCGCCCCGCCAGCGGCCCCCGATTCGCCGCCTGTACATTCTCAAACACCACCCGCTCCCGATCCGGCTCATAAATCGGCAACGAAGTATCGCGCTTGAGCTTCCCAATCGCGACCGCAGCCCGAGCCCGCTCGCTGATCAGCGCCACAAGCTGCCGATCCAATTCATCAATTTTCTTTCGCCAATCCTCAATATCCATAGGAGCCCTTGCACCGGGTGCCCCATGGCTCGCTTCTTTTGCGAGACATGGGGATTTCTAGTGTCCACCGGTTCAGCAGTTACTCACCGCGCCGCAACTGACAGCTGAGAGCTGACAGCTAAAAGCTTCCCTACAAACTCCCCCACAGCCGCCGCCTCGCTTCCGCGATTGCGTTCGATAGTCTCCACGATCGCGCTGCCCACAACCACCGCGTCGGCAAACTCTCCAACCTCAGCAAACTGCTCCGCCGTTGAAATCCCAAACCCCAACGCGACGGGCAACTTGGTCACCCGCCGCAACCGCTTCACCAACCTCTGCGCATCCGCTGCCAAATCCTGCCGCTGCCCCGTCACGCCAGTCCGCGACACCGCATACACAAATCCCCGCGAAGCCTCCGCAATCCGCTTCAGCCGTTCATCCGGACTCGTCGGCGCCGCCAAAAATACCGGAGCCAGATCATACTCCCGCATCGCCCGCAAATATTCCCCCGCCTCTTCCACTGGCAAATCAGTCACCAGCACGCCGTCAACACCCGCAGCCCGCGCCACCTTGCAGAACTTCTCCATCCCCATCCGCAAAATCGGATTCAGATAAGAAAAAATAATCAGCCCGGTTGACTGCGCCTGCACCCGCACCTCCGCCGCCAGCGTCAACACCTGCGCGAGCGAAGTCCCATGCCGCAACGCCCGCTCGCTGGCCCGCTGAATCACCGGCCCATCCGCGACCGGATCACTGAACGGCACTCCCAACTCGATCACATCCGCTCCAGCCTCAATCGCCGCCAGCACGATCTCCCGAGTGGTCGCGAGATCGGGATCTCCGCAAGTCACATACGCAACGAGCCCCGGCTTTTTATAGAAAGATAAAGGCATAGTCGAATCAATTCGCTTGGGATCCCTCTGTGAACCTCCGTGCCCTCTGTGGTTGAAGACTTTTGACGCTCAATCCAACTTCAAGTTCTCCCGCATAATCCCAATGTCCTTATCCCCACGCCCCGAAACATTCACAATCACAATTTCCGATTTCTTCATGCGCGGCGCGCGCTTCACCACCTCAGCCACCGCATGCGCCGACTCCAGCGCCGGAATAATCCCCTCCGTCCGCGCTAGTAAAGTCGTCGCCGCGAGCGCCTCCGCATCCGACGCCGGTACATACTCCGCGCGCCCCGAATCCCGCAACGCCGCATGCTCCGGCCCGATCGACGGATAATCCAGCCCCGCCGAAACTGAATGCGTCAGGGCAATCTGGCCGCCGGAATCCTGCAGCACATAAGAATAAGTCCCCTGCAAAACTCCCGGCGATCCTCCGCGAAACCGCGCCGCGTGATCGCCAAGTTTCTCGCCGCGTCCACCGGCCTCCACCCCAATCAACCGCACTTTCTCGTCTTTAATAAAATCGTAAAAAATCCCGATCGAATTCGATCCCCCGCCCACGCACGCAATAATCGCTGCTGGCAACTTTCCTTCAGCCTTCAAAATCTGCGCCCGCGCCTCCCGCCCAATCACCCGATGAAAATCCCTCACCATCGTCGGATACGGATGCGCCCCCAGCACGCTCCCCAACAAATAATGCGTAGTCCGCACATTCGTAACCCAATCGCGCATCGCCTCATTGATCGCATCTTTCAAAGTGCGCGATCCCGACGACACCCCGCGCACTTCCGCCCCCAGCAACCGCATGCGGAATACATTCAACTCCTGCCGCCGCATGTCTTCGGTCCCCATATAAACGACGCACTCAAATCCCAGTAGCGCACACACCGTCGCGGTGGCGACGCCATGC
>Ga0210395_10001103_pt1 | contig 20945 bp, 22 predicted proteins | sample IncBWH4OmetaG_FD_150861 | JGI IMG/M metagenome (GOLD analysis project Ga0210395, IMG submission 150861) | Forest soil microbial communities from Barre Woods Harvard Forest LTER site, Petersham, Massachusetts, United States - Inc-BW-H-4-O ...
TGCCCGATATCAGGTGCGGGCGTTTTCAGGCGAACCGACCGGCTTACGGACAAACTTCCCGATGCCTCAGGAAAACGCTTCGAAGTGATGGTCCGCCGCAATAGCTCAGTTGGTAGAGCACGTCATTCGTAATGACGGGGTCACAGGTTCGAGTCCTGTTTGCGGCACCATTCTCCGTTTAATCCGAAGCTTTCGAAATCGCTTCCTCGATCGACACGAGGTCGACGTTGACTTTCTGTCGCACCACAGGCGCTTTTGACCACCCCGAAATCGTGCTAAAGCTTCCGACGGCAGCTAAATCAAGTAGTTGATTTAGCTATATTTTTGGCGGCGCAAAGAGTCCTGCTTCCTCGGCGCCATGATTTCTTCCCACCAAAGGTCGAGGTTCGGCGCGCTTAGAAAAAGAGCGACAGGGAGTGGAGCAGGGGTGGTCAACATCCTCGGAATCAATTCGGTATATCACGAGTCCGCTGCGGCGTTGCTCGTCGATGGCGAACTCGTCGCCGCCGCCGAGGAGGAGCGGTTCAATCGCATCAAGCACGCCAAGGAAGCCGATTGGGATAACCCGCACCAACTGCCGGAGCGCGCGATCCGCTTTTGCCTGAAACAGGCAGGCCTCACCGCCCGCGATATCGACCATGTCGCCTATTCGTTCGACCCGAAGCTCCGCCGGAAACGATATCGCGCCGAGTGGTGGGGGCGGAAGGTCGAGGAAACCTTCCAGCTGCGGCTCGGTCAGGTGCAAAGCGCTTTCGAAGAGCTTCTTGGACGTTCGCTCGGGCAGCGATTCCATTTCGTGCCCCACCATCTGGCGCATGCCGCTTCGGCGTATTTTCCGTCCGGCTTCGATCGCGCCGCCATCCTCACCCTCGACGGGATCGGCGAATCGGCCGGCTCCTCGCTGGCCAAGGGCGTCGGCACGCGGATCCAGTCGATCGAAACCTTCGAGTACCCGCACTCGATCGGTTTCATGTGGGAGGAGTTCAGCGTGTATCTCGGCTTCTCGAACTACGACGCTTCGAAAGTCATGGGCCTCGCGGCTTATGGCAACCCGGAAGTTTTCCGCCAGACGTTTCAATCGATCTTGCGCGCCGAGGCGGAGAACTACGGAATAGCCCAGGATTTCCTGGGTGTGCAGCCGGACAAGTTCGCCAGAATGGAAGCGATGTTCGGTCCGCCGCGCGGCATGGATGAAATCCTGCCGCGGCATGCCGATATCGCAGCCGCCTTGCAGGCGGCGACGGACGCCGCGGTCATGGCGCTGGTACGACGCGCCAAGCGCAAGGTGCCGTTCGAAAACTTATGCATTGCCGGCGGCGTCGCGCTCAATTGCGTGACCAATGAAGTGATCACGCGATCCGGCGAATTTGCCAACGTGTTCATCCCGTCCGCACCGCACGATGCCGGCACCGCGATCGGCGCCGCAATGGTCGCGCATGGCGCCACGCAGAAAAAGCCGTTGCAGCGCGGCTATTCGACGCCGTATCTCGGGCCTTCGTTCAAGCGGGGTGATATTCTGGCGGCAGTCAAGTCAGCTGGTCTTAACGCGCGGCGTAGCAAGTCGCCCGCGTGCGATGCCGCGGACATGATCGCCGACGGCAAGATCGTCGCCTGGTTTCAGGGCCGCATGGAGTTCGGACCGCGCGCGCTCGGCAACCGCTCGCTGCTCGCCGATCCGCGCCGGCCGGAGATGCGCAATATCCTCAATCAAAAGGTCAAGCACCGGGAAGACTTCCGCCCCTTCGCGCCGAGCGTGATGGCCGAACACGCCGACGAATGGTTCGAGGTTGGCGCGCATTCGCCGAGCCACGCGTTCATGCTGTTTGCACCGGATGTGAAGCCTGAGCAACGCGACCGTATCCCCGCCGTCGTCCACAAGGATGGCACCGCCCGCGTGCAACTCGTGAGCCGCAAATCAAATCCGCGCTTTCACGAGCTGCTATCCGCCTTCTTCGCCAAAACCGGCGTCCCGCTCGTCGTCAACACCTCGTTCAACGACAGCGAGCCGATCGTTTGCACGCCCACCGACGCGATCGTCACGTTCCGCAAGTCCGGCATCGACGCGTTGTTTATGGACGATATGGTTCTGGTGGCGCGGAACTGACCCGGTCAATCATGGCTCATCAGTCGGTGCGCGGCTTCTTCTGCGTCTTTCTAGTGTGGATGGGTGTTCTCGGCACGGCGCCGGCATCGGCCGATCCCGCCGATCTCCTGCTCGTCAATGGCAAGATCATCACGCAGGACGCTTCCTCATCGGTGAGCGCAGCGCTTGCGATCGAGGCCGGCCATGTTGTCGCCACCGGCAGCGCGACAGAACTTCGCAAGCTCGCGGGGCCTTCGACCCGGGTGATCGATCTCGGCGGCCGCACGGTAATTCCCGGCCTCATCGATTCCCACATTCACGCCATTCGCGCCGGCTTCCGTTATGCGACCGAAGTGAATTGGGAGGGCGCGACCAGTTTTGGTGAAGCCTTCGAACGCCTCAGGTCGGCCGCCGCCCACGCCAAACCGGATGCGTGGTTGATCGTCGCCGGCGGATGGACGCCGCGCCAGTTTGCCGAGAACCGGCGGCCGACCGATGCGGAGATTGCAGCAGTGGCCTCCGGCCATCCCGTCTACATCCAGCTCTTCTACGGCTATGCGCTGATCAATGCGGAGGGTCGCGAGAGGCTAGGTTTGAAGACCGAGGCGGATCTGCCCGCAGGCGCGAAGTTCGAGCGCGACCGCGAGGATCATGCGAGCGGCTGGATCGTCGGCAACGGCGCTGCGATCGTCTCGCTCTATTCACGCCTGCCCAAACCGCAAATGGACGACGCGATCGAGGGTACCCGCCAATTCCTGCGCGAATTGAGCAGTTTTGGACTGACCGGTGTGATCGATCCGGGCGGACATAACCTGGCGCCGGAAGATTATGCGGCGTTGTTCCAGTTGTGGCGCGCGCAGGAATTGCCGCTGCGCGTGGTCTACAGCATTTTCGCGCCGCATCCGGGCACGGAGTTGGAGGACTTTCAGGCCGCCACGCAATTCCTGCCGATGGGTGCGGGTGACGATTGGCTGCGCTTCAACGGCATCGGCGAATGCATCACCTGGGGCATGTACAACAACGACACGCCCAGTGAGGCCGACAAGGAAGCCTTTTACCGCGTGGCGCGCTGGGCCGCGGACCGGGGCTTGACGCTGACCGTTCATTGGAACAACGAACGCTCCGCTCATTATCTGTTGGATGTGCTTGAGCGCGTCAATCGCGAGGTTCCAATCGCGCCGTTGCGCTGGTCGATCGCGCATCTTAACGACGCTTCTGATGCCTCATTGCAACGCATGAAGGCGCTTGGCGTCGGCTGGCTGATGCAGGACGGACTTTATTTCGCAGCCCCCTCTTACATCGCCGAGCGGGGAGAAGCGCAGATGCAGCGCTCGCCGCCGATCGGTTCGGCACTCCGGCTCGGCCTGCGCGTGGGCGGTGGTACCGATGCCAATCGGGTGATGGTCGAAAATCCCTTCGTGTCGCTGCGCTGGATGCTCGATGGCCTCACCGTCGATGGGGTCGAGACTCGCGGGCCAAAGGAGATTCCGAGCCGCGACGAGGCGCTTCGCATCTATACGGAAGGAAGCGTCTGGTTTGCACATGATGAAAATCGCAGGGGCCGCTTGACACCTGGGATGCTCGCGGACCTCGCTGTGCTCAGCGATGACTATTTTACGGTGCCCGTTTCCGACATTGCGAAAATCAAATCGCTGTTGACGATAGTCGGCGGTCAAATCGTCTATGCATCGGGCCCTTTTTTCGGCCTTGAATCTCAGAATCGCTGACTCGTCGTTCGCTTGCTGCCGAGAAACGCGAACGGTGTTGCTGCGAAAATAGAATTAGAACAAAACTAAGTCATAGCGCCGTTCCATCCCGGGATGATCGCGCCTAAAGTCGCGAGCCTTGCATCAAGAGACCTTACGAATCAGAGGTCCTCGCAAACCGCGGCGCGCCGTCTTATGGCGGCGGCGATGCGCAAGGGGGGAGACGAGGGGGAGAATGGCGACATTTCTGGTTATCCTGCACGGCCTTTTGGCCGTTGCGCTGCTCGGCAGTATCACGCATCAGGCGGTTGCCGTTGTCTGGCCTTCGCGAAACAAAGTTGGATTCACCAACGCCTATCGGGCGGTGTCGAGCCGAGTCTACGTCAACGCCAATATTGTCTTGTTCCTCGTCGTCGCGCTGCTTGGCGGCTGGATCTATCCGATCTACCGGGTTTGGGTACGGACCTATCTCGAAAATGCGCGTTTGTTTCCGGCGGTCGGTTCGTTCGAGATCAAGGAGCAGTTCATTGCGATCGGTCTTGGACTGCTGCCGCTCTATTGGCTGGTGTGGCGCCGTCCTGAACCAGCTGGGCAATCCGCGCGCACGGCGGTGACGCTGATCCTCTGCTTCATCGTCTGGTTCGGGTTCATCGTTGGCCACATCCTCAACAACATCCGGGGCTTTTTCGGGCTATGAATAACAATCAAATCGAAAAGATCATTCCGGTTTTCTCGGCGGCCTTCGCTCTGATCTATATTGTTTCAGTCGAACTGAACTGGGCCCTGTTCACCTATCATCCAAAGATCGGCCAATTCGGCTGGCTCGTTGAACCCTCCAGAGACGGTCCGCCGATGTATTGGTATGGCTGGCTTGTGACCTCGACGCTTGGTGCGATTGCGACGAGCGTGATAGCGTTGCCGTTGCTGAAAAATCGGCCGACGCCATATTGGCTCGGGTGGACGGTTCCGCTTCTGGTCATACTCAGCGTCTTCTACCTTTTCCGCGACTGGTTTCTTCGCTGAGATTCAAAAACGTAGACCACTCGTACGGATTGCCAACTCCGAAAACCGGAGTTCTAGAGCCTAGCGCAAGGTAAAAAGTGCCAACAAAATCGCGACGCCGCTTTATCGGTCGATTCTCTGTCACGCGACTTGCCCGCTTCGCCGCTTTTGCAGCGGTCATGTTTTCGTGTCATCCGTCGCATTCGGGAGAGCTCGACTCCGAACGAGACGAAGATGTTGATTTGGCATTCGTCGGATCGGCCAGGGAGACCGGAACACTGAAGCCTATTCCGGGTGTTCAAATCAGGGCCGAGGTCGGTGGCCGGAGGATCCTGGTTCGCACCAATTCCGAAGGCGTCTACAGGCTGATTCCGAATTTCGGCAATGGCGTCACGGCCGACCAGATCACGATTTCATGCAGCAAAGACGGTTATGAGACTGTCGACGTGTCGCGGCGGCAGCTGTCGGACAAGAAGGTGAAAGAGCTCATCGTGGCAGAGTGCCTGCTGGCCCCCAAACCTTGATCCGAAAGCGTTGATTTGGCGGATCCGAAATATTTAGGGATATGTGAGGTCGTTCACAGGGGAACTCGGTCGCTGCTCCTAGAACAGGGCGCCAATCTCTTTGTGGGAGGTGTCCATGTTCCCATTAGCCGGTAACCGCCCGACAGGTAGGGATTCTCTACAGAACGTCTACCAACGTGCCTGGCCATCTATCGTCAGAATTATCATTCTCGAAATTCTGCTGCTGCTCGCGCTGTCCGGCGCGTTCGTCTTCTATTTGAACTGGTCGTCAGAGGCCGCCATGTCGGAATTTATGACAGGCGGGAGCCAGCCGCTTCAGGCGACCAAAGGCCGGCCGCCCTGCGATCACAGCGCCTGATCCAATCAGGCCGAATTCTCAGATCTCAGTCGCTTACTGCGAGACCGTCTGCACGATGGTGTTCACCGGACGTGCACCGGCGACCGGAAGCTTCATATCCTTCATCATCGCCTCGTCATATTCAGGCAAGGTCTGCATGGGGGCCTTCGGCTTCATGAACACGACCTTGTAGCCGCCGGCCTTCAGGCGGCGCAGCAGTTCCGGCATCGCTTCGGCGGTGTGCTTCTGGAAGTCGTGCATCAGGATGATGCCCTTGCCCTGCTTGTCGAGCTTGGTCATGACAGTATTGATGACCTGCTCCGGGCTCTTTGCCCGGAAGTCGAAGGAATCGAGATCGGTCGAGAACATCGCGATATTGCGCGTGCCGAGATAGGCCATCGCCGCCGGATTATGCTGCAACTCCGGGAAGCGGAAGAACGGTGCGGGCGCAGCGCCAAGCGCGAGCTTGACCGCGCTATTGCCCTTTTCGATCTCGTCCTTGACGGCCTGCTCGTTCAGCTTCTTCGAGTTCAGGTTGGCATGCGACCAGGTGTGCGTGCCGACGGTGTGGCCGGCGGCCGCCACCTGCCTCAGAATCTCCGGATGAAAGGTGGCGTGCTTGCCGATCGAGAAGAACATTGCCTTGGTGCATTGGTCGGCGAGCGCCTTGAGCACCGCCGGCGTGTTGACCGGCCACGGACTGTCATCGAAGGACAGCACAACTTCCTTATCGCCGAGAAAATCGATCTGTTTGAAATGTTCGAAGCCGAAGCCGGGCCCGCCTGTGGTGTCGATTTCAACGACGCGGGAAACCCCGAGCGCATCGGGATTGGCGCAGGCCTGTTTCGGCTGCGGCGCGGGAACTGGCGGTATTTTTTCCGGAATGCTGCCGGTGATCTCGATCGGGTCACGGGCGCCTGCGGGTTTTGCGGCGACGGGGGCGGGCGCTGCTTGCGCGGCGGCGAAAGTTTGCGGGGCGGCCGCGCCGCGGTGCGAGGTCCAGAACCAACCGCCAGTGGCGATCAACGTGGCAGCCACCAAACTCATCAGCATCAGGCCGAACGCGTTACGCATGGTTACTCTTTCGTTAAGACCAAAACTAAAATTCGCCCCGCCTTCTTTATGAGAAAGAGTTGTTAACGCTCCCCAAACGCCGGGGCGGTTCCCGATGTCGCACCGGCCTCGAGCAGCTGGAGTCACACCGCGGGCCGCGGGCGTTCAGACGTTCTGCGATCATGAGCTTGGGCTGATGTCGGAAGGACGACCAGGCTTGGCACGAGGATCTCACACGGGCCGTGGCCGGAGGTGATGCGCCAATTGGCGCGGCTAGTGGAGTGGATTTGGCATTCGCTGCCCACCTGGCCACGAGTTCGTCAGGCGAATGTCAAATCCCGGACTCCACTAGAAACCTATATTTTCTAGTGGTCCTATGATTCCAACATTCGCAAAACTGCCTGCCGAGAGGATATGCGAATGTTGGAATCGGACCACTAGCGCGCATTGACATCGCCGACCGAGCAGACTTTCATCCCGGCATCGCAGGGATGAAGGCGGTTCAGATGTTCAGGATTTCATATGCATTTTTGTTCGCGCTCATGGCGCAGGTTTTAGCGATGCCCTTCGTTTCGGCCCAGCAAGGTCACGACGCCTGCGCGCGTGACGTGTCGCGCTTCTGCCGCGCCCAGATGAACGAGGGCGATTCGGTGGTGCTGGGCTGCCTGAAGCAGCATCGCTCCCGGCTCAGCAGGGCCTGCGAGAAGGTGCTGACCGAAAACGGGCAGTAAGCCCGAACGTTTAGGTGCTGCTGCCCGCCGCGGCGGATGCCACCGGTAGCACCTCGCGCGCCGCGCGGTCGGGGGTTTCTTCCTTCCAGCGCACCGAGCCGAACGGGCGCTCCAGCATGCGGCGGACGCGAACCGGATCGGGGCCGAGATGAAAATCGATCGCGCTCTGGTGCAGCGCGCGTTCGGACTGCGTCGAGCGGTTGCGCTGGCGCAGGTAATCGAGCCAGGTCGGACAATGATAGCGTTCGGTCCATAGCTCGGGATCGGCGATGTCGCGTGCGATCGACCAGCCATAAGCGCCGTTGCGTTGCCTTGAGAGCTGGACCTCCTGCATGACATTGTGAAAGGCGCGGGCGTTGTCCTGCGCGACGCGATATTCGATCTCGACCACCAAGGGCCCGCTGCGCGCGGTCAGCGATAACTGCACTTCAGGATCGGCCAGGACTTCCGCATCCTCGTTGCGCGCGCCGACCCGCGGCATGTGCAGCCAATGACCAAGCAATGGCGAAAGCAGCATCAGGGTCGCCGATACCAGAAGCGCGGCTTCGACGCCGGCGGCGTCCGTCAGTCGACCCCAGCCCCAGCTTCCGATCGCAATCCCACCGGAAATCGCTGCCTGAAAGGCCGCAAGCGAACGGCCTGCCACCCAGCGTGGCGCCGAAAGCTGCACGCCGATATTGAACAAGGCGACCGCGAGCATCCAAGCCGCGCCCGCCACCACCAGCGCCGCCGCCGTCAGGACCCGTTCATGGCTCAGCGCGACTGCGGCGATGGAGCCGCCCATCGACAGCGCACAGGCGCGAATCGCGGCCTCGCCGCTCAAGCGTTTACGCACTTCGCCGATGTTGAGCGCGCCGACCACCGCGCCCATGCCGAAAGCGCCGAGCATGATGCCGTAGGTCTGCGCGCCGCCATGCAGGAGATCGCGGGTGACGAGCGGCATCAGGGCCGATACCGAGCCGCCGATCAGGCCGGTGATCATGGTGCGGGCCAGCACGATCTTGATCGGCGGTGAATTGGCGATGTAGCGCACGCCGGAGACGATCGCCCGGTTGAGGCGCTCGCGCGGAAGTCGTGACGGCGCGCTCTCGCGGCGCCACAGAAACAGCACCACCAGCAGCGGAAGATAGAGCGCCGCATTGGCAGCGAACGCCGCGACCGCCCCCGCCGTGGCGACGACGATGCCGCCGATCGCAGGTCCAAAACTGCGCGCGATATTGTAGCTGATGCCGTTCAGCGCCACCGCCGAGGGGAGCGTTTCCGTCGGCACCTGTTCGCTGACCGAGGATTGCCAGGCGGGGCCGAACAGGGCCATGCCGCTGCCGACAATGAAGCAGAAGGCGAGCAGCGTCGTAGGCGTCACCAGACCAAGCCACGCCAGCACCGTCAGCGCGGTGGCGCCCGACAGCGCGATCGAGAGCGAGACGATGGAAACGATGCGGCGGTCATACATGTCGGCGATGGCGCCGGCCGGCATCGAGATCAGCATCACCGGCAGCATCAGTGCCGTCTGCACCAGCGCAACCTTGTCGGCTGAGGGTGTCATCTGGGTCATCGCCCAGGCCGCGCCGACCGCCTGGATCAACAGGCCGAGATTGGACAACAGGCTCGCTAGCCAGATCCGGCGGAAGATGGTGTGGCGCAGCGGGGCGGCGACACCATCGCCGGCAAACATCGAGCGCTGGGGCTGTTCGGTCATGACGTCTTCCGTTACGGCCGGCTTGATTCGTCGAGAAATCAGTGATGCCTGCTTAGGTCTGTGCCTGTCTAGTAGCGGCGAATTTGAAGTTCCTATCGGTATCGCAGCAAGTTCTTTATAGGAACTTCAAATTCAAAGCCGCTACTCAAATCAATAAGTTGCTGGAGCTCCTTTGATTCCGAAGTTCGCATCAGAGGCTGCCGCGATAGCTTGCGAACTTCAGAATCGGAGCTCCAGTAGTCACGGGGATACGCTTGATTTGCCGTAGCAAGATACCCAGCTTTATTCGGCCGTCACAATGCGCTGTCGGCCGCTGAGGCGAAAAGGTGCCTTCATGGCGCCCGGATTCCGGAGCTGATATGATGGTGGTCTGGACGGGATTTTCTCATCCGGAAGGGTTGCAAGGACGACGTCCGTGAGCATAGCCGAAGCCTGGGATATCCCGGCCACGCGCCGGCGGCTGGTTCCACCTCACCCGCCACGCGCACCTGAGAACATGACGGCGCTGCAGCGGCTCGCCGCGATGCGCGAAAGCGCGATCGGGACCTGGGGCCAGCGCGCCTACGAGGACGACATCGTCCGCGGCAGCTTCTTTTTCCTGCGTTCGAGCTTCATCCTCAACGCGCCGGATGCGATCCGTCATGTGTTGGTCGACAATTACGAGAACTATTCTCGCACGCCAGCCGGTCTGCGCGTGCTGCGCCCGATGCTCGGCGAGGGCCTTCTGATCGCCGAGGGCCGGGCCTGGAAACATCAGCGGCGCACGCTGGCGCCGGCTTTCACGCCGCGCGCGGTGACGACCCTGATCCCGCACATGGTTGCGGTGACCGACGAGACGATTGCGAACCTGCGGCGTAGCGGCGGCGGCGCCGTCGATCTGCGCGAGATCATGCAGCGCATGACGCTCGAGATCGCCGGCCGCACGATGTTTTCGTTTGGGATGGAGCGTCACGGCGCGACATTGCGCGACTTCGTGATGGAATATGCCGACCGGCTGGCAAGGCCGAACTTTCTCGACCTGGTATTGCCGGCGAACTGGCCGACGCCACGGGATTTTCCGCGGGCGCGCTTCCGCAAACGATGGACGGACTTCGTCGGCATGCTGATGGCGGAGCGGCGCGCGGCCGGAAAGCAGGAGGGTGCGCCGGCGCGCGATCTGTTCGATCTGATGAATGCGGCGCGCGATCCCGAAACCGGCGAGGCCTTCAGCGAGGCGCAACTCGGCGATCAGGTCGCGACCATGATTCTCGCCGGCCATGAAACCACCGCGACCGCGCTGTTCTGGGCGCTGTATCTGCTGGCGCTTGATCCGGTCGCGCAGGAGCAGCTGGCCGCCGAAGCGCGGCAGGTATCGGCCGATGGCGAGGCTGATCTCGAGCGGTTGAAGTTCACCCGCGCCGTTGTCGACGAAACCATGCGGCTTTATCCGCCCGCGTTTCTGATTGCGCGTGCAGCTGCCGGCAATGACGAAGTTGCGGGCATTCCGATCAAGAGGCACGACGTGATCCTGATCGCGCCATGGCTGTTGCACCGGCACGAAAAGCTCTGGCGCGATCCGAATGCCTTTGTGCCTGAGCGCTTCCTGTCGCCGGCCCCGCCGCCCGACCGCTTCGCCTATCTGCCGTTCGGCGTCGGGGCGCGGGTTTGCATCGGCGCGCATTTCGCGCTGGTGGAGGCGACTTTGGCGCTGGCTAGAATCATTGCCGCGTTCCGCGTCACGCTTCTGGACAAGGACCCGGTGATGCCGGTTGGCGTGGTCACCACGCAACCGAATCGCTCGCCGATGTTCCAGATCACGCCGCGCTGATGGCGAAATCATGAGTGAATTAGAGGCCCAGTTTTCAGTATTGAGAAAGACCGCCGATCCGGCGGTCGCGGACGCGATCGCCCATCTCATCGAGAATGGCGAAGACCACGAACTCAACCGTATCAATGTGCTGGATTTTTCCAGGCAACACGGCTTCGACGAGGAGCAGGTGATCTCGGGATTCCTGCACGCCTCGCGGCTCGGCCTGTTCGATCTCACCTGGAACGTGCTCTGCCCCGGCTGCAGTGGGGTGCTCGATGCGCATGATACGCTGAAATCCCTGCGCAGCGACGATTACCATTGCGGCCTGTGCGCCTGCGGCTACGAGCCTTCCGTCGACGAACAGGTTGAGGTCGCTTTCACCGTCAGTCCCAAGGTCCGGCGCATCGCCGCCCATGATCCGAACACACTGCCGCTGTGGGAATACTACAAGCAGGTATTCTGGAGTTCGGGCATCGATCTCGACAAGACGTCTTTCGATGCGCTCACCGAGGAGGTGGCGCTGGACTCGCTGGAATTGCCGGCGGGCGAGCGGGCGGTGCTGTCGTTGCAGCTGCCGCCGCAATTCATCATTGCGTTCGAGCCGGTGACGCATTCAGCACATTTCATCGACGTGCAGGGCGAGCCTACCAAAGAGCGCCAGCAGCTTTCGCTCGTTTTCAATAAATCGCACCCGCCGACCGGGTCCATCACCATGCGCCCGGGCCCCTTGAGGCTTGCGCTCGACAATCAGGCCGGCGTGCGGACGCTGCCGACGGTGTTCATCGCCGGCGATGGGCTGCATGCCATGCTCGGCCGGCGCCGGCCGTTTCTCACCGCCAAGCGGATACTGTCCAACCAGACTTTCCGCGACGTGTTCAAGGCCGACAATCTCGACATCGATCAGCGCCTGAAGATCACCTCGCTCACCTTCCTGTTCACCGACCTGAAGGGCTCGACTGCACTCTATGAGCGCGTCGGCGACCTCGCCGCATTCGATCTGGTGCGTGCGCATTTTCGGGCGCTGCTCGGCATCATTGCATCGGAGAAAGGCGCCGTCGTGAAGACCATCGGCGATGCCGTGATGGCGACCTTCGTCAAGCCGGAGCATGCGATTGTCGCGGGCTTGCGGATGCGCGCGGCCATGGATGCGCTCAATGCCGAGCGCGGCACCGACGATCTCGTGGTCAAGATCGGCATTCACGAGGGCCCGTGCCTGGCGGTGATGCTCAACGAGCGGCAGGATTATTTCGGCCAGACCGTCAATATCGCGGCGCGGGTTCAAGGGCTGGCAACATCGCAGTCGATTCACGTCACCGGCGGCATGGTCGAATTGCCGGCGGTATCGGCGCTTCTGCAGGAGCGGGCGATCAAGCCGATCCAGAAGGAAGCGGCGCTGCGCGGGATCTCCGACAAGGTGATGGTGTACGAAATACCGTAGGTAACATTGCCGAAAGGTAATAAGTGTCTGGAACGCACGCCGATTGCGCGGGTTCATGTTCCACGCCATATAGTTTTTAACGAAGCTATTTTAGAGATCATTGATGCTCGACGGTCTACGCCAATTCATCGCTGACGTTATTTCTCCCGCCCATGATCCCAGTGACCTCGACGATACCGGATATCGTCTCGCGGCCACGGCGCTATTGGTTCACGTCATTTCGCTCGACGGCGAACCTTCCGCCGCTGAAAAGCGCAAGCTTCACAGCCTGATCGAAAGCAGTTTTGGGCTTGATCAGGGAACGGCCGACAAGTTGATCGCGTCCGCAACCCTGGTCGAGGGCGAGGCGGTCGATCTCTATCATTTCACCAGCGTCATCATGCGTTCGGTCGACGATGCCGGGCGCTTGCGCATCGTCGAGATGATGTGGGAGCTGGTGTACGCTGACGGTCAGGTCAGCGAATTCGAGGACAACGTCGTCTGGCGCGCCGCCGATTTGTTGGCGGTGTCTTCCCGGGACCGGATCGATCTCAAGCACCGCGTTGCCGCCAAACAGTCGGCGCCGATTTCGGGAAGCTAACGACGGCCGGTCGCCATGTTCGGGACCGGATTTGCCTTCCGGCAGACGGATTTACCTTCGGCAGATGAAAAATTTTTAATGTAGCGGCTGCTGCATGGCAGCGAATTGCCGGCCTCTTGCACGCCTGCATTGTTTTCCAGCCGATTGCGCTTGCGACGGTTCCGAAATGCTTGCAGGCGCGCTGTATCCCGCCTAAGCCGTACTCCTCGGATTGGTATTATCGGCGGGCAAGAAAGATCGTGACTGAGCGGGTGACGCTGATTACGGGTGCTTCGGCGGGGATTGGCACTGAGCTGGTACGTGTCTTTGCTTCCAACGGCCATCGCGTGGCGATGGTGGCGCGACGCGCCGACCGGCTGCAGGTACTGGCCGCGGAAATCGCCGTCAAAAGCTCGAGCGCTCCAATCGTGATTCCTTGCGACCTCGAGCAGGCAGACGCCGGCGACAAGATTGCCGCCGCGCTGACCGCTGAGGGCGTTGAAGTCGAATTCCTCGTCAACAATGCGGGCTTCGGTTTGTTCGGCCGCGCCATCCAGCTCGACCGCAACGAGCAGCTCGCGATGATCGCGGTCAATATCCGCGCGCTGACCGATCTGTCGCTGCGATTTGCCGATCAGCTGGTTCGAAACCGCGGCGGCCTCCTCAACGTCGCTTCCATCGCGAGCTTCCTGCCGGGACCGGGCATGGCGGTGTATTACGCCTCCAAAGCCTATGTGTTGTCGTTCACCGAGGCTTTGCGCGGGGAGTTGGGGCCGAGCGGTGTCCGCGTCACCGCGCTGTGCCCGGGTCCGGTGCCGTCGGAATTTCAGACCCGCGCCGGCTTCGAACCCGGCCTCGATTCGGCCGTGCTCAACGTGTCTGCCGCCGATGTCGCGAAGCAAGCCTATCGCGGCCTGATGGCCAACAAGCGCGCGGTGCTGCCCGGCTTCGGCATCAAGGTCCTGCCGTTCCTGCTGCGGCTGTTTCCGCGCGGATTCATCCTGTCGGCCGTCGCGCGTTTTCAGACGCGCCAACGCTGAAAAGGCCAACTCACCCGAAATTAACGATCTGTTGGGTATCATCGCCGGCTTGAAGGTCCGAAGAAGGGTCGATGCCGACTTCCGCCAAAATCGGTCTTGCACGTGATGCCGCACCAGTCGTGGCCGGACCTTGGCCGGCGCGCCCCTCACTTCTGCCGGTCCTGATCGTCCTGCACCAGGAAGCCTCGGTACCCGGCCGCATCGGCAACGCGTTGCGCTCGCTCGGCTACCCACTCGACATCAGGCGGCCGCGGTTTGGCGATGCCCTGCCGGAAACGCTCGTCGAGCACGCCGGCGCCGTGATTTTCGGCGGTCCCATGAGCGCCAACGATCCGGACGACTATGTTCGCCGCGAGATCGACTGGATCGCAGTGCCGCTGCTCGAGCAGCGGCCGTTTCTCGGAATTTGCCTTGGCGCCCAGATGCTCGCCAAGCAGCTCGGTGCCCGCGTGGCGCCGCATGCCAAAGGCCGCGTCGAGATGGGCTATTACCCGATCCGCCCGACACCGGCGGGACTGAAGGTCTGCGCGCGCTGGCCCGATCAGGTCTATCACTGGCACCGGGAGGGATTCGAACTTCCCGCAGGGACTGAGTTATTGGCGGAAGGCGGTGACTTCCCCGTGCAGGCCTTTCGTTCCGGAAACGCCTTCGGCTTTCAATTTCATCCCGACGTGAGCTACGCGATGATGTGCCGCTGGACGACGTGCAGCACCGAGCGTCTCGACCTGCCAGGGGCCCAGCCGCGCCACCAGCACTTTGCCGGGCGCGCGTGCTACGACGTCGTCGAGCGCGTATGGTTGAAGCATTTTCTCGATGATTGGCTGAGCCGCGCGCCGGACGTGACGATGGCGGAAGCGGCGGAGTGAAATACAGCCCGTCTTCGCCTATTGGGCTTCGATTTTGTCTAGGCCCGCCTTCGCCCTTCGGGCTATGGCGTGGCAGCCTTCGCCGCAATGTGGCTTGCCTAGCCGAAGCAGGCGTAGCCTGCGAAGGCTGGTGGAGCCAGGCGGGATCGAACCGCCGACCTCGTCATTGCGAACGACGCGCTCTCCCAGCTGAGCTATGGCCCCAGATCGCCTGGTGAAATGTCGCCGTGTTAATAAGTGGGAACGGCTGACAATCGGCGTCATTTACAGTCCGCGCCAAGGCCAAGTCAAGAACGGCGAAATCGTTGTTTTTCCGGCCCTTTGCCGGGAACTTCCCTTGTTTGCCCCTGACGGAACCGATATTTAGCAAGGTACCCAATCCCGCCGACCGACCCTTGCGAGCAGCCCCCCATGCGTGCCGTCCTCGACATCGTTCTTATCGTTCTGGATCTTTATGTCTGGCTGTTGATCGCTGCCGCCATTCTGTCCTGGCTGATCGCCTTCAACGTCGTCAACACGCGCAACCCGTTCGTGTCGGCCGTGGCCGAGTTTCTGTACCGGATCACCGAACCGCTGCTCGCGCCGATCCGCTCCTTCATGCCCAATCTGGGCGGCCTCGACATTTCGCCGATCATCCTGATTCTGATCATCTACTTCATCCAGCGCGTGATTCAGTACTACATCTATCCAAACGTTTTCTGATCGCGGGCCTGGATGGCTGATCCTTGGCGTTACTCGACCCAAGGCATCAGTGTGGCGTTGCGCGTGACCCCGCGCGGCGGCAGGGACGACATCGACGGTATCGAGACGCTGGCGAATGGCCGCGCCGTGGTCAAAGTCCGGGTCCGTGCCATCGCCGAAGGCGGGGAAGCCAATCGCGCGGTGACGGAGCTTTTGGCAAAGTCGCTTGGTGTACCGAAGGCCAGCGTGAGAATTTTGTCCGGGGTCACCTCGCGCCTCAAGCAGGTCGCCGTCGATGGCGATCCCGGAAAACTTGGTGAGGCGCTTCGCGCCCTGACGACAGCCAAATAGGGATTTGGGGACCGGTATGGCGGCGCGGATCATCGATGGGAAAAGCATCGCAGCGGCATTGCGCGCGCGCGTCGCCGGTGAGGTGGCGCGGATCAAGCGCGACAACGAATTGACGCCGGGACTCGCGGTGGTGCTGGTCGGCCACGATCCGGCGAGCCAGGTCTATGTCCGCTCCAAGCATAAGCAGTCGCAGGAAGCCGGCATGGCCTCCTTCGAACACGTGCTGCCGGAGGATGTCGGAGAGGCCGATCTGCTGGCGCTGATCGGGCGACTTAACCGCGATCCGCTCGTGCACGGCATCCTGGTGCAATTGCCGCTGCCGAAATCCCTGGACACCGAAGCCGTCATCAATGCGATCGATCCGGCCAAGGATGTCGATGGCTTGCATCCGAGCAATGCCGGCCGGCTCGCCGGCGGCTTTGCCGCGCTGTCGCCCTGCACGCCGCTCGGCTGCATTATTCTGAGCAAGACCGTGCACGCCTCGCTCGAAGGCCTGAATGCGATCGTAATCGGCCGCTCCAACCTGGTCGGCCGGCCGCTGGTGCAACTGCTGCTCAACGAAAACGCCACGGTGACGATCGCGCATTCGCGCTCGCGCGATCTCAAGTCGCTGTGCGCCCGCGCCGATCTGGTCTACGCGGCCGTTGGGCGGCCCGAGATGGTGCGCGGCGACTGGATCAAGCCGGGCGCGACCGTGATCGATGTCGGAATCAACCGGCTGTCGGACGCCGGCGGCAAGACCCGTCTCGTCGGTGACGTCGCGTTTGCTGAAGTGTCCGCAGTCGCGGGCGCCATCACGCCGGTGCCGGGCGGCGTCGGTCAGATGACGGTGGCCTGTCTGTTGGTCAACACCTTGCGCGCGGCTTGCGCCATTGCGGGTTTGCCGAAGCCCGCGGTGTAAACGCTTCTCGCGACGATGCTACTGCGTCGTCACTTCTTCGCCCGCGCGATGCCCTCTGCGATCAACTGGTGGGCATCCTCGGCATTGCCCCAGCGCAGCACCTTCACCCATTTCTTCGGTTCGAGGTCCTTGTAGTGCTCGAAGAAGTGCTGGATTTGCTGCAAGGTAATGTCGGGCAGGTCGCTATAGGTTTTCACCTTGTCGTAACGCTGCGTCAGCTTCGATGACGGCACCGCGATGATCTTTTCGTCGCCACCGGCCTCGTCTTCCATCAAGAGTACACCGACCGGCCGCACGCTCATCACCGCGCCGGGAACGATGGCGCGGGTATTGGCGACGAGGACGTCGCAGGGATCGCCGTCATTGGAGAGCGTGTGCGGAATGAAGCCGTAATTGCCGGGATAGCGCATCGCCGTATAGAGAAAGCGATCGACGACCAGCGTGCCCGCTTCCTTGTCGAGCTCATATTTGATCGGCTCGCCGCCGACCGGCACTTCGATGACGACGTTGACCTCACGCGGCGGATCAATGCCGATTGAGATCGCTTCAATACGCATGGACAGCTCCGGATTGCTTTGTCAGTGGTAGTCTACGCTAGTTTAAGCCGGACGGCTGGCGTACCCAGCGATTGTTTGGGCAAAGCCTTAACGCCCGCGGCATAGGCTTTTTTGGCCAGTCGGCATGACGCCGGACATGAAGTTCAAATGGGGCGAAGTTCAGTTCGTCCAGGCGAACGCGACCTTGTCGAGCGACTTCGGCCCGAACTTTTCCGACGAGCGCGCCACCATGCGGCCGCCCAGCGCACGATAGAATTCGGTCGCCGCGTCGTTGTCGGAGAGCGCCCAGATCACCATGCTCTTCAAGCCGCTCTGCACGAGGTCGCGACGTGCGGCCGAGAACAGCCGGCGGCCGAAACCAAGGCCTTGAAATTCGGGGCGCAAATAAAGCTCGTAGATTTCGCCTTCGAAATGCAGGCTTCGGGCCCGGTTACGCCCATAATTGGCGTAGCCCGCGACCTTGTCGCCGAACACGAGCACGCTGACACGGCTGCCTTTACGGATCGCCGAATCCCACCAGTGCGGGCCACGGCGGTTGATCAGCTTTTCCAGCTCCGCGCCGGGAATGATGCCCTGGTAGGCCGCCCGCCACGCTTCGTCATGGGTGGAGGCCACCGCCGCCGCGTCAGCAGCCTTGGCCGGTCGGACCTCGATAAGGGTTGTGCTCATGACTCCGATCAAAGCAAGTCAGCGGGCCGGCATCAAGGTCTATCGTTAATTATCGGTTAACCTGTGGATTTTCTGCATCAGTCGGCGCGGACTCTGTACCGAAAGCGGACAGACAAAGGCATTTGGGGCCGGATCGGGCGGAATGGACGCGTCCTGCGAAGGTTCTTAAACTTTAGCGGTCACGGGACGTTGCCTGCGATTTGATTCGCCGTGAACGACGCCGGGGAAGTCTCTTTTTGCAACGGCTCGTGGGGATTTGATGCGTTCGTTTCGCTCGCTTTTCGTAAACCTTCTACTGGCGGCGCTGTGGACGGCCACCGCCGCCGCACAAAGCCCGTTCGGGCCAAGTGGTGCGGAAGCCGAACCCAATCGGGCGCAAGCCTGGTTGGTGCCCTCGCCCGATCCTGACGTCGCATCGCACGCCGTCTTGTTTCGCCCGCCAGGCGAAGGCCCGTTTCGCCTGGCGGTAATTGCACATGCGTCTACCCAGAACGTGCTGCTTCGCGCGCAAATGACGCAGCCGGAATACCGCACCCTGGCGTCGTTTCTGGTCGCACGCGGGTTTGCCGTCCTGGTGCCGGAACGTCCGGGCCACGGTGCGACCGGCGGTAAATATCTGGAAGATCAGCACGGTTGCGACGAAGCCGACTACGCCCGTTCGGGACGCGCGACGGCCGAGGCCATAGCCGCCGCCGTTAGCTTTCTGCGGGGGCAACCCTTCATTCGGCGCGACGGCACGGTGGTCATCGGTCATTCCGCCGGCGGATGGGGCGCGTTGGCGCTGGCCAATGCCGATCCGGCCGAAATCTCCTCCATCATCGTCTTTTCGCCAGGGCGCGGCGGCCACGCCAACGATTTTCCCAACCAGATTTGCGCGCCGCACACGCTGCTCGCGGCCGCGGGCGAATTCCGCCACGGGTCGCGCATTCCTGTCAGCTGGCTGGTTGCGGCCAACGACAGCTATTTCTCGCCGGACTTCTCGCGGAAACTGGCGGATGCGTTTCGCGCCGGCGGCGGCAAGGCCGACTTCCGCGTGCTGCCGGCCTATGACGGCGAGGGCCACTGGATGGCCGAGACCGAGAACGGCGTCAAACTGGCCGCGGGCGAACTCGATCGCGCGCTGAAGGGGCAGCCGCCTGCGCGATCGAAAAAGCCATGAGCGTTTGGTCCGATGACGATGTGATCCTTTACGACGGCGTTTGCGTGTTCTGCTCGCGCTGGATTCGTTTCATCGCGGCGCGCGACCAAGCGAAGCGTTTTCGCTTTACCGCGATCCAGTCGGCCTACGGCACGCGCCTCGCCCAGGCCTTTGGCATCGATCCCGATGATCCCGACACCAACGCCGTCATCCATGGCGGCGTGGCCCATTTCAAATCCGACGCGGCCTTGACCGTGCTTTCGAATCTGCCGGGCTGGGGGTGGACGCGCGTGCTGTTCGCTGTGCCGAAGCCGTTGCGCAACGCGGTCTACAATCTCGTCGCGAAAAACCGCTACCGGATTTTCGGGAAGTACGAGGCGTGCTTCGTGCCGGATGCGGCGATGAGGGAGAGGGTGATAGAGTAGGGCGATTGCTAACGTAAATGAGAAGGTTATCCTGGTTGACGGCAATCTGAGATTTAGCGATGGGGAAGGCGGTTTTCACTACAAAAGTAACGCCCGGCTATGAAGACCTTCCCGAGGTCCGATATCATTTTCCGCGCACCTACCTAAATCAGGCGAGACAGTCGATCGGCGATCATATCGTTTACTACGAACCACGGAGGTCGAGTGTAGACTTATCGAGCGGCGGTGGTCGCCAATCGTACTTCGCCGTTGCGCGCGTCGTCGATGTCGTCGAAGACAAGGAGTTGGCGGACCACTTTTATGCGGTTGTAGATAACTATTTGGATTTCGACAGGGCCGTCCCGTTTGTCGAAGGCACAGAATACTACGAGAGCGCGCTCAAGAAAGCCGACGGCAGCACGAATAAGGGCGCATTTGGACGCGCCGTACGGACAATCCCCAACGACGAGTTCGACCGGATATTGAAGTCCGGATTTGCTCCGGTGCTTAAGCAAGACGAGCAACCCTATTCGTTGCCCGCTGCTGAAATGGACGAGCCTCAGACTCCGTTCGAGCGTCCGATTGTCGAGATGACCGTTTTAAAGCCATTTCGCGAGCGCTCGTTTATGTTCAATGTGCGCAAAGCTTATTCTAACCGATGCGCTATGACGGGGTTGCGGTTGATCAATGGAGGTGGTCGGCCAGAAGTGCAGGCGGCCCACATTCAACCGGTGGCGTCAAACGGGACTGATTCGGTTCGCAACGGGCTGGCCTTGTCTGGAACCGCGCATTGGATGTTTGATCGAGGTCTGCTGTCGATCGGGGATGATTACAAAATATTGGTCGCGAAAAGCCACGTCCCTGAGGACGCCGTTCGTCTCCTGAACCAAAGCGGAGCGATTCACTTGCCGGACGATCCAGCGAGCCTCCCAAATTCGCACTACCTAAAGTTCCACCGAGATAAGGTTTACAAAGGCTAGCGGCTTGCCGTCACCTCTCTCGCCGCCCGTTCTCCGGAATCATGCGCGCCGTGGGCGGTGGAGAAAAAGTGCGGCGAGGTGGCTTCACCCGCAAAGAACAGCCGGCCGTCGACGGGGGCAGCGAGCACCGCGCGTTTGCCGGCGTGGCCCGGCAGCGCATGCGAATAAGAGCCGCGCGCGAAGGGATCATGCGCCCAGCGCGATTCCTTCAGCGGTCGCAACTTGCGGCGAAAATCGTTGCCGAGGAACGAGACGATCTCGTCGATCGAGTGCGCCGCGATCGCGCCGTCGCCGGCGTCTTCCAGCGATTGCGCAAATCTGCCGCCGAAAAAGCCTTCGATGCAGGGCTGGCCGAACGGGCGCAGGTGATACGTTCCCATTTCGGTGCGCATGGTCGCGCCACGCAAGTTTCCATCGGCCGGCAAGAGTTCGGGCTC
>Ga0210395_10001105_pt1 | contig 20938 bp, 15 predicted proteins | sample IncBWH4OmetaG_FD_150861 | JGI IMG/M metagenome (GOLD analysis project Ga0210395, IMG submission 150861) | Forest soil microbial communities from Barre Woods Harvard Forest LTER site, Petersham, Massachusetts, United States - Inc-BW-H-4-O ...
TCGATCGGAATGCAGAGTCCGAAGAATACTTAGCCGGGATGAGTCCGCGAGCGTTTCAATACACGGCAAGAGATATAGCCCGCTTGATCGCCCTCGACACTAGCTGAAGCTTGAAGCTCGAAAACCTGTCATAACTAACAGGTCCCGAGCGTTCGATCATGTTGCCATCTATCGTAGTCAACGGTCGCACCCAGGTCTTCGGCGTTTTGTTCCAGTCGCAACAGCCCAGGACCAGCACCGTCCTCGGCAAGGCAAATTAACCGACGACGCCAGGCAAATCCCGGAGCTCCAAGAAACAAGTGTGCTCGGAACCGCATAGTCTGCTGTGCGAACTGTCAACAGTGACAGTAGTGATATGGGACACCCTGCCGTAGCGTAGTGACCGGCGCAACCAACATCTCGACCGAACGTTGGAGAAGAGTTAGCACCTCAGTTCTGAAAACTCATGACTAAACCATCACCTCGTTCAGGAGGGTGATACTCCGGGGTTCGAGTAGTTGATCAGAAGTGAAAATGCACCACTCGATACGTCTACAATGCGAAATCAGCGACGGCGCCGCTCCGAACTTCGTAGATCCTGGTGCGCGGTGCTGTGCCTATGTTGTCTCTTCATAGTCCTGCCCGGCCTTGCCGCGAAGTCTGACCCTGCTCCCCGCCACACGCGACAGCAAATCGACGTGCTTTTCCTTTCCTCTGAAGATCCGGACTTACCTGACGTCGCCGCTATGATCGAGCAGGCCGAAACCCGCATTCTTGATGGCTCGAACTTGCCTGTGCACTTTAGTTTTGAATACCTCGAGCCTTTTTCATCTTTTGCGGATCCATCTCGCAAGCGGGCCACATCGGCGTATCTCTTGCAAAAATACAGCGGACAGACCTTCGACCTAGTGATCACTATCAACGAAGATACGTTGGCCTTTGCAGAACAGATTCGGGCGAAATTGTCCCCTGATGCTACTCTGTTGTTCTTCGTGTCCAATCCCAAGGATCCTTCAAGCTGGGATAACCGAGAACCAGGTAGGACAGGCGTCATCCGGAAGGTGAATTTCCTGCCTACGTTGCAACTGGCTCTGCGGCAAAATCCAGGCACTTCTCATGTGATCGTCATCACCGGGTCGTCGGATGCAGAGAAACTCGATGCGAAGTTAGCCAGCGAGCAATTCCAGACGTATGAATCGAATCTGGATTTTCAATACTTGACGGATCTACAGTTCTCGGAGCTAGTGTCACGGCTGGCACACGTGCAGCCAGCAAGCATCATCCTCTTTCTCGACTTCATAACGGATTCTCGTGGGGAGCAGTTTGTGCCGGCGCGCATTCTGCCGGTTATCGCCAAGTCGGCGAACGCGCCGATCTACGGAACGTTCTCCTCCGTTGTGGGCGGCGGAGTTGTGGGTGGTAGCGTAGCCGATCTCGCCGAGGTAGGGCGGGTACTGGGAAATGATGGCGCTCGCATTTTGAAAGGAGAGAAGCCGGAGAATATTCCTGTTTCAACCGCCGACTTCCAGCACTACGTCGTCGACTGGCGTCAGCTGCACCGCTGGGGTTTCTCCGAAGATCAGCTTCCCAGGGAAACCGAAGTGCGCTACTGGGAATACTCTCCCTGGGAGCTCTACCGCTGGAGAATCCTGGGGCTCTCCGCACTTTTGTTGTTGGAGACGGTGCTGATCGTCTTGCTGCTTCGCAATATCGTGAAGCGCAAGCGCGCCCAAGAAGCACTGCGTCAGAAGGAAGTGGAACTCGCGGAAGCGCAGCGCTTGGCGCAGGTGGGCAATTGGCTGTGGAATACAAAAACCGAGGCGCTCACATGGTCAGAGGAGCTTTACCGCATCCATGGTCTTGACCCCGCGCTGCCCCTTCCGTCCTATACGCAATACGCGCGGCTCTTCACTCCGGAAAGTTGGCGTCGGCTCAGCGCCGCAATGAGAGAGGCTTTGCAAACGGGTTCAATTCAGAATCTTGAGTTGGAGCTGGTGCGCGAAGATGGAAACAAGAGGTGGATAACTGCCCGCGGGGAAGCAGTGCGTGACGCTACCGGCTCTGTGACCTACCTTCATGGCACGGTTCAGGACATTACCGAGAGCAGGCTCGCGGATGAAGCTCGATTCAGGCTTGCGTCGATTGTCGAATCCTCCGACGATGCGATCATTTCCAAGAACCTTGATGGCATCATCATGACATGGAACCGAGGCGCCCAGCATATCTTTGGATTCGGCGAAGCGGACGCGGTAGGCCAGCCCATCACCATTCTCGTCCCTCCGGAGCTTCGGTACGAGGAGGAAACGATTCTGCGTAGCGCAAGAGCCGGCGATAAAGTTGAACACTTTGAGACGGTTCGGATGACCAAGGAGGGCAAGAAGATCAATGTCTCGCTAACCATATCTCCCCTTAGGGATGCGGCGGGCAGGATCGTCGGCTCTTCTAGAATTGCACGCGACATCACAGAGCGGAAGCGTGCGGAAGAGGAACTGAGAAAATCCGAGAAGCGGTTTCGCCTGATGGCCGATTCGGCGCCGATGCTGATTTGGTTGTCCGGACCTGACACGCTGGCCACCGACTTTAACAAGGCGTGGCTGGCATTCACCGGTCGAGCCTTGCAACAGGAGTTGGGAGAAGGGTGGATCGTCAGCTTACATCCCGATGACGTGCATCGACACCTGGAAGCCTACGCTGATGATTTTGAAAAAAAGCAGGGATTCACCAGCGAGTACCGCATGCGGCGGCACGATGGCCAGTATCGCTGGATGCTGGATCAGAGCGTGCCTCGCTTTATGGATGACGGTACCTTTGCCGGATATGTAGGTTACTGTCTTGACGTCACCGACCAGAAGGAAGCAACTGCCGCCCGAATCGACCTAAGTGGCAGACTCATTCGTGCGCAGGAGGCTGAACGCGAGCGCATTGCGCGCGAATTGCACGACAACATCAACCAGAGGCTGGCGCTGCTGGCGAATGGACTTCAGGAATTTGAGCAGGCCACGTCAGAGAATCAGGATCCTTTGCAGAAGGACCAACTGCACGAGCTTTGGCAACTAATCAATGAGATCGCGACCGACATCCAAGACATGTCTCATCAGTTGCATCCCTCCAAACTGCACTACCTCGGCCTGGCCGTTGCCGTGCGTGATCTTTGCCGTGAATTCTCCCGGCAACACAAGTTTGAGGTCGAATGCGTGGTGCGGGATCTGCCACAGGACCTCGATGAAACTGTGTCTCTCAGTCTGTTCCGCACGGTGCAGGAGTCACTGCATAACGTGGTCAAACACAGTCATGCCCGCCATGTAAAGGTGGAATTGACCCACCAAGCGGGTGTGGTTGAGCTGCGCGTTTCAGATGACGGAATTGGATTCAATCCGGATCAAGCACGAGAGAATCATGGTCTGGGGCTGGTCAGCATGCGGGAGCGTCTGCGGTCGGTGGGGGGAGAATTCTACATCTGGTCAAAGCCATCGCTGGGCACCCAGGTGAAAGGAACCGCTCCAGCTACAACGAAGGGTCACCAAGGAAAAGTACCCGCCGCCTGATCAATCACCTTCAAAATCCAGTTATTGCAGTTTTCGTCAGTTTTGACAGTAGCCGAGACCGCCCAAGCCAAATAGCGTCGACAGGGAGTTCGTCCGAGGACCCAACCCTCCCGGCAACTGTGCCGGCCTCAAGACGTTCCCGGCCGATTCCGCAGAATCAGGGGAGAAGAAGGGCTTGTGCACAGTACGACCATACTTCTTGGCGACGACAATTCCGCAGTTCTCGACCACGTTAGTGGGCTGCTCGAAAAGGAGAAAAGCTACGAGGTTGTCGGGGCCATATCCGACGGGGAAGCTGTTGTCCGCGAGTATCTCCGGCTGAGACCCGACGTCATCATCCTGGATATTTCCATGGGGGACCGGAGTGGGATTGATATCGCGCGGGAGCTGCGCGATTCGGGATGTCGCGCCAGGATCATCTTTCTCACCGTGCACGAAGACTCTGACTATGTGAACGCCGGTATGGGGGCAGGAGGCTCGGCCTATGTGGTGAAATCACGGTTAGGCCAAGACCTGCTATCCGCGATCAAGGCGGTACTTTCCAATAAACTCTTCGTCTCGCCAAACCTGTTGTACTGACCCGCCTAAAGCGTGCCTCGGTCACCTGAAACCGCGTTGAACCAGCCAAAATCGCGTTTTCCAGTGGGCTGTCAGTATTGACAGTTACCCGGTTGTTTCGTGCCGCGTACTGTTTTGTTTAGTAGAAAGCGAGGCCCTGCCGCCGGGGTACTAGTGGATTAGTCGGTGGCCTGGTGTACTTCCTGACCGGTTGCAGGCGGGCAGGCCTGGACGAGAACTAAATGCGATGGTTACGCAAACTCGAGCGCGTGCTGCTGCTCGTCGGTGGACTGTTGGTCGCTCTTTATGTGGCAGCCAACATCTATCGGACGGTTCTGTCCAGTGCGGAATTGCGAAGGTTTAGGGCTCGGCAACCGGCTTCGGCGTCACCACAATCGGTAACGCCACAAGAGGTGGCGGAGACCGCAGGATCTCCCGATTTCCGGTTGTGGTCAGAGCAACGCATAAAAGGTTATGAGGAAAGCCTGGCGGAACACTTCGCGCCCGCGATCGCTATCTTGCGGATCCCGAAGGTTCACATCGAGGTTCCTGTTCTCGAAGGAACCGACGACCTCACCCTGAACCGGGGAGTGGGGCACGTGGCAGGTTCGGCCAATCCCGGCGAGAACGGCAACATGGCAATTGCCGGACATCGAGACGGCTTTTTCCGCGGCCTAAAGGACGTCGGCCTGGGCGACACGATTGAGTTAGAAACCCCGAAGGCGACGGAAACTTACATCATTGATCGCATCACCATCGTAGATCCGAGCGATGTCTCGGTGCTGAAGCCACGCGGGCGTGGCTCGCTGACGTTGGTCACCTGCTACCCGTTCTATTTCGTCGGTAGCGCCCCGCAACGTTACATCGTTCAGGCATCTGTCGCGGATCCTGCTCAGGCGGGCAATCTGCCGCCGCGCATTCGCAGTCCTAACCGGGAAGCCTCCCCTACGAACACGCAAGATGAAGCAGTTTTCGAGCAGACAAAGCTGAACGATATCCGAGTTCATGGTTCCAAGAGCTGACAACAAACACAAGGAGAAAGAGCAATGAGATCAAGTAAAATTTGGACGCGTACAGCGCTGGTGCTCGGGGCGGGGGTTGTTTCCCTGGCCTTTGTTCTGAGCTTGACCGCGCAAGTGCAAACCACAACGAAGACAACCACCGGAGCAGCCAAGATTGACAACCACGTCGAAAGCGGTGAAGTCGTGGCTGTCTCGGGTAACGACCTGGTGGTCAAGATGTCAGATGGCACCCTGCGGCACGTGGCTAATGTGCCGGAAAGTGCCAGGGTCCTGGTTGATGGCCAGGAACTCGGCATTCACGACCTGAAGCCAGGGATGAAACTTCAACGTACTATCACTACGACCACAACTCCCAAGACAATCACGACAGTGCAGAGTGTGACGGGAAAGGTTTGGTTCGTGAGCCCGCCGAATTCCGTAATCCTAACCCTGGCGGATGGAAAGAACCAGAGTTTCAAGATTCCGAAAGGTCAGAAATTCAACGTTGATGGCCAGATGACCGATGCGTGGGGATTGAAGAAGGGAATGAACGTCTCTGCGACCAAGATCGTGGAGGTCCCTGTCACTGAGGTTGCACAGAGCAGGACCGTAACCGGCGAAATGCCGCCTCCCCCGCCTCCGCCGCCAGCCGATGTGCCAATCCTGGTCGTCGAGGAAGTGGTTGTTCCCGCACAGGTGGCTCAGGCCGCGCCGGCACAGCTGCCACACACTGGAAGCCAACTCCCTCTGATTGGATTGTTGGGTTTTCTGTTGCTGGCCTCTTCGTTTGGGCTGCGAGCGGCTCGGAAGAACCGCTAGAGTCCGGGCGAGACCGCATGGTGTGTGCGAAACAAGCCAGAGGAGTTGCCAGCCCAACGGCTGGCAACTTTTCTTTTGGATCATAACTTAACCGTGTCGAGATTGGGCGTTTCGGAGCCCGCTAGCGTCGAATTCTGAGGACCTTAAAATGGCCGGTCCCTGGTCGCAACCGATGATGCGCCGCCTCCAACAGGTCGCATGCATCGTCATCATCATGTGGGGAGTCAGGACTACTTCTCACCTGCTCGTGGTCCTGCTGATGGCCCTTGTGTTCGCTTAGGCCTTTGTTCCGCTGCCCCAGTGGCTCATACAACGTTTTCGGACTGGAAAGACCGCAGCATTGCTCTTAACCTTGGCCCTATTGGGAACGTTGAATGTGGTTACGGTTATCCTCCTGTACGACAGTGTTGCGCGGATGAAGGCGAGACTGCCCGAATACGACGAGCGTTTCATGGGCATCTACGAAAAGGTACTGGTTTTTGCGAATGCCCACGGCGTTAACTTTGCGAACCTTTCCGCCACCAAACTGTCCGCCTCGGATAAGGTTCTGGAATTTAGCCGCGTGGTCATTCAGCAGGCAAGCGGCTTTCTGGGCGATGGTCTCCTGATCTCGGTGTTGGCGTGGGTTTTCCTCGCCGAGATGGTGGAGGAGCCCGGTGCCAAGAGGAATCTGCTATCCGAGAGACTTGCCTACTACGGCGGCGGCGTGCAGCGATATATAGCTATTTCGGCCGAGACGGGCGTCATCACCGCTCTGGCTAACCTCGTGGTGCTGGTCGCTTTCGGCGTGGACTCCGCGCTGCTCTGGTGCGCGCTGTATTTCCTCCTCCACTTCATCCCCAATGTCGGTTTCATCCTGGCCATGGTGCCTCCGAGCCTTTTAGCACTGCTCATGTTGGGTTGGAAGAAGGCTCTCTTGGTGGCCGGTGGCTTGATCGTGACTCAGATGCTGACGGATTATGGGCTCACGCCGATGTTGATGAAAAAGGACATGGATATCTCTTTCCTAGAGATCATGGTGTCGCTCATGGTTTGGGGTTTCCTGCTCGGTCCGGCGGGTGCCATTCTTGCAGTTCCGTTGACTCTTTCGTTGAAAAAGTTCATTGATCGAGTCTCGAATCAATCCGAACTCGACGAGCGCGCCGCCGCAATGACTTCCGCTGCATAACCCGTCCTGGAAAGCAGCACGGTGGCGCAAAGCTTTCCTGAAATTGTTTGGCTGGAACGCCTGGAGAGAGCGATCGTGGAGTGGGTTTAGCGAAGTCAAGTTTGGAAACGAAACTGGAAATCAGACTGGGTTCGAACGTCTTTCAACGAGGTGCGCCTATGCGTTGCGTGATGCGAATTGCTGTATTGCTTATTTTGATCGCCGGGGCTATGGCGGTCAGTGCCGCTCAGACGAGTGTCGGGTTGCAAAATTATTTCAAGGAAGCCGGCGGACTGAGTCAGGATCAGATCGCAGCGATCCGGAGTGGTCAGCCCGTTGCCAAGACCTTGACCTCCCGAACTCCTGCGGAGGTTTTTGTGCTCGGCGCGGTCTACGTCAACGCGCCGCCGGAAAGCTACGTTAAGTTCGCCGGTGATTTCGATCGACTGCGCAACATCCCCGGATATCTGGCAATCGAACTATTCAGCACTCCGCCGCAGCTTTCCGACCTGAAGGGCTTCGCGCTCGACAGCGAAGATACGAAGGCGTTGAAGACTTGCAAGTCCGGCAGCTGCCAGATTCAGTTGCCTGCCAGCACCATGGAGCAATTGCAGCGGTCCATCAACTGGTCTGCCCCCGACGCCGACGACCAGGTGAACCAGTTCATCCAGAAGCTGGCCTTGCAGCGCCTCACCACTTATCAGAAGGAAGGCGATCGAATCCTGGGAGCCGTCTACAACGATAAGCATGAACCCACCAACGTAGCCGACCAATTCAAGTACATGCTCAGCCACAGCAGTGCCTTAGAAAAAGGGCTGCCGGATTTCTACAACTACCTGCTTGCGTATCCTGATGCGAAGCCCGCGAATGTGGAAAACAGTTTTTATTGGGACAACGTTAAATTCGGTCTAAAGCCGACGTTGCGAATTGTGCACGTCGTGACCATGCGCGGAACCACCCCCGAGGAACCGGCTTATGTAATTGCGGAGAAGCAGCTCTATTCGAGCCATTATTTCGAGACGGCGCTCGACCTCACGTTCTGCATCCGCGGCGACGCTCCGCAACCCCCCGGCTTTTATCTGATCAAGGTAATGGCATCTGAGCAGGCGGGTCTGACTGGCATGAAAGGGTCCATCGTCCGAAGGGTAGCGGTGGGGAAGTCGGTCTCCTCTCTGCAGAGCTCTCTGGCAGCCATCAAGAGCGCTCTTGAGCAGAGTCAAACAAATTCAAAGTAATCAATTCGTCCTGCGGGGAGGAAGAACCGGGTTTCATCCTTGACCTCAGGCCGCCGTTTCGGCCTCTTGAGACAGGTCAAGCTCGGCCGTTTCCTGTGCTCCGATCTGCTGAAGCATCTCCCTGGCCCAGCTTGCCCGACCACTCTCAGAACAAGCCACATAGACCAGAACTCCGGCCTGACACCAACGATCCTCCAACCCCCCGGCGTCCTTCTCAGAGAAACCGAGGCCCATGAGCGTGTCGATACTGCCGCAAAGAGCCGGAGCTTCTCTGGTCTTCACTAGCGCGTGCAGATATGTCTGCGAACGAATGAAGAAACCGAAGGTCCGAATCACGACGGCGCCAAATTCGGAGAGCCAGTCGATCAGTCCCGCAGCCACGGCTGACGCTTCTCGATCCGCGTTGCGAATGCCGGCCTCACGCACAATGGTGGAAACCGGGTGGGTACGAGCGAACATCAGGCAAATATCTTCATTGTCAAAACCCGCGTCGTTGAGAGCGAACACTACATCGGTTACGTTCACGTCCTCGGCGTAGACTCCATAGGCCGCGTTGGTGGTCTCCATTCTCATCATGGCACTGCTCCGTCGCGTGGTCGCGCACAAACAGGAAACTGTACCCCACATTAGGACGGCGATAGTTCACTGGATACTGGCATTAATGCCAGTTTTGCAGAGAATCGCCGCCACGGGAGTTCTCCAATGGGGACTGCTAGTTTTACCAGTGGTGATCCTCCTGTTTTTCGGTTATTCAAAGTTAGCAGCACGAAGCAGAAGTTTTGAGCCTGCAAACCTACCGCGGGTTGGGGTGCGTGACCACGAAAATGCAGAAACACGCAGGTTGGCTTTGCTCCAGGCTTCCACACAACCAAGCTTCCGCACAGCTAAATAAAAAGGATGGAAACTAAATATATGAAGCAGACTTCGAAATCGAAAGTGGCGTATAGCATTTTGCTGTGCTGTTTGTCGGTCGGTGTGGCCTATGGCGCATCCAACGGCGAGAAGGTTAACGTCAAAGGACTGATCACTACGCGAACCGGAGAAACCCTGACCATGAAAACCGCCGCCGGCGGGAATTTGGTCGTTCTTCTTACTGACGCCACCAAGGTGCAACAGCCAAAAGGTCTCGGCCTACGCAAAAAGCAGATGTCGGCCACTGTCCTCATACCCGGGCTTAAGATCTCGGTTGATGGCGTTGGCGATGCGCAGAGCCGGGTGACGGCTAAGACCATCACCTTCGATCAAGCCGATCTGCAGCTAGCCGAGACGATTGAAGCCGGCCTGACACCGACCCGGCAAGGAGTCCAGGCCAATCAGCAAAACATCGCGTCGAACAAGCAAGACATTCAAACCAATCAGCAGGATATTGCTGCCAACCAGGTGCAGACTGCGGCCAACAAGCAGGAGATTACTGCCAATCAGCAGGATATTGCGACCAACCAGCAAGACATCGAGGCTGCCAACAAGCGTTTCTCCGATCTCAGCGAGTTTGACACCAAGGCTGACATCAAAGTCAATTTCGCAGTCGGTAAGTCTGTAATCTCGGCGAGTGACAAAGCTGCTCTTTCAGCGCTGGCACACGATGCGGTAAATCTCACCGGCTACATCATTCAAGTAAAGGGCTTTGCCGATTCCTCGGGTAACGCCGCCATGAATCAGCAGTTGAGCATGGACCGCGCGCAGGCGGTTATTGCCTATTTGATACAAGACTGCAACGTACCCGTGCGTCACGTTATAGCGCCCGGAGCGATGGGCACGGCGGATCCCACCGCAGCCAACGAGACGGCACAAGGTCGAGCCGAAAACCGTCGCGTGGAAGTCAAGATCTTGGTGAACAAGGGCATCGCCGGACAATAATTGACGTTGCCGCGGGCCAGGGAAACTGTCACACGGGGCTCAAGACCTGGTACCTTCTGGCCTTGGGAGTCGGACAGTTTTCCTGACAGCGAGATGCATCCCGGCTCGACTATTCATCTTGCACGCAGAGATGGTTTCCGGCGCATCAGGAGCTGCGACACAAATCCGTTAGACGACGAATCAATTTCTGAATCAACTGCGTGCCGGAGGCTTAGTCTTCGATTGGAATGGTGGTCGCATTGAAGTGCTCGGCCTGACTTCGGACGGCTTGCTTCAACTGTGGGTACTCGAGGCTCTGACGAAGTACGTGCAAAAGACAAAGCCACTTGTTCTTGCCCTGGCTCTCTGATACGGCCTCGTCGGGCCATCGACGATGATGAAGTCGGCTCCACGGCCGGTCAGCATACTCCCGATTTGAGGTAAACGTGCCACTTTCTGCAGCAAAATGTGCAGCTTGGAAAAAGATGAGTGCATCGTTGAGAGCAGAATTTAGAGAATTCCCCGTATTTTTCCCCGTTAGCAGGAATTTGGGCGGAGAAGAGTTAGCTCCGGACTAGGTGCTCCGCCATTACCTTCCGCGTCGGCACGTGCGTCAGGTTTGATCCAGCGAACATCAGCAAATGGCTCGTGGAAATGGGGGCCGACAAGGACGTCTCACCTTGAGCGTAGCGAGGGGCCCCTGAAACCCCCATGGACCGCTCGTCCCTGCGCTATCATTGCTCGCTGTCAGATTTTTCTCGACCGAAAGACCCGAAGGAGAAATTCTGTGGAAATCAACACTCGACGCAACTTCGTTGGCAAGATCGCGGCGATGGCGGCTCTCGTAACGGGCGCGCTGAAACTCTTCGCAACCCAGCAGGCTCCTCCTCCCACTGGCGCACTCACGCCCGCTAGCGCACCGGGCGGAGATACACCTCGTCGCTCCGGCGGCGGTAACCACACACACGATGGCGTCTACTATTTCTCTGGCACGGGTTCCAATGACGGCTATCCCAAGGAAGATCACGTCCTGGTAACGGATCCTTTCGAAAAGCACGTCACCCGCACCATGGACGCAGTTAAGAAATCGGTCGAGCGCGCAGGCTGCACCATGGACAGCATCATTCATCTCCAGGTCTTTCTCTGTCTGCCCCTCGCCGACACTATCCCCATGCCCACCGGGAAGGCGCGATTCGATGCCCATAAAGCGCAGTACGACGCTTTGAACAAGATCTACGGGACCTATTTCTCTCCGGGCAAAACTCCGTCTCGTGCCTGCATGGCTCTGGAATGGATTCCGGGCGATTCGCTGATTGAAATCGTAGGCAGCGCATTGGTGGTGAATCTACTCAACCCCGTTTCTGATAAATAAGGTGCGAACGACGTGAAAGGAAGTTACGAATGAATCTGAAGTTGCGTTGGAATCGTCGTTCGTTTCTCGCCGCACTCGGGGCCGCAAGCGGCAGCCTCCTCACTCCGGCGAAGTTACATGCTGCGGGCATGTTCGGGAAGAGAACCAAGCCGCCCACGCTCGCGATCGATGGCAGCCCCATCGTACCGATCACTACGGGCCTTGGTTCCACCGGCAACATCTACGCTGAGCTGGGAGTGACCCCTCTCATCAACATTAATGGCACCGTAACCGTCATCGGTGGATCAGTGATGCAGCCGGAGGTCATGGAGCTGATCCGCAGAGGCAATGAGCACTTTGTTCTGATCGACGAGCTCGAGATTGCGGCTGGCAAATTCATCGCGAATCTGTGTAAGTCCCCTGCCGGCTATACCGGCCTGGTGACTGGCGGAGCGGCTGCAGCCATGGTGGTCGGTTATGCGGGCATGATGACCGAAGACCTTGAGCCTCGTATGCGCGACATTCCCGACGTAAGCAATTTCCCGCGGAACGAAGTCATCATCCAGAAGAGTCATCGCTATCCGTTTGATCATCAGATCCGGCAGACCGGCGCGAAGCTGGTCGAAGTCGAGACGCGCGAAGAGATGATTGCCGCGATCAATCCGAAGACGGTGGCGATCCATTTCACCAATATTCTGTCGGACAAGGGTAAGGTCAGCGGACCTGAGACGGTTGAAATCGCCCGGGCACACAACCTCTATACGTTCAATGACGCTGCAGCGGACGTACCGCCGAAAGAGCGGCTTTGGGAGTACCCGGCACTCGGCTTCGACGTGGTTGCCTTCAGCGGTGGCAAGGACATTCGCGGACCGCAGGCGGCGGGCATCCTGATCGGCAAAGAAGATCTGATCCATTACGCCCTGCTGAACATGAGCCCGCAGGAAGATCGCATCGGCCGTTGCTGCAAGGTGGGCAAAGAGACTATCTTCGGCATGCTGAAAGCGCTGGAAATCTTCGTCAATCAGGACCTCGATGCTTCGTTGAAAATGTATGACGAACGCGCGCAGGTGATCACCGATGCGGTGAAGAAATTCGGCGTCACGGCGCTGCCGCGGCAGTTCAACCCGCAAGCTCTGGGCAACGTGACGCCGCGTTACAGCTGGCAGATCGATCCCTCGAAGCTCAGCATCACCGGGAAGGAAGTCATGCAGAAGCTGGCCGACACGCGGCCCGTTGGTATCGGGAGTATGGGAGCCGGAGCTAGCGGCCTGCGCGGACGCAATCCGGATGCGCCGGTTGGCGACAATCATTCCAGTGACAACCATGGCGAGCATCATGGCCATTCCAGCGACTCCGACAGTTTCGGCTTTGCGGTTTGGCAGCTCAAAGAAGGCGAAGACAAGATGATCGCGGATCGCCTCGTCGAGATCTTCAGCGCAGTTCCAAAGGCCTAGTCCTTCGAATGCCACCGACGAGCGTCTGCAACACTCGCGCATTAAATCGATTCAGTTCGGCACAAAAGAGTTGACACGCCAGCTGTGGCTGAGATAAACGGTCATGCGTAGGCCGGGAACTTTAGAGCGAAACGAACGGTTTCGCTGGATGAAAGTATGCGTTCTTCTTGGAATCGCGCCAAAGTCCTTCCTTGGGTGCGACGGCTTGGAGGAACTTGGATGGAGGCAGCAATGGTGTCGAGCATCAGAGGCCGAGTGCTTGCAGTTTGTTTCGCGATCGGGATCGTTTTTTCGGCGGCGAGTTGGACAACGAACGCGGCAATCGCGCAGACGATCACCGTTGACGCGGCGCCTTCCCACGTTGCCAACACATTCAGCCCCGTGCGCTCTCTGGGCGCGGCGATTGATCGATTGAGAACCGGAACTCCCGAACATTTGCTGACTGACCCCGTCCTCAAGGAGATCCTCGGCGCAGGATGGCAAACCGTGACCTATCGCCAGAACACAGAGCTAATGGTTGAGGCCTGGCATTGGAATCCGAACGGTACCTGGAGCGATGCGGAGAAACAACAAGGCTACTTTGTGGGCAATGCAGAACCGACTGCGGAGATGATCCGCCATTCGTGGGCAGCTCCGCTTCCGCATCGCGGCTTCAGCCGCGGCGATGGAAACGGCTGGTCCCGGCTGACCGACGGCGATCCGAAATCGTATTGGAAGAGCAATCCGTACCTCACGAAAGCATTTACCGGCGAAGACGACTCGCTGCATCCGCAGTGGGTGATGATCGATCTGGGCAGTAAAGTTCCGCTCAATGCCATTCGGATTGCATGGGCTGAGCCTTACGCGAAGCGCTACTCAGTTCAGTTCTGGACCGGCGAACTGGAGCCCTTCTATGACGGGACCATGAAGGGCACGTGGCAAACATTTCCGCTGGGCACGATCACCGAAGGCAAGGGTGGTACGGTCACGCTGAAGCTGGTTTCCTGGATGATCCCTGTGCGCTATCTCCGCATCTGGATGACGGAATCTTCCAACACCTGTGACAGTCACAGCTCTGCCGACAAACGAAACTGCGTGGGATATGCCATCAATGAACTTTATGCCGGAGCGCTCTCGGCGGATGGAGAGTTTAACGACTACGTTACTCATTTTCCCAGCCGCAATCAGACCGTGACTTGGCCCTCTTCGGTTGATCCGTGGCACGCAGCTTCTGATATGGACGAATCAAGAGGAGATCAGGTCGGCTTCGATTTCTTCTTCACCAGCGGCGTTACGCGCGGACTTCCCACCATGGTTCCCATTGCCATGCTATATTCCACGCCAGAGGATGCGGCGAACGAGATTGCCTATTTGTACAAACGCCACTATCCCATCTCCTGGATCGAGATGGGAGAAGAGGCCGACGGGCAGCACATTCTTCCCGAAGACTATGGCACGTTGTACGTGCAATTCGCCACCGCGATTCACCGGCTCGTTCCCGAAGCCAAGCTCGGAGGTCCACCTTTCGAAGGAACGTTTGATGATGTTGAAGTGTGGCCAGATGCGGCGGGAAAAGTCTCATGGCTCGGACGATTTCTTGACTACCTTAAAGCCCACGGGCACCTGAATGACTTCACTTTCTTCTCTTTCGAACATTATCCCTACCAGGACAAGTCCACGTATTCCTGGGCCGACCTGTACCCGGAGCCGGAATACGTCAAACACATTGTGCAGGTTTGGAAAGATAACGGGTTGCCTCCGAACATTCCGTTTTTCATGACAGAGGGCAACATCGGAGGCGGAGCCGGGGTTTCGAACGTGAAAGGCGCGCTGTGGCTCGCCGATTACGTTGGCTCCATGATGACGGCCGGTGCCGGGGCCACTTACTATTTCCACTACATGCCTTCGCCGGGTCACTGGGGCGCCTATCCCCTACTCCTGCTTGATGAACACTACAACCTGATCGGCTATCCTCCTCAGTACATGGCTTCGCAGGTGATTACAAAGGAGTGGGCGCAGCCGATCGATGCTCCGCACAAACTCTTCAAAGTTTCGAGCGACGTAACCGACGCCGCGGGAACAATGCTGGTCACGGCCTATGCGGTCGAGCGTCCGGACGGACAGTGGTCTGTCATGTTAGTCAACCGTGATCAATTCAACGACCACGCAGTAAAGGTGGTTTTCAACGATCCTGGAACCGGACGCGACCGCCACTTCTCCGGACAGGTGGATCGCGTCACGTTCGGATCGGCTGAATACAAGTGGCACGAAGCAGAAGGCGGACGCGCGGATTCCGAGGGCGCGCCCTCCAGGTCGGGGGACCGCGGCCACGCAGATCCGGACGGCCCACCCTCCAAGTCCAAGGTAAACGGCGGCGCAGAAACGCTTTATAAGCTTCCGATGGCATCCATTACGGTACTTCGCGGCTCCGTCGGAGATCAGTAACCAAGATGATCTGCGAGCATTCATCGCCACATGCCCGCACACCCCTTGCTTGGATTCGAATGCTTTCGAAGCATACCTTTTCTGGGGCGCCGCTCGGACAGGTCACTGCTCTAGCTGGATATTGCTTCGAGATCCAGAAGCGGCTTGTTGGAGCTGTAAGATCGAGGATCTGGGCGGAACACCGGCAGAAAAGCTCGTACCACTCAAATCCGCCGTACCAGTCCCTGGCTGGTGGCCCGCGTATTGCGGACCAGTAACAACACGAGAAGCATTCCGACGAACGGAACTATGCCCGCGACAATGATAATCGGATCGAAGGAATGAGTTCCGGTGGCTCGCCGTGCGTCGGACAAATAGCCTATGAACTTGAAGGCTGCGATGGTTCCGATTCCGGCGCCCGTGCCGCTCAGGCCGCTCACCGACGCCACGGACTCGCTGTGGTAAAGGTCGGACGGTAGCACGTTTGCCATGATCGTAAATCCGGCGTAGGAAAAAGTCGCGAATGCGAAGAGGAAGGAAATCAAATACAGACTCGTTGTGAAGATCGTAGGGATCAGCAACATCATTCCGATCCCACCGAAAATCATCACGGCCTTGCGTGCCGCGCCCACCGACCATCCCCGCTTGATCAGGTAGCCCGACACCGCGCCGCCGAAAAAACTGCCGGCATCAGCAGCGATAAATGGTATCCACACCGCGATGAGGCTGGTTCTCAGTTCAATTCCTTTCGCGACCAGATAGATGGGAAACCACTCGGCGATGAAAAAGAAAACTGGGTCGGTAAAACTTCTCGCGACGATTGTTCCCCAGGTCTGCGGCAGTTTGAGCAGATCGCGCCAGCGCGGACGAGCCGTACCCTCGTCCTGTGCATCCGCATCACGCTTGTCGGCCACGATCATGCGGAGTTCTTCTTCGCTGATGAGAGGGTGGCTTTCCGGCGGATGATAAAGCCATCGCCAGGCGATCAGCCAGAGGAAGCCAAGGGCGCCGGGAACCATGAACGCGGGACGCCATCCCCAACGCGAGTAGATCGAGTAGGTCAGGTAGGGCGTAATTGCCGCTCCGATGGAGGAACCGCTGTCAAACAGTGCCGTCGCCAGGCCGCGCTCGCGCTTCGGAAACCATTCCGAGACGGCTTTCGTTGCGGCTGGCCAGTTGGCCGATTCGCCGGCGCCCAGCAAGAAGCGGAAGGAAGCGAGGCTGTAAAAGCCACTTGCTAACGAAGTCAGCATCGAGATGATCGAGTACCCGAGGACGCTAAGTGTGAGGCCTCGGCGCGTGCCGATGCGGTCCATGAGCTTGCCGAAAACTGTTTGCCCAATGGAATACGCGACGCGGAAAGCGATCGCGAGATTGGCGTAGTCGCTGTTTGTCCAGTGGTACTGGGATTGAAGGTACGGAGCCAGCCAGGAAAGCGTTTGGCGGTCGATGTAGTTAATGACGGTGGAGGCAAAGAGCAGTCCGCCGATCCACCAGCGTAGGGCGGGGATCGAGTGCGCTCTGTGTGACGGGGAATGTCCGGCCGTATCCATGTGGGTGCTGAATTTTGTGGCTGAGTTAACTCCGGGTCTTCGCCCGTGACCTATGCAGAGTTCTGTAATGCTGAACTGAGCAAACTGGAGGACTCCTTGTCGAGATACGCGTTGGCGTTGGCGTGTGTGCGCAGGATCGACGCGGGCGCCGACGGACTGATCTCGCCCTCGAAGCACGCCTTTACGGCCTCCGCCTTTCGCGACTCGGGCACGATTGCCAGAATCTCCCTCGCCTTCATGATTTGCCGTACGGACATCGAGATTGCCTGCTTGGGCACTTGTGATATATCGGCGAACCAGGCCTCCCCGACCTGCTGGCGGCGGCAGGCTTCATCAAGATTGACGATCAGGTATGGCTCTTCGGTTTCGAAGTCTGCCGGCGGGTCGTTGAAGGCAAGATGGCCGTTCTCCCCGACACCCACAAAGGCGATATCGACGGCCGCAGATGCGAGTGCTTTCCCCACCTCGCGGATGACTTCGGAAAGATCGCGCGCGTCGCCGTCGAGAGGATGAAACTTCACGATTCCGGTTTTGTTCACTAGCCGCTCAAGAAGTATCTTGCGAAAGCTTGCAGGATGGGTCGCACGCAGGCCGATATATTCATCAAGGTGAAACACTTCGACTCGTCCCCAATCGACATCCGTGGACTCGGTAAGCTCAGCGAGGAACTCGAACTGAGACGTGCCGGTGGCGGCTATGACGCGTGCCTCCCCACGGTCCCGGATGGCGCCACGGATCGCATCCGCCGCTTTCTGGGCGGCCGCCTTTCCCAACGAACTCCTGTCGTTGAAAACCTTTAACACCATTTCTTAGCTTCTTTCTACTGTGAACCAGACCGAGTCCCGCAGTGAATGTGTTCGGAGATTATACGAGAACTCGAACGACCACAAGCCGCGCCCGATGCGGATCGAGAACGGAATGGATTGAGAGCACGATCGTCTCACACCGTGAAAGTTCCAGGTGTCGGTGTCCGTTGGCGACGGGACAGATTACACTGATCAGTCGTGTGGTGCTCGGGTTAAGGCGGTCGACGGGACTCGACCTCACACGGGCTAGCACGGGACTGCGATGCAGAATTGCGTTCTAAAGATCGACCCCAAAGACAACGTCTTAATTGCGCTCACTGATTTGCGCAAGGGCGAGCGTATTACCCACTCGGACCACGTCTGCATTCTGACGTCGGGTGTTCCCGCCAAACATAAGTTTGCCACGCAGGATCTATCGGCCGGTGATGATGTGGTGATGTACGGTGTTCTTGTCGGCAAGGCGAAAGACCACATCCAAGCCGGGGAAGTCCTGACGATTCGCAATGTACGACACGAGGCCTCGCGCTACTTCGAGAGGTCGCGGCAATACGAGTGGAGTCCTCCCGATGTATCTCCATGGTGGCAGCGAACCTTCCTCGGATACCACAGGCGCGATGGCCAGGTCGGGACGCGAAACTATTGGTTAGTAGTACCGCTGGTCTTCTGTGAGAACAGAAATATCGCCGTGTTAAAACAGGCATTCCAGGAGGAACTGGGTTTTGCTCAGCCAAACATCTATCGGCAACAGGTCACGGAACTGGTCCGGCTTTATGGTGAAGGCAAAACGAAAACCATCGAGACACATGCGCTGGAACCGAAGTCCTACTCGCCTACCCGTCCCAAGGTGCTCGAGAATGTTGATGGAATCAAATTTCTGATGCATGAGGGTGGTTGCGGCGGAACGCGCGAAGATGCCAACAATCTTTGCGGGCTGCTTGCTGGGTATATCCATCATCCGAATGTCGCCGGAGCGACTGTTCTAAGTTTGGGATGCCAAAATTCACAAGTTGCCATTCTCCGGGAAGAGATCTCCCGGCGTGATCCGCATTTCAGCAAGCCTATGTTCGTATTTGAGCAGCAACAGAGCGGCTCCGAATTCAAGATGCTTTCGGAAGCCATCCGGTCGACTTTCATCGGACTCATGGAGGCGAACAGAAGTCAGCGTGCCCCCGCCTCTCTCTCTCACTTGTGCGTGGGTTTGAAGTGCGGCGGCTCGGATGGGTTTTCTGGTATATCCGCGAATCCCGCTGTTGGCCGGGTCTCGGATGCACTGGCAGCTCTTGGGGCGAGGAGCATCCTCTCCGAGTTTCCCGAACTCTGCGGCGTCGAGCAGGAATTAGTCGATCGCTGCACCGGGAAGGCCGTCGCTGATCGCTTCATTCAATTGATGGGTGACTATGCAAGTCGGGCAAAAGCTGTCGGCTCGGGCTTCGACATGAATCCTTCGCCCGGGAACATTCGGGATGGATTAGTGACCGACGCCATGAAATCCGCGGGGGCAGCAAGGAAGGGCGGGGCTTCGCCGGTGACTGCGGTACTCGACTATCCGGAGTACTCGACCGCGCCAGGATTAAATCTCCAGTGCACACCGGGCAACGACGTTGAGTGCGTCACCGCCCAGGTGGGCGCAGGCGCCAACCTTATTCTGTTCACCACCGGACTGGGGACGCCGACAGGAAATCCTATTGCGCCGGTTCTCAAGATCTCAACAAATTCGTCGCTAGCGCAACGGATGCAAGACATCATTGATATTGACACCGGTTCTGTCATCTCAGGTGAGAGCACGATCGAAGAGATGGGAGACGCATTACTGGGGCGGCTGATTGAAGTGGCGAGCGGCCAGGCTCGAACGAAGGCAGAGTTACTCGGACAGGACGACTTCATTCCCTGGAAGAGGGGCGTCTCTCTCTGATGAGATGTAACCTAAGACTTTCAGTTGCAGGCGCGAGCGTGCAGGTCGCAGGGAACAAATGAGCCATCCTCTTTTAGACCTCACCCACAAAACGGCGGTCGTGATCGGCGGCACCAGCGGCATAGGACTGACCCTGGCCCGCGGGCTGGCACAGGCTGGAGCAAATGTGATTCCGACCGGACGCCGCTCAGAACTGGTCGAGGCAGCCAGCCACGAGATTGAGGTACTCGGCCGAAAGTCGCTGCCGATCACCTGCGACGTGGCCGACAAGGAAAGTCTGAAGGCACTGCTTGACGCCGTTATCCGCAGATTCGACAGCGTGCAGATCCTCGTAAACTGTGCCGGCCAAACGAAACGGACTCCTACTGTGGACTTAGGCGAGCCGGAATGGAACGCAATTTTGGATACGAACCTCACCGGCACGTTGCGCGCCATGCAGGTCTTCGGCCGGCACATGATCGAGCAGAGCTACGGTCGCGTTATTAACATAGGTTCGCTTTCCAGCTTTGTTGGTCTCTACGAGGTCGCGGCGTACGGCGCCAGCAAAGCAGGCGTGCTGTCCCTTACAAAGTCCTTGGCAATCGAATGGGCTCGACATGGAGTGTGCGTCAATGCCCTGGTGCCGGGCGTATTTCGTACAGCCTTGAATGCGTCGTTGCTCGATGGTACAGCCCGCGGGCAGGAGTTCCTGCTGCGTACGCCAATGGCGCGCTTCGGTCAACTCGAGGAACTCGTGGGGGCCGCGGTATTTCTTGCTTCTGACGCCGCCAGTTTTGTTACTGGACAGGCCATCGTAGTCGACGGCGGATTCCTTGCCAGCGGGGTCAATCAATGATTGTTTCGTCTGGCGCCGGAGTGGTCCGATGTTGAAATCAGACGTGAATCGCCGTGAATTTCTGAAGATCACCGCTGCAGCCGGCGCTGCCTTGGCCATGCCAACTTCAGGACATTCTGCTGTCTCCCCGAAAATGATCGGCATCCAGGTCGGCGCAATTTCGTTTGTGGATGAAGGCACTGAGAGAGTCCTGGATATGCTGCAGGAACGTGCCTGCGTGAATACGCTATTTCTCGCAGTATTTACTTATGGTCGAGGTATCGCCGGAAGGCAGATTCCGGGCCAGCCGCTGCCTGACCACGGCAAGCAGGAATACGACCTCGGTTTTCATGGCGGGAATTTCGCTACTCCTCATCCGCAGTACTACAAGAACACGGTCCTGAAAGACACTCGTGCGCCCGACCATGGCGACCTGGATATCCTGGCCGAAGTGCTCCCTGCGGCTAAGAAGCGCGGCATGAAGGTCATCTGCTGGCTTGAGGACGTGTTTCGCACCGACCTGCC
>Ga0210395_10001106_pt1 | contig 20932 bp, 18 predicted proteins | sample IncBWH4OmetaG_FD_150861 | JGI IMG/M metagenome (GOLD analysis project Ga0210395, IMG submission 150861) | Forest soil microbial communities from Barre Woods Harvard Forest LTER site, Petersham, Massachusetts, United States - Inc-BW-H-4-O ...
GCCGCGGGTGGCGGAGTCCTGCTCCATCATGTTGTCCACGGCTTTGCAGGCGTGGATGACGGTGCCGTGGTCGCGACCGCCGAAGGCGTCGCCGATTTCCTGGAGCGAGTGCTTGGTCAGGGTGCGGGCGAGGTACATCGCGATCTGGCGCGGGATGGCGATATTGTTGGGCCGTCGCTTGCTGGTCATGTCGCTGTGGCGGATCTGGTAGTGGTCGGCCACGCGTTTCTGGATGGTTTCGAGCGTGAGCTGGTTTTGCGCCTGCTCCATCAGGACGTCCTGAAGCAGCATCTCGACGGTCGCGAGGTCGAGGGCCTTGCTGGTGAGGGTGGAGTAGCTCGCGACTTTGATCAGGGCGCCTTCGAGGCGGCGGATGTTCTTGGAGATGTGCTGGGCGATGAAGTTGGCGACGGGTGCCGTGAGCTCGAACTTGATGCTGGCGGCCTTGGTGCGGAGGATGGCGAGGCGCGTCTCGAAATCCGGCGGCTGGATGTCGGCGGGCAGGCCCCACTCGAAGCGGGAGACGAGGCGCGACTCGAGTTTCTGGATTTCGCTGGCGCGGCGGTCACTGGAGAGGACGATTTGTTTGCTGGATTCGAAGAGATCGTTAAAAGTATGGAAAAATTCTTCCTGGATACGTTCCTTGCCGGCGAGGAACTGCACATCGTCGAGGAGCAGCACGTCCACGTGGCGGTAGCGCTGGCGGAACTTGGTCAGACTGTTCTCCTGCAGGCCCTGGATGAACTCGTTGGTAAATTTTTCCGTCGAGAGATAGGCCACCCTGGCGTCGGGGTTGTTGCGCAAAATGCAATGCCCGATGGCGTGCATGAGGTGGGTCTTGCCGAGGCCGGTGTCGCCGTAGATGAAAAGAGGATTGTAGGCCTGCGCCGGGGATTGGGCGACGGCGAGCGAAGCGGCGTGGGCCATCTGGTTGTTGGAGCCGACGACGAAGTTTTCGAAAGTGTTGCGCGGGTTGAGCGTGCCGCTGAAGGCACCGCTGCGTTCATCGTAGCGCAAGGCGCGGCGCGCGGCCGGTTTAATGCGCGTGGAATCTCCCGCGGATGCGTGCGGTGTCTGGTGATGCGGGGCGTTTTTAGGCGCGCGGGAGGCGTCGATGCGCTTCAGCGTGACATTGACCAGGCGGCCGGCGTTGAGGCGAAGGCGCTGGGTGATGAGGTCGAGGTAGTTGTCGTGAATCCAGATCGCAGCGAAGTCGTTAGGCACGCCGAGGGTGATTGAATCCTCCGTGGCTTCGAGGCACAGGATGGGCTCAAACCACATCTGGAAGACGTCTTCCGGAAACAGGCTTTTAAAGTCGCATTTGACCGTTTCCCAGAGGCTGGGAGACAACGAAAGTGATGGCATGGGAAAGCGCTAAGTGTTGATTTTATTCACATCGAACCATTGGCGGGCTCCTGACACGTTGGTCGGGCGGGCGTCCATGCGCTGAAGTGGAAGAAAAAAGCCGGTTCTGATCACACAAATTAATGGCATAAAGCTGAATGATAGATAAAACACTAGTGATCAATGTTTAATATAACGATTCCCTGTGGAGCTGATGGACGATGCACAACTGACGTGAGAAAGAACAGCCGAGAGGCGCGAGAAAGCAGACGCGGATGCGAAGTAACATGAAAGCAAAATCGCATTTCAAGTGCAACTTTCTCTCAACTTATTCACAGACGGACTGAGCATAACTTTTTCGCTTTTTATGTTGCGTCCAGAGGCATGAAATCTTTCGTCACTTTCAGGCCAAAATGTAGTGCCGCTGGCAATACGTTCTTCAGAGGGGACGCAGGGGTTACAGGGGTGTCACGACGGGGTTACGCGCGCGGAGCGGGCGGTCTCAAGGTGCTAGCGCCGGTGCGGGATCGGCCCACTTTCCGTGCTCCTTGATGAGCGCAATGAGGCGTTCATCGGCCCCGATTTGGGGGAGATTGTACTGCACGCACTGCTTGCCGACGTAGAGATTGATTTTTCCGGGCGCGCCGCCGACGTAGCCGAAATCGGCGTCGGCCATCTCCCCGGGGCCGTTGACGATGCAGCCCATGATGGCGATTTTCACGCCTTTGAGGTGGCCGGTTTTTTCGCGGATGCGCTGCGTGGTCGTTTGCAAATCGAAAAGCGTGCGGCCGCACGAGGGGCAGGCGACGAACTCCGTTTTCGAACTGCGCGCGCCGGCGCCTTGCAGGACGTTGTAGGCGAGCTTGGTCGAACGGGTGAGATCGGCCTCCGTCTCGATGCTCACGAGATCGCCGAGGCCGTCGCACAGCAGGCCGCCGGTGAGAAAACTGGCCTCGAGCAGTTTCGAGAGAAAACTGTTGTCGCCCTGGATGGCGGTGGCCGTCGTGTTGCGAATCCAGATCGGCGCGCGCGAGCCGATCTGGCGCAATTCCTCAGCGAGCTGGCGGTAGGCGCCGACGGCATGCGCGGCCGAGGCGGCGGTTGACGAAAGCGTGAAGATCGCGTTCGCATCGCCGAGCTGGCGCAGCGCGGCGGCCAGCGGCGGAAAATCCCCCGGCGTGATCTCGCACGCAAGCACATGGCCGCGGTCGCGGGCGAAGGCGGAGAAATCGCGCAGGATCACATCGTCATTGGCGGCAAAGCGGCGGAGCAGGACCAGGGAAGTTTTAGAATTTTTACCTTCGATATTCGATTTTAAATCGGCGGGCGTAACCGTGGCTGCAAGTTCGAGCACGACGAAGGCGGGCGAAGTGGCGGCGTCCAAGCCCGCGCCGACTTGCCCGAGGTCGGCCGCGGTCGCGATGGGCACGAGCACGCCTTCGACCGGCGTGTCCTTTAATTTTGGGCTGCGGATGGCGGATGAAGGATCGGCCAGTTCGGCGAGGGAGGCGCGCACGATGACGCGCGGCGGCTGTTCGGGGCCGAGCCGGCACGCCGGCGCAAGTTCCATTTCTGATATTCCCCGCCGTTCATAGGTGAAAGGGTCAATGGAATCGTGTTGATCTGTGCCGGAATGACCAGTGACGAATGACGAATTACGAATGGAGGACTGGCCGGAATCATCCGTCATTCCCTCCGGCGCAGGGCGCCAGAGGGCCATCGCTTTGTCGGCGATGGCGCGGGCGACGGGAATTTCATAAACGCTGTCCTCGGTGAGCGAGACGCGGATGGTGTCGCCGAGGCCGTCGAGCAGGAGCGAGCCGATGCCGATGGCGCTTTTGATGCGGCCGTCCTCGCCGTCGCCGGCCTCGGTCACGCCGAGGTGCAGCGGGTAGGGGCGGTGGGCGGTGTCCATGCGCGCGGCAAGCAGGCGATAAGCCTGGATCATGACTTTCGGGTTGCTCGATTTCATCGAGAGGACGATGTCGTGGAAGCCGTGTGTTTCGCAGATGCGCACGAACTCGAGGGCGCTTTCGACCATGCCGAGGGGCGTATCGCCATAGCGATTCATGACGCGGTCGGAGAGCGAGCCGTGGTTGGTGCCGATGCGCAGCGAGCGGCCGAGTTCCTTGGCGCGCTTGACCAGCGGCGAGAACGCGTCGTGCAGGCGTTGCAGCTCGCGTTCGTAGTCGGCGTCGGAGTATTCGCGGACGTTGAACTTTTTCTTGTCGGCGTAGTTGCCGGGATTGACGCGGACTTTTTCCACGTGCTCGACTGCTTCCATCGCGGCCTGCGGTAGGAAATGGATGTCGGCCACGAGCGGCACGTGGGCGAAGCCGGCGGCGGAGATCTTTTGGCGGATTTCGCGCAGGCAACGGGCGGCGGCGGGGTTGGGCGCGGTGATGCGGACGATTTCACAGCCGACTTCGGCGAGCGCGACGGACTGTTTGACCGTCGCCTCAATGTCCTGGGTGTCGCTCGTGGTCATCGACTGCAGGCGCAGCGGATTCTTCCCGCCGACGCCGACGGAGCCAACCTTCACCTCGATGCTCGGGCGGCGGATGGTGCGGAAACGTGATGCGCAATAACTCATGGCAGAATGATCAATGACCAGTGATAATGGCCAAGGCAAGGCGTCGCGGTTATTTGCCCGGCTGCGGCGCAGCGTCGGCGGCGGCCGCTTGTTCTTCCTTTGCATCCCTCACCCATCGGCGGACGTCGAAGATGTTCACGTAAAGAATCATCGACAGGAGCAAGACGAGAAAGACTCCCTGGGTGGCGGCGACGATGTTAATCGGCAGCGCGCGGCCGCGGAGTTTGGCGATGGTGGCAAAAACAATCTGGCCGCCATCGAGCACGGGAACGGGCAGCAGGTTGACGATGGCGAGATTCACGTTGATGAGGATCGTGAACATGACCACAGCGAGCAGCCCGGCTTCAGCGGCGGAGTGGAAGATGTGCACGATCCCGACCACGCTGCTGAGTTTGGAAAGACCGATGTCGGAATGCGGGTTGAGCAGGCTCCAAAGCGTGCGGAAGGTCATCACGATATTGTCGCTCACCTGGGTGAAGGGATTCGGATGGGTGAGGCGGGAGCTGGTGGTGAAATCGAGCCCGAGGTCAGCCGGATTCTTGGCGCCGGTGCGCGGAGGCAGCGCGAGGGTAAGTTCGGTTTTGTCGCGGAGTATTTTTATGGCGATGGCCTGGCTGGCGTGCGCGGCAAAGTAATCCTGCCAGGTGGAGAGATTAAGCACGGGCGTGGTGTCGAGACTGACAACCTGGTCTTTCGGCTTCAGGCCGATGCGTTGGCCGAGCGAGTTTTCCGGTGCTGTGAGGACGATGAGATCATAGGCAGGGGAAATGCCGATGCGGCGGATTTGTTCGTCGCCTGAGAGACGCGGATGTAGCGTGACGGTGAGCGTCTGGCCGTCGCGCAGGATCGTGAAAGCGTTTTGTGGCTGGCCGTCGGGCCCGCGGCCACTGCTCATAATGAGCGTCTGGGTGAGATCGGACCAGTTGGTGACTTTCTGACCGTCGATGGCCAGGACGGTGTCGCCGATGCGCAGCCCGGCGAGCGAGGCAGGACTGGGGGCTTTCGTGCCGTCGTCGACGGTCTGCGTGACGTAACCGATGCGCGTGGTGGCTTCTTCGCTGCTCGTGGGCTGGCCGTGAAGCCAGACCACGCAGGCGAGCGCGAAGGCAAAGAGAATGTTGAAAGCCGCGCCGGCGATGAAAATAATGACCTTGCTCGAGTAACTGATGGGCGGGAGTTTCGCCACATCCGCGGTGCTTTTGCCCTCGAGTGAGCCCAGATCGGCGAGCTGCGGCAGGAGCACGTAGCCGCCAAGCGGTATCCACGAGACCCGGTATTCGACCCCATCATGGTACCAGGAGAAGATTTTCGGCCCGAAGCCGATGGAGAAGCGCTCGACGTGGGCGCCGCGCCAGCGCGCCGCGAGAAAGTGCCCGAGCTCATGCACAAAGATCGAACCGCCGAAAAACAGTACGACGAGGAACCAGGCCCAGGTGTTGTTGGCGAGGGTGTGCAGAAGGTCGGTTAGCATGGCAATCAGGTCGAGGCCGGCAGCAAGCCTGTGGCGACGCGGCGGGCGTCGGCATCAAGGGCTAAGACTGCGGCGAGGTCGGCAGGTTCAAAGTTTGCGACGTTTTGCAAAGTTTGCTCGATGATTTGCGGAATGGCAAGAAACGACGCGCGGCCATCGAGGAAGGCGGCGACAGCCACTTCGTTGGCGGCATTGAAAATAGCGGACGTTCCGCCGCCCGCCTCCATGGTTTCGCGGGCGAGGCGCAGGCAGGGGTAGCGCGTTTCATCCAGCGGGCGGAACTCGAGGGAGAAAATTTTTTGCAGATCGACCGGCGCATCCACGCCGGGCGCGCACTCGGGAAAGAGCAGCGCGTGTTGGATCGGAAACGTCATCGAGGGCGGTGCGAGCTGGGCGAGCATGGTGCCGTCGGTAAACTCGACGAGGCAGTGCACGATGCTCTGGGGGTGGAGCACGGCCTGGAGTTGCGCGGGCCGCAGGCCGAAGAGCCACTGTGCCTCGATGAGCTCGAGGCCTTTGTTGGCGAGCGTGGCGGAATCGACGGTGATCTTCGGCCCCATCGACCAATTGGGATGCTTGAGCGCGTCGGCGACGGTGACGTGCGCGAGCGCGCTCGTGGGCAGGTCGCGGAAGGCGCCGCCGCTCGCGGTCAGGGTCACGCGGGCCACGTCGGTTCGACAGGGCTCACCGCAGGGGGCCACGTCGTGCCCGGCCAGGCACTGGAAGACGGCGTTGTGTTCGCTGTCCACGGGCAGCAGGCGCGAACCGCTGGCCCGGGCCGCGGCCATGACGAACTTGCCGGCGAGGACGAGGATTTCCTTGCTGGCGAGGGCGAGGTCTTTTTTCGCGGCGAGCGCGGCGAGGGCGGGCTGCAGGCCGGCGGTGCCGACGACGGCGACGAGCACGAGGTCTGCCTCGGGCAGCTGCGCAAGTTCGACGAGGCTGCCTGCGCCGCCGCGGAGCTGCGTGCCGGACGGAAATAAGCTTTCCTTACGGGCCCGGGTGTACGCGGCGTCATCGTAAAGAGCGACGTGGCGCACATTGAAGTCGCGGGCGATGCGCGCGAGCGGTTCCGCGTTGCGGGCGGCGGCGATGGCGACGAGTTCGAGCTTGTCGCGGTGCGCCGCGATCACCCGCAGGGCGTTTTGGCCGATGGAGCCGGTGGCGCCGAGCAGGACGACGCGTTTTTTGGAGGAAGCTTTTGTCACGGGAACGGGCACGCTACTGGCCGTCGGGGGTGAGACAAAAGTAAAAAAGAAAATAACCGATCGGCGCGGCGAGGATCAGGCTGTCGGTGAGGTCGAAGGCCCCGCCGATGCCGGGGATGAGCTGGCCGGTGTCCTTGACCTCGGCGCGACGCTTGATGATGGACTCGACCAGGTCGGAAGTGATGGCGGCGGCGGCGATGGGCAGGGCCATGAGCGCGGCGCGCAGCGGCGTGAAGTCGCTAGGAAAATACGGGCCGCCGAATCGCCCGAGACTGTCCAGCCGGACGAGCCACGCGCCGACCCCGGCGGAAACGGCGAGGCCGCCGACGGCGCCTTCCCACGTTTTTTTAGGACTGATGTTGGGAGCCATCTTGTGGCGGCCGAAGGCGAGGCCGGTGAGCAGCGCGCCGACGTCGCAGAACTTGGCTACCGCCACGAGCCAGAGGCCGAGCGCGAGGCCGGCGTACTTGTCATCGTAAAGGACAATGATGCGTATGAGAAACTGCAGCATGAACGGCACATAGAGCACGCCGAAAAGCGTGGCCGCGAGCGTCTCCATGCGATTGTGCGGTTCGCGTTCGCCGAGAATGCGCAGGGCAAAAAGCACCACGGCGCCCGCGAGCACGTCGGTCGTCTGGATGGAGTGGGTCTCCAAGTAATAAGGCGCAAGCACGATGATGGCTCCTACCGTGAGGCCGAGGCGGTCGAATGGATCGAGTCCGGTGCGTTTAAGCATCCGATAGAACTCGGATTGCGTGGCGCAGGCGAGGAGGGTGATTAACCAGACGCCGCCCGGTGCACCTAAATAATGAATGGTGGCAATGGCCCCGACCCAGAGAAGGATGGTGCTGAGGATGCGTTGAAGCACTGGGATTTTGAGCTAACTTCTATTATGTCGCGGGCGGGGTTTTGACCTGTTCGCTCGTGAGCCCGAAGCGCCGCTCGCGTTGCGCAAAGGAGGCGATCGCCTCGACGAGATGGGCCTTGGTGAAGTCGGGCCAGAGCACGGGTGTGAAGATGAACTCGGCGTAGGCACTTTGCAGGAGCAGGAAATTGCTCACGCGCATCTCGCCCGAGGTCCGGATGACGAGATCGGGATCGGGCAGGTCCGCCGTGTAGAAGTAACGGCTAAAAGTGGTCCAGGAGGAATCATTCAGTTTTTCATGTCCGGCGGCGACGGCTGCGGCGTAGGCGCGGGCGGCGTCCACCATCTCGGTGCGCGAGCCGTAGTTGAGCGCGAGGACGAGCGTGTAGTCGGTGAAGTGGGCGGTGGCGTCGAGCGCGCGCTGGAGCTGCGTCTGGACCGGCCCCGGCAGCTCGTGCGTGCGCCCGATGGTGCGCAGGCGCACCCGGTCTTTGACCAGGTTCTTGATTTCTCGCTTCAAAAAGAACTCAAGCAAATGCATGAGTGCGCCGACTTCCGCCGCGGGGCGATGCCAGTTCTCGGCTGAAAACGCGTAGAGGGTGATGTAGCGGACGCCGAGTTCGCGGGCGGCAGTCACGATTTCACGGACGGTATCGACGCCGCGGCGGTGGCCTTCGATGCGCGGCAGCCGGCGCTGGCGAGCCCAGCGGCCGTTGCCATCCATGATGATGGCAATATGGGCCGGAATTTTTGCCGGAGTATCCACTTTGGCTGAAATGGGGCCGCCTTTGGCGTCGTTGTCGTCGCGGGCTTCGGCGCGACCGGGAAAAGATGACATAGTGAGTTCGGGCGGATTTAGTGGAGTAGCGTGGGGTTTGACAAGGTCGAAGGGCGGGCAAACGTTAAACCATGGCCCAACTCCTCGCACCGGCGGAAATTCAGGCTGCGCTTGCGGCCCTGCCGGGCTGGGCGTTCGAGCGCGACGCATTGGCGAAAACCTTTCAGTTCAAAACCTTTCGCGAGGCCATGGGCTTCATGGTGCACGCGGCCTTCGAGGCCGAGGCGATGGACCATCATCCCGAGTGGACCAACGTCTATAATCGCGTGGCTGTGCGGCTTAACACGCACGATGCCGGCGGCAAAGTCACGGCCAAGGACGTCGAACTGGCGGGGCGGATTGAAAGGGTTTTTGGCGGACGGTGATGATGTCCGGCAAAAGATGACGTTTCTCGATACAGTCCAGCAGCTTTCGTCGCTTGATCGAATATGCGATGAATGATACGTGGTTAACCTGAGCCAGTTTATCTTTGCGTAAGCCAAAAGAGAAGGCCGCCCTTGACGTTAATCCGCCTGCGGCGCAGCTTTTTGACATGAGTTTGCTTGAGCTGAAACAGGAAGTGGCTCGCTTGAGTAAGCGCGAGCGCCAGGAGCTTCATGCTTACCTCATTCGTTTGAAACATAATACGCCGGAGTGGAAAAAGGCGACGGCGAAGCGAATCAAAGCCATGCAGGCGGGACGCAGGGTCACAGCCGAAGAGCTGGAGGCACGGATCGCTCGTGGCTGAGCAGGGAAAATATCGGCCAAATTTCTCAGATTTGGCGGCGGAATTAATCCTGTCGTTGCCGAGGAAGCGGCAGAAAAAGGTGATGAGGTGCGCTTATGAACTGGCACGGTATCCTTTTATTGAGAGCGACTACACGGTTATTGATACAGATGGGCGCCATCGAACATCTGCTTATCGATGGATTTGTTTTTTCCTATTGGGTCGATCATGCCGTCCAGCTCGTGATGATCACGGAGATCGACGACGCGGAATAAAACGGAAGTCCGAATGAAAGTCGCATTCATCAGCGGGACCAGTATTGCCCGGTCGGACTTGTTTGCGGCGTGGGAGACGTGCCCGGTCGAAACCCGCTACGGCACGGTGGCCTGCCGGACGCACGGCGATTTCGTGCTGATCAACCGCCACGGCCCGGCCGCACCCCTCCCGCCGCACCGGATCAACCACCGCGCGAACATCCGCGCCCTGGCCGACCTTGGCTTCGCCGATGTCGTGGCGCTCAACTCCGTGGGCTCGCTCAAGCCCGGGCTGCCACCGGGCACGCTCGTCGCGTGCAGCGATTACGTCTGCCTGCAGGATGGCCCGCAGACGTTTTTCGATGATGAATTGAAAGGCGGTGCGCCCGGCATCGAGGGCAATTTGATTCCGTTGCTAGTGGCGAAGCTTGCGCCGGAATTTGCGGTGCAGACAGGAAAAACCTATGTGCAGATGCGAGGGCCGCGCTTCGAGACCAAGGCGGAGATCCAAGTCATAAAAAACTGGGGGGACGTCGTCGGCATGACCGCGGCGCACGAGGCCGACCTGTGCCGCGAGGCTGGCCTGCGCTACAATCTGCTCGCGATGGTCGACAACTATGCGAACGGCATCGGGGGCGCCGACGTCGATTTTGAGAAGTTCCGCGAGCTCGTGCAGGCGAACCAGGAAAAAGTGAACCGGCTGTTTACGCGGCTGCTGGAAATTTTAGGGGAAGTAGTTTGAACAATTAAGAAACTGGGGAACCGTAAATATATTCAGAATGGCCTCCCGGGGTGGAGCGGCTTGGCGTCCAAGACGCTCTCAGCGCGTTGAGGTCAACGCGCTCCACCTGAATTGGCTTCAGAATACCAAAATTTCTTTATGAATAAAACCATCGGCGTCATAGGGCTGGGGATCATCGGCGGGGCTTGGACCCGGAATTACGCGGCCGACGGGCTGCTGGCGGGCTGCTGGAACCGCACGCCGCAGCCGCAGATGCCGGCGTGGAAGAATTCACCCGAGGAAGTGGTCGCGGCGGCGGATGTGGTGCAGATCGTCGTGGCCGACCCGCCGGCGGTCGCGGGCATCTTGGAGAAAATCCTGCCGCGGCTCGGGCCGGGCAAGATTGTCGTGCAATCGAGCACCATCGACCCATCGAGCAGCGAAAAGTTTTCTGCGCAGGTGACGGCGCGCGGCGCGCGCTACCTCGAGGCGCCGTTTACCGGCAGCAAACCTGCGGCGGAAAACCGGCAGACGGTGTTTTTCCTCGGCGGCGACGAAGGGCTGGTCGCGGAGTTGGAGCCGTTGCTGTCACGGATCTCGGCCCATCGCTTTCACATCGGCACCGGCATGCAGGCGGCAGCGATCAAACTGGCGCTGAACCTGAACATCCTGGCGCAGATGGAAGGGCTGGCCGAGGCGCTGACCATCGCGCGGCGCGCGGGTGTCGGCGACGATATGTTTTTCCGCGTGCTGGAGAAAAACGTCAGCTACTCGCCTTTGATGAAGCTCAAGGAACCGAAGCTGCGCGCCGGCGATTTCTCGCCGCAATTTTCGGTGAAGCACATGCATAAGGACATGCGGCTGGCCACGGCCATGGTCCATTCGGCAAGCTCAGGGCGGGCGGGCTCAGGACAGGGCGGCGCGAACCGGCTACCGCTGCTCGAAGCGCTGCGCGAACGGCTGCGGCAGGTGGAAGAACGCGGCGGGGCCGACGAGGATTTCTCCGCGCTGATCAAGCTGCTGTGATTTTTTAACCGCAGATGACACGGATGGGTGCGGATACGGAAGTTACACCACATTCAGCGTAACATTATCAAATTTGCCGCGGGCGTTACCGGGCAGATAGGCTGCTAAAGGTCAGATTCACGTCTTGGCCACATATGCCTGGATTAATTCTGCGATCGCGTTCTGGCCCGCGTGGCGGGCCCACTGTAACGGGGTTGCTTGGTAGAGGATGTCTCGCACGTCAGGTTTCGCGCCATATTGCAGCAACAATCGGACGATGGCTTCGTGACCATAATACGCAGCCTGGTGGAGCGGAGTGGAGTGCGAATGGGCGTCGACGGGGTTGAAGCGGTTCGCATCTTCACCGGCGTCGAGCAGCATTTGTAGGATGTCGGTCCGTCCATGTTGCGCCGCGAGCGCCACGGCGCGATGGCGGGCAATGTCGCTGCTGGCCTCGAAGGTGCGGACCGCGTCCGCCAGGCACCCGAGGGCTGTCGCCGTAGGTAGATCCATTTTTGCACCGTGGTGGAGTAATGCATGCACCGCGTCGAACTCGCCGTGGAAGAGAGCGGCCAACTTCGCCGCCTCGGGGTCGGCGCCACAGCCACACAGCAGATCGATGAGCGGAATCTGGACGTCGCATTCGCGCACGACGCGGCCGGATGCGACGAGCTCCAGCGTGGCATTCAGGGCCACCGCATCATCTTTTGCGCCATGATGCAGGAGCAGCGCGGCCATGTCGACGATGTTGGATGGCAGGCTACCGTGCCGAACCGGATTTTCGGCCGTGAATTCGAGGAGTGTCGGATGGCGGAAATAGTTTTCACCCTCGAAAGTCATGCGTTGCCGGACAAGGGCTGGGTGCTGTTGTACCAAAGCGTCAAGGCCCGTTCGGTCGCCGGCATCGAGGAGTTCGACTGCCTGGCGAAATAGAGGATCTATGATTCGTTCGTGGTGCAGTTTGTCTTTCTCGATGCCAGCCGCACCGGACGTGTCGTCCACGACTCGTTTCAGGGAAGTCCAGGTCGTGTATCCGTATTCGCGAGCGAGGGCCAGTTGCGCGTCGCTGAGCGTGAGCTTCGCGTCTGCGATAGAGGCATCGAGCAAACTGGAGAAACGCGGATGAAACTCGCGCAAGCGTTGCAATGCCTCGGGAGCGTGGGAGGCGTGACTTTTTAGCAGGTCCTTCGCCTGCGCTTTCAAATGATCGAGGTTGGGCTGGGGCGGGAGACGTTTGGTAGGCATGGAACTTCCTTGTTGATTATGCCTGAGGTCCGCATGCGCGCAGGCAAGGTGAGTTCGTTGCACCGACAGCAATCGAAAGGTGGACTTCTGTCCTTCCCGCGGACCGGGCGCGCCCTTCACGCACATGTTACATTTCGCCGAAAGGCGCGGCAGCTTCAAGCAAAATGACATGGGAAATCATCCGCGTTCATCCGTGTCATCCGCGGGAAAATCCTGCATTTCGCCTTAAAAATTTGCCACAACGAGGGAGGCGTACATCCTGTTGAAACCATGAGCGACTTTGTCCAGGCCGCGCAGATTACCGAAGCGAAGCAGATGTTTGACCGGCTGCAGGCCAACTTGCGCCGCACGATCAAGGGCAAGGACGATGTTATCGGCCAGGTGTTGGTGTGCCTGGCGGCGGGCGGACATTTGCTGATCGAGGATTTGCCCGGCCTCGGCAAGACGACGCTGGCTTACGCGCTGGCGCGTTCGATGGATTGCACGTTTGCGCGCATCCAGTTCACGAGTGATTTGCTGCCGAGCGACGTGACGGGCGTGGCGATCTACGACGAGACGGTGAGAGAGTTTGTGTTCAAACGCGGGCCGGTCTTCGCCAGCATCGTGCTCGCCGACGAAATCAACCGTGCCACGCCGAAGACCCAGTCGGCGCTGCTCGAAGTGATGGATCGCGGCAAGGTGACGGTCGATGGCCAGACGCATGCGGTCGGCGCACCATTCATGGTTTTTGCCACGCAGAATCCGGTCGATTACGAGGGGACGTTTCCGCTGCCGGAGAGCCAGACCGACCGCTTTCTCATGCGGCTGCAGATGGGTTATCCGCAGAGTGCGGACGAATTGGACATTTTGCGCATGGCCAGCCTGGGTTACGACGCGATCGAGATCAACCCGGTCGTGACGCGCGGCGATGTGATCAAGCTGCAATCGCTGGCGCGGCAGGTGTTCGTGGAGGACAGCGTGCTGGAATTTATTTTGAAAATCGTCGCGGCCACCCGGACGGAAGCGGAGTTCAGGTCGGGCATCAGCGTGCGCGGCGGGCTGGCGCTGAGGTGCGCGTCGCAGGCGCGCGCGTTGGTGCAGGGCCGCGACTTCGTGGTGCCGGAGGACGTGACGGAAATGACCGCGCCGGTGTGCGCGCACCGGCTGGCGCTGGCCCGGCCGGCCGGCGATGCGTTGGAGGAGCGGCGCACGGTGGCGGCCACGCTCAAGCGGATTTTGTCCGCGATTCCGGCGCCAGTCTGAGCGCGGCTGAGCCGCGCAAATCTCAAACGCCAAAGAATTTCCAATGAAGAATCAGAATTGGATCTTCGATATTCCTTTGGGATTTGGCGTTTGTGATTTGGAATTTCCGTGTCCATGACGACAAAAACCGGAATCATGGGCGCGGATTGGGCCGGGCCGAGTTCGTCCGCGCGGTGGTGGCGCGATTTTAAATGGAGCACACTGTTGTGGTCGCTGGTTTTCCCGGCGCGCCCGGAGAGCATTACGCCGACGCTGCCGGGTCTGTTGCTCATCGCCTTGTCGCTGGGCATCGGTTCGGCCGCCTACAACACGGGAAACAACATCCTCTTCATTGCGCTGTCGCTGCTGCTCTCATGCTTGATCCTGAGCGGCGTGCTGTCGTGGCTGAATTTTTCCGGCTTGCGCTGGCGGCTGGCGACAGGACCGGCCTTGCGCGTGGGGCGCGACGCGGCGGTGGCGCTGGAGTTGTGCAGTGAGAAGAAATTTTTGCCGACCTACGGGCTGTGGTTTGACCTGCGGGCGGTGGCGGCCCCTTTGATGGTCTTAGGGCAGATTCGCGAGGTGCCGCCGGGAGAAAAAAAGTCCGTCCGCGAGATCCTGGCGGCGGTGGACAAGGCGGAGACACGGGCGCGGCTGTTTTTGCGCGACCGGCTCGACGCGGGCGACGAGGCGCGCCTGGAGTGGATTTTTCGACCGACGCGACGCGGTGTGCTGCGGCTGGAGATGGCCGGGGTGGGGTCGCTGTTTCCGTTTGGGTTTTTGCGGAAGACACTGGGTGGCGGGTTGCGGCGGGAGGTCGTGGTATGGCCGGCGCCGGTCGAGTATCGGGGCGGGGGCACGGCGGTCGCGCGGCGGCCGCAGGCCGGCGAACGCGTGGCGCGCGTGGGCAGCAGCGCGGATTTGCTGGCGTTGCGCCGCTATGAGTCGGGCGATTCGCACCGGCTCATCCATTGGAAGGCGAGCGCGCGGCTGGGCAAGCTGGTGGTGCGGCAGTTTGCCGCGGAGAGCGCGGAGGGTTTCACGCTGTGGTTGCGCACGCCGGCGGAGGTGTGGACGCGGGCGGAACAGTTCGAACTGCTTGTGAGTTTCGCGGCGACGCTGGCCGAGGATTTGTTCCGCGCGGGCAAGCTGCAGTGCGCGGCGGTGAACGACGAACCGCCGATGGCGGTGCGCGGAGTGCGGGACCTGGAGGAATTCATGGACAAACTTGCCGTGGTGGAGTGCGCCGATGGCGAAAAGCGAAAAGCGCCGGGCGAAAAAGTTTTTTTGATCAAACCAAACCTGATCACGTTCGCGCCGGACGGGGCGCGGGGAGTGGCTGCTTATGTCGATGGAGAAAAAACGGCCGCAGCTTAACCTCGACGAACTGCACCAGCTCAAGTGGCTGTTGGGCGGCGTGCTCGCGCTGCTGTCGGCGTGGTCGGTGCCGTATCTCGATGTCAATGCGTGGGCGCCGATGCTCGCGCTGACGGTGCTGGTCCCGACGATGTTGCTGCGGCCGGATTGGGCGGCGCGCTGGCCGACCTGGGCGCACTGGCTGGTGTTTCCGGCCATCGTGCTCTTTTTTGCCGGCGATCTTTACCTGACGAGGGAGGTGCTGCCGGCGTTCGTTCGCCTGAATTTGCTTCTCTTGATTTATCGCGGCACGAGTTTGCGCCAGCGGCGCGACGATTTGCAGCTCATCGTACTGGGGTTGCTGCTTATTGTGGTGGCGGGCGTACTGACGGTGTCATTGACGTTCGCGGTGCAGATCCTGGCATTCACGGCGTGTGCGCTGGTGTTTATGCTGATCATCACGCTGGTCGATGCGAAGGAGGCGGACGGGAAACTTTCTGGAAAAGGAAAGACGGAAAGGCCGCCGGCCTGGACGCGGGTGCGATGGCGGCCGTTGTTCATCCGGTTGCGCGCGGTGATGGATTGGCGCGTGGCGGCGCTGGGCACGGTGCTGTTTCTGGGCGTGGTGGGCGTATCGGCGCTGTTGTTTCTGACGTTTCCGCGCTTCGAGCTCGCGAACAGTTTGTTTCTCGACCGGCTGATCACGCGGCATACGCGCTCGGGGTTTTCCGATACCATCCGCTTTGGCGACGTGACGGACATCACGCAGGACACCAGCGTGGCGTTGCGGGTGGAAGTGCCCGACCCGGCGAAGCTGCCAGCGGAACTCTACTGGCGCATGATCGTGCTGGATGAGTATCGCGACGGTGAGTTTCGCACTTCGGTGGGACTGCGCGGGCAAGGCGACAATTATTCCAACGGAAACTTTGTGTTCGGCAACGAACGAGGCGGCGGGACCGGGGTATGGACGTTTTACCTGGAGCCGGGCGTGAGCCGTTATTTGCCGCTGGCGGGCGGATTTGCCACGTTGAGATTGGGCGCGCCGATGAATCTGCGCTTTAACCGGGCGACGCGGGTGCTGGCTTTGCAGAGTGATCCGGCCACGTTGGTGGCGTATCGTGTCACCGGCATGCGCCTTGCGGCCACGCTACCGGACACGGTGCCAGGAAAGGCGCTGCGCGACCTGGGATTGGACGAAAGCGACCAGACAGCCCTGAGAAAATTTGCCGGCGAAATCAATGGTGGCGCGCCATTGGACGCGGTGGAATTTGCGCGACGCGCGACCGCGTGGCTGGCGCAACGGCATGGTTATGCATTGCAGATGCAGTTGCCACCGGGCACCGGCGATCCGCTGGTGCGCTGGCTGCGCTCGCCAGCGCCGGGGCATTGCGAGCTGTTCGCGGGCGCGCTGGTGATGCTTGAGCGCGCGGCCAATTATCCGGCGCGGGTGGTGGCGGGTTTCGTGGGCGGCGATTGGAACGGGTTTGAGAATTACCTCATGGTGCGCAACAGCGACGCGCATGCATGGTGCGAGGTTTACGATGATACCGCGCACGCGTGGCAGCGCGTCGATCCCACGCCAGGTGCGGCAAACGCAACCGACAGCAGGGCGGCCCTCGCCGAATCTTTGGCGGGCCGGGCGTCGGCTCGGAGTTGGTCGGCGCGTTTCGACAGCCTGCGGATACTGTGGTACCGGCATATCGTAAATTTTGACCAGCACAGCCAACGCGAGACGTTGCTGGCCGTGAAGAACGCGACGCAACAGATCGGCCTGCGCCTGAGTGCGGCGGCCGGGCGCATCATGGCGGAGGTGCGTGCCTGGTGGAGCGCGCCGTGGAACGCGAGGCGCGGGGTGAAACTTTTTGTCGTGGCGGCCGGGGCCGTGGTGCTGCTGGCGGCGGCGCGACGTGTGCGGTGGCGATTCCGCTGGCGCCTGGGCGCAACTAGGCAGGTCGATCCCATCCGGCGTGAGGCGGGGCGGCTTCTCCGGCGGATCGCGAACCGGGGCTTACGGACCGAGACCGACGCCGACCTGGCGGGAGTGAGGGCCGAGCTGCAGCGGCTGCGCTATGGCGCACGGGAGACATGGCCGGCGTCGGGAGCGGCGTTCCGCCGAGCACGCCGGTTAACACGCAGGTGAGGTTAGAGCATTTTAACCACTGATGCACACTGATGATCACTGATCCGGAGGAAATGGATAAAAAACGAGTTCGAACCAAACTTCATGTTATCAGTGACGATAAGTGTACATCAGTGGTTAATACGGTATAGCCCCAAATCGAAAAGGCATCTTACCGCACCACGCGATAGCGCAGCAGCAGCGTGCCGGCGGTATTGAGTTTTTCTGAAGCGAGCAACTCCAGCTGCACCTCAACGCGCGCCGCCAGCAGCGGCGTGCCGCCGCCGAAAAGCATCGGTTCAACGGTCAGCCAGGTTTCATCCACCAACCCGGCCGCAAAAAACAAACCGTGCACTTGCGCCCCGCCGAGCAACACGCAGCGCTTGAAGCCGCGGGCGCGCAGGTCGGCGACGAGTTTTTCCGGTGCGTCGTTGGTGAACTCCAGCGAGCCCGGCTGCGCTTGCGCGGCGTAGTCCGCGGGCGTGCGTGTCAGCACCACGCGGAGGCGTTTCGCCATGGGCTGGGTGCAGATCAGGTCGCGCGCACCCCGATAAGTCACGCCGCCCATCACGCTACAGTCAAAGCCCGCCAGTGCCGCGTGGAAATGCTTCTGATCCTCGGACGACGCAAAGCCGCTGCCCGGCATATCGTGGCGCGTGATGAAACCGTCGAGCGATTGTGCGGCCAAGAGCGTGACATGCATGGGTGGAAGGTAACGTCCGATTGTGAAACGGCACAAGCGCCTAACAGGCTGTTGGAAAACTCTGCCAAGCCGCCGTTGCGATCGGAAAGCGCTGTCCGCAAAGCGGCTCGGAAGGGGGACGGAGCGCGACAGCGCGAAGATGGCGAGGCCGAAGGCCGAGTCCCGAAGGGATGGCCTCGGCGGGTGCCCCGAGGGCAGCCAAGGTCACAATCCTCGACGAAGCTATCCCCTTCCGAGCGAACGCCGCGGAAGCGCTTTCTGGCGCAACTCAAAGGGCAACATCGCTTTGGGTCGGGAGCTGCGTTAGAGCTGCCGAGCAAGGCCTTGCAGGCATTGCACCGGCAGCTCAAGCCTTGCTCGCGGCCCAAATCGTGTGTTGCGTCGGCCAGCATAGTTTTTCAACAACCTGCTGGGCTTGCGCAATGCGCGCCCAGCCTTCACGTTTTTTATATCTCTATGAAGAAAGCCCTTGTTACTGGTATCACTGGTCAGGACGGTTCGTACCTCGCCGAGCTCTTGCTCGAAAAAGGCTACGAGGTGCATGGCGTCATTCGTCGCGCCTCGACGTTCAACACCAGCCGCATCGACCACCTCTACAGCGACCCGCACGTCAATGGCGTGCGCCTTTTCCTGCATTACGGCGACCTCGCCGATTCCGTGCAGATGGTGAAGTTACTTTACGAGCTGCAGCCCGACGAAATCTACAACCTCGGCGCGCAGTCGCACGTGCGCGTGTCGTTCGACATCCCGGAATACACCGGCGACGTGGACGGCCTCGGTGCGCTGCGCATCCTCGAGGCGATTCACGAAGCCGGCCTCGTGAAAAAAGTCCGTTACTACCAGGCCTCGTCGTCCGAAATGTTTGGCAAAGTGCAACAGGTGCCGCAGACGGAGACGACGCCCTTTTGGCCGCGTTCGCCGTATGGCTGCGCGAAAGTCTATGCCTACTGGCTCACGGTAAATTATCGCGAGAGTTACCATCTCCATGCGAGTAACGGCATTCTTTTCAACCACGAGTCGCCCCGCCGCGGCGAGACCTTCGTCACTCGCAAAATCACCCGTGCCGCCACGCGCATCAAGATGGGCCTGCAAAATTCGCTCTACCTCGGTAACATCGATGCCCAGCGCGATTGGGGCTTTGCCAAGGAATACGTCGAGATGATGTGGCTCATGCTCCAGCAGGACAAACCCGACGACTATGTGGTCGCAACCAACGAGACGCACAGCGTGAAGGAGTTCTGCCAGGAAACCTTTGGCCTGCTCGGCCTCGACTGGGAGAAATACGTCAAGTACGACGCGCGCTACGAACGTCCCGCCGAGGTCGAACTGCTCATCGGCGACCCGGCCAAGGCAGAGAAACAACTCGGCTGGAAACCGAAGGTGCGCTTCAAGGAGCTCGTGAAAATCATGGTCGAGGCCGACCTTAATCTGGCGAAACGCGAAGCACAGATTGCGAAACTGCCAAAGCCGTGAACTTTAACCACGGAGGCACGGAGAACACGGAGAGAATCTCCCGAACGAATTTTCTCTGTGCCCTCCGTGTCTCAATGGTTAAATTAAATATATGAAGCTCTTTATCGCAGGTCACAACGGCATGGTCGGCAGCGCGCTCGTGCGGCGTTTCCAACGCGAGCCGGGCGTCTCACTCGTGTTGCGCACGCGCCAGGAGCTGGACCTCACTTCGCAGGCCGCCGTCGAGGCGTTCTATGCGGCTGAAAAGCCCGATGCCGCCATCATCGCCGCGGCCAAAGTCGGCGGCATTCACGCCAACAACACCTATCCGGGGGACTTCCTGTTTTTCAATCTCGCCATCGCCACCAACAACATCCACAGCGCCTGGCGGGCTGGCGTGAAGCACCTGCTCTTCCTCGGCAGCTCGTGCATCTATCCGAAGGCTGCGCCGCAGCCAATGCCCGAGGAGTGTCTGCTTACGAGTCCGCTTGAGCCGACCAACGAAGCCTATGCCATCGCGAAGATTGCCGGCCTCAAGCTCTGCCAGTATTATCGCAAGCAATACGGCGTGCTTTTCCATTCCGCGATGCCGACCAATCTCTACGGCCCGGGCGACAACTATCACCTGCAAAATTCCCATGTACTGCGCGCTCATCCGCAAATTTCACGAGGCGAAGGAAGCCGGGCGCAACGAAGTCACGGCTTGGGGCACGGGCGTGGCACGCCGCGAGTTCCTGCAAGTGGACGACCTCGCCGACGCCTGCGCGTTTCTCTTTGGGGTCGAAAATCCGCCCGACTGGATCAATATCGGCACGGGTACCGATGTCACCATCAAGGAACTCACCGAGACGGTCGCGGCGGTGATCGGGTTCAAAGGCAAAATCGCCTGGGATGCCTCCAAGCCCGACGGCACGCTGCGCAAGCTCATGGATGGTTCGAAGCTCGCCGCGCTCGGCTGGCGTGCGCACCTTGGTCTCCGCGAGGGCATTGAAAAAACCTACGCCAGTTTTCTGGCCGAGAAGGCCGCCGGCACGCTACGTTCGCTTTAGGCCCCGCCATGAGCGAAGATATCATCGAACTCGAGGAGGACTTGGGCGGCAAAAAATCTTTTTGGAATCACCTCGACGACTTGCGCAAGGTTCTCATCCGCTCGGCCATCGTCATTGGCCTGGCGCTCGTCGTCTGCCTGCTGCTCGACAGCACGCTGGTCGGCATCCTCGAATATCCGCTGCGGCGCATGAACATTTTCGATCGGCCGCAGCCGACGGTGACCTTGCAGCTCGGTGCGACGAAGCTTGGCCCTTACGTGGTTTCCCACGACCAGTTCGACGCGATGCCGCCGAATGCGCCGAAGCACCTCGTTTTCCAGGTCAATACCGCCAAGATCGGCGAAGAGCAGGTCGTCACGCTGAAGGCCCTGCCCGATGATGGGAGCGGTGGCAGCCTGGGCGTGCAGTTGCACAATCTCAGCCCGCCCGAGGCTTTCATGGTGGCCTTCCACGTCGGGCTCTACGGCGCGCTGGTGCTGTCCTCACCGTTTTGGATTTTTTTCGTCGGGCAATTTATCCTGCCCGCGCTCAAGCTGAATGAGCGGCGCATGCTTTACCTGTGGATGGGGTGGGGCACCTTTCTTTTTCTCCTCGGCGTGCTCTCGACGTATTTTGTCCTCCTGCCCGTCGCGCTGCGCGCCTCGACCAAGTATTCCGAACTGCTCGGCTTCGATGCCACTTTCTGGCGGGCCGATGAGTATATCAATTTTGTCTGCAAATTTCTTTTCGGCATGGGGCTTGGCTTTCAGTTTCCGATCGTCGTCCTGCTGTTGGTCAAGCTT
>Ga0210395_10001107_pt1 | contig 20921 bp, 16 predicted proteins | sample IncBWH4OmetaG_FD_150861 | JGI IMG/M metagenome (GOLD analysis project Ga0210395, IMG submission 150861) | Forest soil microbial communities from Barre Woods Harvard Forest LTER site, Petersham, Massachusetts, United States - Inc-BW-H-4-O ...
CGTCACCGCGGCGGGCACCTCGATCATCACCGAGAAATCGCCCTACATCGCCCGCACCAGCTTCACGCTGGCGCAATCGACCGTGCCGATGGCCGACTGGGCGGCCGACAACGGCATCAAGAAGGTCGTGACCATGATCTCGGACTACGCGCCGGGCGTCGACGCGGAAAAGTCGTTCATCGCCGAATTCAAGAAGAAGGGCGGCGAGGTGCTGGAATCGATCCGCTTCCCGCTGGCCAACCCCGATTTCGCGCCGTTCCTGCAGCGTGCTGCCGACCAGAAGCCCGACGCGATCTTCGTGTTCGTTCCGTCCGGGCAGGGCGGCACCTTCGTCAAGCAGTTCGTCGAGCGCGGCCTCGACAAGGCCGGCATCAAGATCATCGGCCCCGGCGACGTCATGGATGACGACCTGATCAACGGCATGGGGGACGCGGTGATCGGTACCGTCACCGCGCACATGTACTCGGCCGATCACGATTCGCCGCTCAACAAGGAGTTCGTCGCCGCCTTCAAGAAGGCGAACGACGGAATGCGGCCGAACTTCATGGCGGTCGGCGGCTACGACGGCATGCACCTGATCTACGAGGGGCTGAAAAAGACCGGCGGCAAGACCGACGGCGACGCCCTCATCACCGCCATGAAGGGCATGGCCTGGGAATCGCCGCGCGGTCCGATCTCGATCGATCCGCAGACCCGCGACATCATCCAGAACATCTATATCCGCAAGGTCGAGAAGAAGAACGGCGAGCTCTATAACGTCGAATTCGCCACTTTCCCGGCGGTGAAGGATCCGGTGAAAGCCGCTGCCGCCGAGCAGAAGTAATTGCTTCCCATTCTTACCCTTCCCGCTTGCGGGGAGGGAACGGGGCATTCTGGGCGGACGCAAATGGGCGCCCGGATTCTATCGGCACGGACCGTGGAGTAAATGCCGAGGACTGTGGTTATGGAGTCCGGAGAGCCGCTTCGCGGCTTGCGGAAAACGATCGAATGATTGGCGGACCATGCTGACCATCCTGTTCGATGGCATCGCCTACGGCATGCTGCTGTTCGTCCTGGCATGCGGCCTTTCCGTCACGCTCGGGCTGATGAACTTCATCAATCTGGCGCATGGCGCCTTCGCCATGGCTGGCGGCTATTGCACGGTGATCCTGGTCAATCGGTTGGGCGTGCCGTTCGCGCTCGGGCTGCCGATCGCGTTCCTGGCGACCGCGGCACTCGGCGGCCTCTTGGAGCGCACGCTTTATGTGCACGTCTATGCCAGAAACCATCTCGATCAGGTGCTGTTCACCATCGGGCTCGTCTTCATGTCGGTCGCTGCCGTCGATTACGTGATGGGCTCGTCGCAACAATTCGTCATCATCCCGGAAGCGTTGCAGGGCCAATTCAATGTCTTCGGCGTCGGCATGAGCAAATACCGGCTGCTGATCATCCTGATCTGCGGCCTCCTGACCATCGCCCTGCAACTATTGATCGCCAAGACCCGCTTCGGCAGCCGGTTGCGCGCGGCGGTCGACGATCGGCGGGTGGCGCGCGGGCTGGGCATCAATGTCGGTGCGGTTTTCGGCATCACCTTCGCCTTCGGCTCCGGGCTCGCCGGTTTGGGCGGCGCGCTCGGCGCTGAAATTCTCGGCCTCGATCCGACCTTCCCGCTCAAATATCTGATCTACTTTTTGATCGTGGTGACGGTCGGCGGCACCACCAGCATCACCGGACCGTTCCTCGCCTCGATCCTGCTCGGCATCGCCGACGTTGCCGGCAAATATTACATGCCCAAGCTCGGCGCCTTCGTCATCTACACGATCATGATCGTGGTTCTGATCTGGCGGCCGCAAGGCCTGTTCGCCCGCAGCGCGGCCCGGTGACCGCGATGGCCGCCGCCGCCAACGAAGTCTCATCCTATCTCGCGCGCCGCGCGCGCTGGTCGCCGCTCGAGATCGCTTTCTGGGTCTTCGCCTTCGCCACCATCTGGCTGTTTCCCGGCAAGTATCTGATCATGAAAGATGCCGCGATCCTGGCGCTGTTTGCGCTCTCGCTCGATCTGATTCTCGGCTATGCCGGCATCATTTCGCTTGGGCAGGCGGCGTTTTTCGGCTTGGCCGGATATTTCTCCGGCATCGTCGCGCAACATGGCTTGATCAACGAGCCGGTCGTTTCGCTGATCTGTGCGGCGCTGGTCGCGGCGGCGCTGGGATTCGTCACGAGCTTTTTGGTATTGCGCGGCTCCGACCTGACCCGGCTGATGGTCACGATGGGCGTGGCGCTGATGCTCGGCGAGTTGGCCAACCGCTTTTCCAACATCACCGGCGGCGCCGATGGGCTGCAAGGCATCGATATCGGACCGGTACTCGGCCTGTTCCGCTTCGATATGTACGGCCACAACGGCTACATCTATTGCCTCATCGTCCTGTTCCTGTGTTTTCTGGTCGCCCGACGCATCGTCTATTCGCCGTTCGGCCTGTCGCTGCGCTCGCTCAAGGGCAATCCGCTGCGCGCCTCGGCGATCGGCATTCCGGTCAATCGCCGGCTGATCGCGATCTACACGGTGTCCGCCGGCTTTGCCGGCATGGCCGGCGCACTATTGACCCAGACCACGTCCTTCTGCTCGCTCGACGTCTTCTCGTTCGAGCGCTCGGCCGATCTGCTCCTGGTGTTGATCATCGGCGGCACCGGCTATCTCTATGGCGGCCTGATCGGCGCCGTGATCTACAAATTCCTGCAGGACTGGATCGCGAGCCTGACGCCGCAATACTGGCAATTCTGGATCGGCTTCGTGCTGGTGGTGATCGTGCTGATCGGCCGCGAGCGCATCGAGCAATGGACGGCGGCGTTGCGCGCCACGATCTACCGCTTTGGCAAACAGCTCCTGACGCGGCCGGCGGCGGTCGGCGATGCCGCGCGCAAGGGGAATTGATCGATGCCAATCCTGCAAACGCTCGGATTGGAAAAGCGCTTTGGCGGCATCGTCGCCGTGCACGACGTTTCATTGTCGATCGAGCAAGGCGCGCGGCATGCGCTGATCGGGCCGAACGGCGCCGGCAAGACGACGGTGATCAACCTCCTCACCGGTGTGCTGCGGCCGACCGCGGGCAGTATCTTGCTCGCCGGTCAGGACATCACCGCGCTACGCCCGCATCAGCGCGTGCGGCTCGGCATGGCGCGCACGTTCCAAATCAACCAGCTGTTCCTCGATCTCACGCCGCTCGAAACCGTCGGGCTCGCCGTCTCCGAACGCCTCGGTCTTGGCAGCGACTGGTGGCGGCTGGTCGGCAGCAAATCGGCGGTGACCGACGAGATCGTCGAAATCCTCGAGCGGTTTCGGCTTGCCGACGTCATGCAAGAGCGCACCGCGATCTTGCCTTATGGCAAGCAGCGCCTCCTGGAGATCGCGCTGGCTTTCGCTTGCCGGCCGAAGCTGCTGTTGCTCGACGAGCCGGCCGCCGGCGTACCCGATGCGGAGCGGCAGGAGCTTCTTGCCACCATCGACGAGCTGCCGGCGGACGTCACGGTGCTCTTGATCGAGCACGACATGGATCTGGTGTTCTCATTCGCCGACCGCATTTCTGTTCTAGTGAATGGCGGCCTTCTGCTCGACGGCGCGCCCGAGGACGTGGCGCGCGATCCGCGGGTCAAGGCGGTCTATCTCGGCGAGGAGCTCGATGCCTGATCTGTTGCGCATCGAGCAGCTGTCGGCGGGCTACGGCGAGGCTGTGGTCCTCTCCGGCATCACGTTGTCGCTGGCCGAGGGCAAGGCGCTCGCGCTCCTCGGCCGCAACGGCATGGGCAAGACCACGCTGATCAACACCATCGTCGGCGTCACCCGCTATTTCTCCGGCACGATCGCGCTCGACGGCCGCGACATGACGAAGCTGCGCCCGGATCAGCGCGCGCACGCCGGCGTCGGTTGGGTGCCGCAGGAGCGCAACATCTTCAAATCGCTGACCGTCCACGAAAATCTCACCGCGGTTGCACGGCCGGGCCGGTGGACCACGGACAAGGTCTACGCCATGTTCCCGCGGCTGAACGAACGGCGGCAAAATCTCGGCAATCAATTGTCCGGTGGCGAGCAACAGATGCTCGCCGTCGCCCGCGCGCTGGTGCTCAACCCGCGCGTCATGCTGCTCGATGAGCCGCTCGAAGGGCTGGCGCCGATCATCGTCGAGGAATTGCTGAAGGCGCTCCGGCGCATCATCCGCGACGAAGGCATGTCGGCTATCCTGGTCGAGCAAAACGCCAAGAAAATTCTCGGCGTCACCGATCACGCAGTCATCATCGAGCGGGGTTCCGTCGTTCATGCCGCCGACAGCGCCACGCTGCTGAATGATCGCGTGGCGCTGGAAACCCATCTCGGCGTCACCGATACCGGCCCGCGCCGTTTCGGCCGGACGCGCCACTAAAGGCGTCCGCGACATTTAGATCACAAGCGATTTTTCCTTGCTGCTCAACGGCAGATGAGGAACGCCCCGGCCGAACCGGCGTTGTTTCCGGCGGGTGACGGTTTGCTCGCTGGGAGGCGTTTGCGGTTCCATGGACTGCCACGTTCGGCCGAGTGCGAGCGCGTGAGAAACGAGGGCTGCTATGTTGGCTGTTCAGGTCGCGACTGCTCTGGAAACACCAACTGTCCTGCTGGTCGAAGACGAGGTGCTTATTCGATTGATGGTCGCCGACGAGCTACGCGGCCAGGGCCTGCAAGTGCTGGAGGCCTCGAACGCCGACGAAGCCATCGCCATTCTCGAAAGTTCCCTTCCGGTGCATTTGTTGTTCACCGACGTCCGCATGCCGGGGCCGATCGACGGCATCGCGCTGGCGAAGCTCGCCCAAACCAGATTTCCGCAGCTCAAGCTGATCATCGCCTCGAGTCGCCAGCTCGAAGTATCTCCGCGGGCCGATGCCTTCCTGTGCAAACCTTACGACTTGCACAAGATGATTGAAGAGGTCGAAAGGGTGTTGGCGCCAGCGGACAATGAGTGATAAGGCGCTGGCATGTTTCCGCGATCGGTGGAGCGTGCCGTTCATGATGAGGTCCTGCGGCGCCCGTATATTGTTGATATTAATGCATAATTAGTCGCGACGGATGTTTATCCGGCCGTTTTCACCGGTCATTTCTGCTGTGAATCCAAGTCGCCAATTGTTGCGCGCCCGGCTAAAATCAAACCAAAGTAAGTGCCACCAGGAAATCAGCGGCAGGAGAGCCATGTCCACGTCCTTGATGACGACACGTCGCTTTGCGCCGCTGTTCTGGACCCAGGCTTTCTCGGCGTTCAGCGATAACTTTCTCAAGCAGTCGCTGATTTATGTCATCCTGTTCCAGCTCAGCGCGGCCACCTCCGAAGCCCTTATTCAGCTTGCGTCCGCGGCACTGACGGTCCCGTTCTTCTTTCTCTCCGGCCTCGGCGGCGAGGTCGCCGACCGCTTCGACAAGGCGATCGTCGCGCGCCGGCTGAAGCTCTTCGAAATCAGCGTCGCCGTGCTTGCGGTCGTCGGCTTCTTCCTGCACTCGCGCGGCTTCGCAGTTGCGTCGCTCGTCGTGCTGTTCCTCGCTGTCTTTCTCTACGGCGTGATCGCCGCGATGTTCGGCCCGATCAAGTACGGCATCCTGCCCGATCATCTGGCCCGCGAGGAACTGACCAAGGGCAATGCGCTGGTCGAAGGCGGCACCTTCCTCGCCATCCTGATCGGCACCATCGTCGCCGGCTTCGCCGCCGGCGACGGCGGCGATCCGCTGCAGTTCGCCTGGCTGATGATGGTGTCCGCGGTCGCCTGCTGGGTCGCGAGCCTATTTATTCTACGCACCGGCGAGGGCGCGCCCAATCTGAAGATCAATCCGAACATCGCCGCTTCGACGATCGGGCTGATTAAATACGTCCACGGCGACCGGCGGCTCTGGTGGGGCGCGTTGGTGGCAAGCTGGTTCTGGTTGGTCGGCATTGTTGTCCTGTCGATGCTGCCGACCTTGGCCGAGCATTATGTCGGCGGCACCACCGGCGTGGTCACGCTCTTTCTCACCATCTTCTCGATCTCGGTCGCGGTCGGCTCGGGCCTCGCCGCTTGGCTTGCCCATGGACGCATCGTGTTGTTGCCGACGCTGGTCGCCGGCGTATTACTCGGCCTGTTTGCGATCGATCTTGGCTGGACTGCCTCGGCAATCGTGCCTCCGGCACAACCGGTCGATTTTGCGCACTTCTTCTCTTCGCCGCATTCGATACACATCGCCATCGATCTCGCCGGCCTCGCCATCGCGGGCGGCCTGTTCATCGTGCCGACTTTCACCGCGATACAGGCCTGGGCCGGTCCGGACCATCGCGCGCGCGTCATCGCCGGCGTCAACGTGCTCAACGCCGCCTTCATGGTGGTTGGGGCTGTCGTGTTTAGCGCGCTGGGTTTGCTTGGCCTCGGCATTCCAGTCCTGTTCGTCCTGATCGGCGTCGCCAATTTGATCGTCGCCGTGGTCATCGCCCGCACGCTGCCGACCAGCTGGCTGAACGACGGTCTGTCCATCGTGTTCCGCACGCTGTACCGGCTGGAAGTCACCGGCTTGGAGAATATCGACAAGGCCGGCGACAACGCCATCATCGCGATGAACCATACGAGCTTCCTCGATGCGCCGATCGCAATGGCGATTCTGCCCAAGCGGCCGGTGTTCGCGGTCGACACCGGCATCGCACAACGCTGGTGGATTCAGCCGTTTCTGCCGTTCGTGCGCACCATGGCGCTCGATCCGCTCAAGCCGATGGCGCTGCGCACCATCATCAACGCAGTCCGCGAAGGCAACATGCTGGTGATCTTCCCGGAAGGGCGCATCACCATCACCGGCAGCCTGATGAAGATCTATGACGGCGCAGCGATGATCGCCGACAAGTCCGATGCGATGGTGGTGCCGGTCCGCATCGAAGGACCGGAACGCACCATCTTCAGCCGGCTGACCGACGCGCAGGTGGCCCGGCGCTGGTTGCCGAAGATCAAGGTGACGATCCTCGAGCCGGTGAAGATGAATGTCGACCCGGCGCTGAAAGGCCGCAAGCGCCGCTTGGCGGCGGGCGCCGCGATGTACGACATCATGTCGGACATGATGTTCCGCACCGCCAACACCGACCGCACGGTGATCGAAGCGGTCATCGAAGCGGCGCACCTCCACGGCGGCAAATGGCAGATCATCGAGGACCCGACCAGCGGCCGACTGACTTACAAGCGGCTGCTGCAGGCGACGCGAATCCTCGGCGACAAGTTGATGCCGCTCGCCGGCGAAGGGCGCCCTATCGGCGTCATGCTGCCGACCTCGAACGGCGCCACCGTGACCGTCCTGGCGCTGATGTCGGGCGGCCGCGTCCCGGCCATGATCAATTTCAGCGCCGGCGCCGCCAACATCCTCGGCGCCTGCCGCGCGGCGCAGATGGACACCATTCTCACCGCCCACGCCTTCGTCGAGAAGGGCCGGCTCGAGAAGCTGATCGCCGCGATCGAAGGCCATGTGCGCATCGTCTATCTGGAAGATATCCGCAAGACCGTGAGTTTCTCCGACAAGCTTCGCGGCGCGTTGCGAGCACATCGCACGCTGGTGCCACGCAAGCCCGACGACTGGGCCGTCATCCTGTTCACCTCCGGCACCGAAGGCGTGCCCAAGGGCGTCGTGCTGTCGCATCGCAATGTCCTTGCGAACGTCGCGCAGGCTGAGGCTCGTATCGACTTCGGCCGCGACGATCGGCTGTTCATGGCGCTGCCGGCGTTCCATTCGTTCGGCTTCATGGGCGGCATTGTGCTGCCGCTGATCTCCGGCGTGCCGACGTTTTTCTATCCGTCGCCGCTGCATTACCGCACCGTGCCGGAATTGGTCTACGGCATCTGCGCGACCTACATGTTCGGTACCGACACTTTCCTCGCCGGCTATGCACGCATGGCCAACCCGTACGACTTCCGCTCGCTGCGCTACATCATCGCCGGCGCCGAGCCGATCAAGGAGACCACCCGGCGCACCTATCTGGAAAAGTTCGGCATGCGCATCCTCGAAGGCTATGGCGTGACCGAGACATCGCCGGTGCTGGCGCTCAATACGCCGATGTTCAACAAGTTCGGCACCGTCGGCAAACTGTTCCCGGGCATGCAGGCGCGGCTGGAGAAAGTCCCGGGCGTCGAGGAGGGCGGGCGGCTTTCGGTTAAAGGCCCGAATGTCATGCTCGGCTATCTGCGCGCCGACAAGCCGGGCGTGCTCGAGCCTCCGCCGGAAGGCTGGTACGACACCGGCGACATCGTCATCATTGACGACGAGGGCTACATCGCCATCAAGGGCCGCGCCAAGCGCTTCGCCAAGATCGGCGGCGAGATGGTGTCGCTCGCGGCCGTGGAGATGCTCGCGGCTGAGCTATGGCCGAACTACAATTCGGCGGTCGTGGCGGTGCCCGACGCCCGCAAGGGCGAGCGGCTCATTCTCGTCACCGACAAGAAGAGCGCGACCCGCGCCGACTTCCAGGCCTTTGCCCGCAGCAAGCACGCCGCCGAGCTGATGTTCCCGTCCGAAATCGTCACCATGGACAAGCTGCCGCTCTTGGGCTCCGGCAAGCCCGACCTGCAGACCATCCAGAAATTCGTCAACGAGCAGGTGGCGGCGAAGGCAACCGCGGCGGAGTGATGATTGGGCGATGCATCCAGCCGCTGCCGCGTCGCCGCGGCGGCCTTGTGCCACGTGGCTAATCTCGCGACAGGAGCCTCGGACAGTGAACGCTTGGGAGCGACGCCCAAGATTACAGGACGCGCATGTTTGAAGCTTTCAGAAATTTTGTCGCCGACTTTGTCGAGGGTGAAAAACATCCGAGCCAATTCGCCGACAACGACTACCGCCTCGCTGCGGTGGCCTTGCTGGTGCACGCCGCGACCATCGACGGCGATATGTCACCAAGCGAGCGCGACAAGCTTCACGCCGTGGTCAAAAGCCGCTTCGCGCTGACCGATGCGCAGGCCGACGAGCTGATCGACAAGGCGACAGCAGCCGAGCATGAGGCCGTCGACCTTTATCATTTCACCAGCCTCCTCAACCGCGTGCTCGACGAAGAAGGCCGCGCCAAGGTGGTCGAGATGATGTGGCAGATCGTCTATGCCGACGGCCGGCGCGACGAGCTGGAAGACAATCTCTTGTGGCGCGCCGCCGATCTCCTCGGCGTGTCGGCGCGTGAGCGCATCGAGCTGCGGCAACGGATCGCCGGCGACGGCGGCGAGCCGGACAAGACCTGAGGCCGGAAAGCTCCTCCCCGCGGAATTTGGTCGGGATCATAGCTGCCGCGCAGAACAAACCTTTGCTTTTGCCGGCAAAAACGATAAAAAAATTCCACCGGTTCCGATTCTCCCGAGAGCGATGCCAGAGCCGATTCTGATCATTCTCCACCAGGAGCATTCCACCCCCGGGCGGGTCGGCTACTCCCTCAAGCGCCTCGGTTATGGTCTCGACGTGCGCCGCCCGCGCTTTGGCGACCCATTGCCGCAGACGCTGCGCGACCACGCCGCCGCGGTCGTTTTCGGTGGTCCGATGAGCGCCAACGACGAAGACGATTTCATCCGCCGCGAGATCGACTGGATCGGCGCCGTGCCGCTCAAGGAAGACAAGCCCTTCCTCGGCATTTGCCTCGGCGCGCAGATGTGCGCGCGGGCGCTTGGCGGACGGGTGTTTGCGCACCCGGAAGGTCAGGCCGAGATCGGCTATTACCCGATCCGGCCGACGCCCGCCGGCCTCGCCGTGGTCAATGACTGGCCGGAGCAGGTCTATCAATGGCACCGCGAGGGCTTCGATCTGCCGCGCTGTGCCGAGCTCCTGGCCGAAGGCGACATGTTCGAGGTGCAGGCGTTCCGCTACGGGCGAACCTTCGCGCTGCAATTTCATCCCGACGTCACCCACGCCATGATGCACCGTTGGACCACGCGCGGACACGTCCGCCTGGAAATGCCGGGCGCAAAACCGCGCGCCGCGCATTTCGCCGATCGCGAGGTTTACGACTACAGCGCCCGCGCCTGGCTCGGCGTTTTCCTCGAGCGCTGGATCGGGCACTAGGCGTTACGTCCCGCCGCCGTTTTTGATCGTCGCGAGCGCGACGCCGTTCACGCCACTGCAGGCCAATGCCAGATTGCCGTCGCGGGTCGGCATCATGTTGCGCACCACGCCGCCGCCCGAGGGTATGGCCCAGGTCTGAAACTTTTCCGTCGCCGGGTCGAAACGCACCAGCATGTTCGGCTGCACGCCGGTTTCGACATACCAGATGATGCCGTTGAGCGCGGTGATGGCGTAAGGCTGGGACTGCGCGCCGCCGGGCGACGGATATTCCGTCACCTTGCCGGTGTTGGGTTCGAGCCGGCCCAGGCGGCCGCGGGAATAATCCGAGTACCAAACAAAGTCGCCGCTGGCGGCGATCCGCCGTGGGCGGCTGCCGCCGTCCGGCAGCGGGTATTCTCTGATCGCCAGCGAATGGCGATCGATGCTGGCGATCTTGTTGGTGCCGAACAGATCGAAGAAGACCGCTTGCCCGTCGGTGCTCAAGGCCATGCCGTAGGGCCGCGCATTCGGCGTCGCCACCGTGATCAGCTTGATGTCGCCGGTCTTGGGATCAAGCCGGCCGATCATGTCGGCATTTTGCACCGTGAACCAGAGCACGCCGTCATGGTCGAACAACAGCGTGTGCGGGTCGCGCGCCGCCGGATCCGGTAACGGGTATTCCTTGACGCCGCCGGTGTTCGGATCGAGTTCGCCAATATAGCCGGCGAAATTGGCCGTGAACCAGATGTGGCCGTCCTTGTCGTCGGCGAGACCGTGCGGGCCGGAGCTCGGCGTTGTAAGCCGATATTCCTTGATGACGCCGGTCGCGGGATCAAGCCGCCCGAGCGTGTTGGCCATCTGCCCCGTGTACCACAGCGCGCCGTCCGGCGTTGCCAATGGGTCGTGCGGCCGCGAGCCGCCGGTCGGCACCTGCCATTCCCGGAATGACACGTGCGCCGTGCCGGCAATCACGACCGGCTGCGGCCGCGGTTTTCCGGGAAAGCTTTCGATCAGGTATTGCGCGACGGCGTCCTTCTCCGCCGGCGAGAGCTTGGCGCCGGCGGTCACCATCATGTTCACGACGTTGCGCCATTCCGCGGCGGAGTGATTGGCATTGACGATCCGCGACAGGTCATGGCAGCCGATACAGCGCGCCATGACGGTCTCTTTGGCGGCGCCTTGCGGCAGATCGACCAACGCTGCGGGTCTGGTTTCCTGCGCCGCCGTGACGGAGGCCGCGCAGCACGTAAGAACCGCGCCGAGCGCGATCGATTTCATCAGACAGTTGTTGTTCGCACCCAACAGAAACTCACTCCGTGCCGGAGAGCTGCTGCGCGAAATAGGCGACGGTCTTGGTATAGACCTGCGACGCATTCCACTGCAGCAGCACCTGGAAATTGGGCGTGCCCTCACCCCAGGGCTGGCCGCGCTGCCAGCCATAGCCTTTGAGATAGTTGCCGGTCGACGCCAGGACGTCGGGTACGCTGTGAATGAGATCGCGGCGGCCGTTGCCGTCATAGTCGACGGCGTATTTCAGATAAGACGACGGCAGGAACTGGGTCTGCCCGATCTCGCCCGCCCAGGCGCCGTGCATGTCAGCCGCGCTCATGTCGCCGCGATCGACAATTTGCAAAGCCGCGATCACCTCGGGGCGAAACTTGTCCGGGCGGCGGCAATCATAAGCCAGCGTCGCCAGCGCGCGGATGGTCGGAAACTTGCCGGTATTAGCGCCGAAATCTGTCTCCAGTCCCCAGATGGCGACAATGACCGGTCCGGGCACGCCAAATTGCTGCTCGATACGCGCGAACACCGGCGCATATTGCTTGAGAAGCTTCGTACCCTTCTGCAGCCGCGGCGGCACCATGCGGCCGGAAAATTGCTCGAAGGTTTGACGGAACACGCCTTGCGCGTGGTCGTGCGAAATGACGGCCGGATCAGGGGTCAAGCCGCCAAGCGCGGATTGAATGGTTTGCTGCGAAATGCCTTGCGCGACGGCCTCTTGCTTGACGCCTTCGAGCCAAGTGGCGAAGTCGCCGCCGCACGGCGCCGTCGCGAGCGACGGCGCCGTCGTGACGCCAAGCCACAGAGCCGCCAATGCCAGTCGAAGTGTGATCGGACGCATGCCTTATGGTTCCTCGCTGGTCACGATGGATCAGCCTATTGGGACGTAACTATGATGCTGCAGCAAGATCGAACATTCCAGGGGGGCGTCGGCCCGGATGGGCGGAGGTAACGGCTGAAAAATGAATGCCCGGTGGCCGGCCTACGTTGCTTCGCAACTTCGGCGCGGCAGCCTTCGCTCGCTGCGCGCGTAGGCCCAGTGCTGGCTTGCCGAGCCGAAGCTCGCGCAGCGAGCGAAGGCTGGTGGAGCCGAGGGGATTTGAACCCCTGACCTCCGCAGTGCGATTGCGGCGCTCTCCCAACTGAGCTACGGCCCCGCCGCCGGCACAAATAGGCCGATGAAGTGCCGGCTTTTTGGCGAGTCGGGCCATTTAGGGCGGAGGGCCAAGCCTGTCAATGCCCGTGAAGATGCGTCGGGAAGCCGCTTGCGCATGGCGCTTGTTTGCCGCCGGCAAGCCCGTTAAACGTCCCCGTGGCGCACGTTAGGGCGGGACACCGGAATGGCATCACTGCTGCTGAGTATCCTGAGCTTCATCGGCTTCCTACTCAGCCTATACATCTATGTGCTGATCGCCTGGGCGGTGTTGAGCTGGCTGCTCGCCTTCAACGTCGTCAACACCCGACATCCGGTCGTCAACACGATTGCCGAATTTCTTTACCGGATCACTGAGCCGGTGCTGCGGCCGATCCGCCAACGGCTGCCGAATATGGGCGGCATCGACATTTCGCCGATCATTGCGTGGCTGATTATTCTTTTCATCCTGTGGGTTATTCTGCCGTTCGTCGCCGACCTGATCAGGTCGCTGTCGGCGCATGGCTGAAATCGGCGCGCATTCGATGGCGCTGCCGCGTCTGCACTGACTAGTCGTGTCCGAAGAGCCGTGGACGGCGACGACCGACGGCGTCGTGGTCGATGTGCGGCTGACGCCGCGCGGCGGTCGGGATGCGATCGAAGGGATCGAGCGCCGGGGTGACGGTCGCGCCGTCGTCAAGGCGAGAGTACGCGTCGCGCCCTTTGACGGCGAGGCCAACGCGGCACTGTGCCGACTGATCGCCAGCACTGTCGGCGTCGCACCGCGCGATGCGTCGATCGCCGCCGGCGCAACCTCGCGGATCAAGCGCATTCGGATCCAAGGGGAGGCGGCCGCGATCCTGGCGGCATTGCGGCGGCTGGTCCCTGCGGCCGAATAGTCAAAACACTCGCGCGTCATTCCGGAAGCCGCGAAGCGGCTGTCCGGAATCCATAACCCCAGTTGGAGTTGTGATCCTACCGATTGTGAATATGGATTCCGGGCTCGACGCTTCGCGTCGCCCCGCAATGACAATTCAGCTATTCCAGCCGAAGGCGATCTTGTCGAGCACGCGGGTGCCGAACTTCTCCGACGAGCGGGCGACGGTCTTGCCGCCGAGCGCGCGATAGAATTCGACGGCGGTGTCGTTTTCGGATAGCGCCCATACGATCAACGATTTCAATCCGCTCTGCGCCAGATCGCGGCGCGCAGCGGTGAACAGCCGGCGGCCGAAGCCCAGCCCCTGGAATTCCGGGCGCAGATAGAGCTCGTAGATTTCGCCATCGTAATGCAGGCTGCGCGCGCGATTGCGCCCGTAATTGGCGTAGCCGGCGACCTTGTCGCCGAACTGCAAGAGCGCGATGCGGCTGCCCTTGCGTATCGCGCTGTCCCACCAGGCGGGACCGCGGCGATTGATCAGCCGTTCGAGCTCGGCGCCGGGAATGATGCCCTGATACGCCGTCCGCCACGCTTCGTCGTGAGCATCCGCGACCGCACCGGCATCGTACGGCTTGGCGCGACGAATCTCGATGAGGATTGTGCTCATGGCGTATCAAAGCAAGCGTTGCGGCGACCTTCAAGTCCCACGATTCACGATCGGTTAACGGTGTGAATTATTAGCCGAACGACGCGAGCCGCGCCATCATTGTGGGGAAAAAAACGCGGCTCCGTGCACAATCTGTCTGGCTGTTGCACGCGCGACACGGTCGCGCGATATGGTCGAAAATTCCGCAGTTATTGAAAGTCTTCGCGGCCGGCGATCGGCCGGTCGGTGATGTCTGGGCCATCAGCCCAGGCGCCGTCACGCCCGCTCGGCTTGCGTTACACCCGTTCGGCTTCCTTGCGCCGTTCGTCCTTCTTGCGCTCGTGGGGATCGAGCAGCTTCTTGCGCAGCCGAATCGATTTCGGCGTCACCTCGACCAGTTCGTCGTCCTGGATGTAAGCGAGCGCTTTCTCCAGCGTCATGCGAATCGGCGGCGTCAGCCGGACCGCTTCGTCCTTGGAATGAGTGCGGATATTGGTGAGCTTTTTGCCCTTGAGCACGTTCACTTCAAGGTCGTTGTCGCGGGTATGTTCGCCGACGATCATGCCGCGATAAACCTTCCAGCCCGGCTCGATCATCATCGGGCCGCGGTCTTCCAGGTTCCACATGGCATAAGCGACCGACTCGCCCTGGTCGGTCGAGATCAGGACGCCGTTGCGCCGCCCGGTGATGTCGCCCCGGTGCGGTCCATAAGCGTGAAACATCCGGTTCATTACCGCGGTTCCGCGGGTGTCGGTCAAGAGATCGCCGTGATAGCCGATCAAGCCCCGCGTCGGCGCGTGAAAGATCAACCGTACGCGGCCGCCGCCGGATGGGCGCATCTCGACCATTTCGGCTTTGCGCTCGGCCAGCTTTTGCACCACCACGCCGGCATGTTGCTCGTCGACGTCGATGACGACTTCCTCGATCGGCTCGAGCATTTCGCCCGCCGCGTCATTTTGAAACAAAACCTTGGGGCGCGATACCGAAAGCTCGAAGCCCTCGCGGCGCATGGTCTCGATCAGAATGCCGAGCTGCAACTCGCCGCGGCCGGCGACCTCCATGGAATCCTTCTCGGTCGATTCGGAAATCCGCAGCGCGACGTTGCCTTCGGCCTCGCGCAGCAGGCGCTCGCGGATGACGCGGCTTTGCACCTTGTCGCCCTCGGTGCCGGCGAGCGGCGAATCATTGATGCGGAACGTCATGGCGAGCGTCGGCGGATCCATCGGCTGCGCCGGCAATGGCTCCGTCACTTCCGGCGCGCACAGCGTGTGCGAAACCGTCGCCTCGGGCAGTCCGGCGATCGAGATAATGTCGCCGGCAAAGCCCTCGTCGATCGGCGTGCGTTCCAAGCCGCGGAAGGCGAGCACCTTGGTGACACGGTCTTCCTCGATCAATTCGCCGTTGCGATCGAGCACCTTGATGGTCTGATTCGGTTTCACCGAGCCCGAAGAGATGCGCCCGGTGACGATGCGGCCGAGATAGGAATTGGCTTCGAGGATGGTTCCCAGCATCCGGAACGGGCCGTCCTCGACCACCGGCGGCGGGACATGCCGGACGATGAGGTCGAACAGCGGCACCATGCCCTTGTCGGCCGGACCGGAAGGATCGGACGCCATCCAGCCTTGCTTGGCGGAACCATACAGGATCGGAAAGTCGAGCTGCTCTTCGCTGGCATCGAGCGCGGCGAACAGATCGAACACCTCGTTGGCGACCTCGCGCGGCCGGGCGTCGGGCCGGTCGACCTTGTTGATGACGACGATCGGCTTCAAGCCGACCTTGAGCGCCTTGGTCACAACGAACTTGGTCTGCGGCAGCGGGCCTTCGGCGGCGTCGACCAGCACCAGCGCCCCATCCACCATGTTGAGGATGCGCTCGACCTCGCCGCCGAAATCGGCGTGGCCAGGCGTATCGACGATATTGATACGGACGTCGTGCCACAAAATGGACGTCGCTTTTGCCAGGATGGTGATGCCGCGCTCGCGCTCCAGATCGTTGGAATCGAGCGCCCGTTCGGCGACCCGCTGGTTCTCGCGGAAGGCGCCGGACTGTTGCAGCAGCCGATCGACCAGCGTCGTCTTGCCATGGTCGACGTGGGCGATGATGGCGATATTGCGCAGCTTCATCGGGGCGGTGTTAAATCAGGTTGTCTAGGGGCGTTAAATCGTTGCGGGCCCCCAAGGGGCCCGCGTGCTCGCCGGAATATAGTCAGAAGTGGCCGCTTCGCAATGCGTAAGCTGTGTTACAGTTAGTTGATTTGATTGCCGTTACCTTGGTTCCTTGCCGAGACCATTGAGGGGGCGGATCGCGGCGAGGCAGATAGGAGAGGGTCCCTTGCGTTGCTCGCTGCCGACCCGGAATTCCCGCCGAATTCTGTGCGTATTCCCAGCCTATGCGCCGTCGTTCGGAACCTTTTCCAATTCCTATCCGCTGTTCGGCCGCGTGCGCGCTTTCATGCCGCCGCAAGGCTTGCTGCTGATCGCAGCCTACATGCCCGAGCACTGGGCGGTGCGTTTCGTCGATGAAAACATCCAGCCGGCGAGCGCCGCAGATCTGGCCTGGGCCGACGCCGTCTTTGTCAGCGGCATGCACATCCAGGCGCCGCAGATTCATGACATCGGCCGCCGCGCCAAGGCGGCCGGCAAGGTGACGGCGCTCGGCGGCCCGTCGGTATCCGGCGCGCCAGAAATGTATCCGGACTTCGACTACATCCATGTCGGCGAAATCGGCGACGGCACCGACCGGCTCATTGCCACCCTCGACGACGATTGCACGCCGCCACCGGCGCCGGTGCGGTTCGACACCGCGGAACGGCTGCCGCTGCCGGACTTTCCAATTCCCGCCTATCACCTGGTCCGGCTCGATCGCTACATGCTCGGATCGCTGCAATTCTCGTCTGGCTGTCCGTATCGCTGCGAGTTCTGCGACATCCCGGCGCTCTACGGCCGCCAGCCGCGGCTGAAAACGCCGGAACAACTCGCTGCCGAGCTCGACGCCATTGTGGCGCAGAAGGGCTATCCGTCCTTCATCTATTTCGTCGATGACAACTTCATCGGCAATCGCAAGGCGACGCGTGAGATGCTGCCGCATCTCATCGAATGGCAGAGAAAGCGCGGCCATCCGCTGCGTTTTGGCTGCGAGGCTACGCTCAATATCGCCAAGCAGACCGAGATTCTTTCGCTCATGCGCCAGGCCGAATTCCAGACGGTATTTGTCGGTATCGAAACCCCCGAAGTCGATGCGCTCAAACATATGCGCAAAGAGCAGAATGCTTCGCTGCCGATGCTTGAGGGCATCGACACCATCAACAAATACGGAATGGAAGTGACCTCCGGCATCATCCTCGGGCTCGATACCGACTCCGCCGACACCGAGGAACGGCTCAAGACCTTTATCGACGCCGCCAACGTGCCGATCCTCACCATCAATCTGTTGCAGGCGCTGCCGAAGACCCCGCTATGGGACCGCCTGAAGCGCGACGGACGGGTGGTTGCCGACGACGCCGGCCTGGAAAGCAACGTGGTGTTTCTGCGGCCGTACGATGAAGTGGTGGCGATGTGGCGGCGCTGCATCGAATACGCTTATGCGCCCGAGCGCCTGTTCAAGCGCTACGCACACCAGGTCGAGGCGACTTACGCCAACCGGCTGGTCGGGCCGGTGCGCGGCAAGCTCAACTGGACGAACATAAGCCTCATGCTGGTGCTGATGTTCAACATCATCCGCCGCATCGGCATCGCTGCCGATTATCGCCGCTCCTTCTGGAAGGCGGTGCTGCCGGCGCTGCGCCGCGGCCAGATCGATGCCGCGATGAGCATGGGCATTGTCGGCCACCACCTGATCACGTTCTCGCGTGAGGCGCTGCGCGGCGAGCAGAACGCCTCGTTCTATTCGGCGCAGACGCGCCGCTCCATGGCCGCGACGGCACCGCCGCCGGCGGCCTTCGCCAAGCTGCGAAAGTCCGGCTAGCGGCCGCGGCCGGCGCCGCGATCAAAAACGCGCGACCGCCGCCGCCGGCGAGAGCGGGTCAGGCAGGGGGAACTCGGCACAAATTCCAGGCAATTGCCATGCTGGCCTCTGCTAAGCGTCGGACATCTCGGAGCTTTTCGAAAATGAACGCCGCCTTGGGCGAGCCAGTCATCGACTGGGCATGACGGCAAATATGGCTTGAATTGTCACAAATATGACGTCTGACGAATATTGACATTCGTCAGTTATCAGATCACCTTTGGGACTGACCAGAGGTGCCCAGATGTCGAATGATCGGAGTTTCATTCAAAATAACAAAGGCTTAGTTCGTTTATCCGCAGCTGCTGTGCTGGCTTTGACCCTTGCCGGCTGCAATGAGATCGCCGCCCAGCATGCGGCGCCGATCCGGCCGGTCCTGGTCGCCAACGTTCACTACGAAGCGCGGGCCCGCGATCGCACCTTTGTCGGCGCCATTCGCCCCAGAATCGAGAGCGAGCTCGGCTTCCGGGTTGCCGGCAAGGTCTCCAAGCGTCTCATCGAGGTCGGCACAATGGTCGACAGCGGACAGCCGCTGGCGACGCTCGACGAGGTCGATCTGAAGCTGCAAGCCGATCAGGCCGATGCCGAATTCAGCGCCGCAACCGGTGTGCTGGCGCAGGCGAGCGCCGCCGAAACGCGCACCAAGGAACTTCATCAGAAGGGCTGGTCGACCGAAGCCCAACTGGACCAGGCCAAGGCCGCCGCCGATGAGGCGCGCGCCAGGCTCAGACGCGCCGAGCGATCGGTCGAGCTGACAAGGAACAGCCTGTCCTATGCGACGCTGCTTGCGGACGCTCCCGGCGTCGTCACCGCGACATTGATCGAGCCCGGTCAGGTGGTGGCAGCCGGTCAGACCGCGATCCGCGTCGCGCGGCTGGCCGAGAAAGAGATCGTGGTGGCGATCCCGGAAACGCTCCTGGCGCGCGCTAAATCGGGCGAAGCCCGAGTTACGGTGTGGTCGCAGCCCGACATGGTCTATGTCGCCAGGCTCCGCGAGCTCGCCCCCTCGGCCGACGCGATGACGCGCACCTATCTGGCCAAGTTTTCCATGCCCGGCGTCGGTGACGACGTGCAGCTCGGCATGACCGCCACGCTCACCTTGTCCGAGCATGAAAGCGAACGCGTGGCGCGGTTGCCGCTGTCGGCGCTGTTCAACCAGGGCGCCGGGCCGGAACTCTATGTCGCCGACGGCAAGACCGGCACGGTCACGCTCAAGCCGGTGACGGTAAAAGGCTACGAGAGCAACGACGTCCTGATCAGCGGCGGCGTCGACGAAGGCGCGAGCGTCGTCGCGCTCGGCGTGCAGAAGCTCGACCCCGCCGAGAAGGTCAAGATCGTCTCGTCGCTGTCATTCTGATCGCGGAGCCGGGTCTGATTTGGCGCGGAGGCTAGCATGAAGCGTTTCAACCTCTCGGCATGGGCCGTTGCGCATCCGGCTTTGATGTTGTTCCTGATCGTGATGCTCGGTGTCGCCGGCCTGTTTTCCTATCGAAGCCTGGGGCGCGCCGAAGATCCGTCGTTCACCATCAAGCTCGTGGTCGTCACCGCCATCTGGCCCGGCGCCACGGCGACCGAGATGCAGACGCAGGTCGCCGATCCGATCGAGAAGAAGCTCCAGGAGCTGCCGTACTTCGACAAGGTGACCACCTACAACAAGCCGGCATTCACGGCGATGCAGGTGGCTTTCAAGGACAACACGCCGGCCCGCGACGTGCCGCAATTGTTCTATCAGCTGCGCAAGAAAATCAGCGACATCAAGGATGATCTTCCGGCCGGCTTGATCGGGCCGTCGATCAACGACGAGTACGGCGACGTCGATTCGATTCTTTACATGCTGACGTCCGACGGCGCCGATTACGCGCAGATGAAGAAAGTCGCCGAGGCGTTCCGTCAGCGTCTGCTCAAGGTCAAGAACGTCACCAAGGTGAACCTTTACGGCACCCAGGACGAGAAGATCTACGTCGAATTCTCGAACGCCAAGCTGGCGACGCTCGGCATCACCACCGATCAATTGTTCCAATCGTTGGCCCGGCAGAACGCAGTCGTGCCGGCGGGCGTCCTTGAGACCACCGCGCAGCGCGTGCCGCTGCGCGTCACCGGCGCGCTCGACGGCGCCAAGGCGGTTGCCGAGACGCCGGTGGAAGCCAATGGCCGCGTGCTCCGCGTCGGCGACATCGCCACCGTAACGCACGGTTATCCCGATCCGCCGGATTTTCTCGTCAGGCAACGCGGCAAGCCGGCCATCGGGGTCGGCATTGTCATGGCGAAGGGCGCCAATATTCTCGAACTCGGCCCGGCGGTGGCGAGCGCCACAGCCGATTTCGTCGCCGCGGTTCCGCAAGGCTTCGAGTTCGAGCAGATCGCCGATCAGCCGGTCGTGGTCGATCACGCAGTCAACGAATTCGTCCATTCGTTCATCGAAGCGCTGGCGATCGTGCTGTTTGTCAGCTTCCTGGCGCTCGGCTGGCGTACCGGGATCGTCGTGGCGCTGTCGGTGCCGCTGGTGCTCGCCGTCGTGTTCGTGGTCATGAACGCCATGGGGCTCGACCTGCACCGCATCACGCTCGGGGCGCTGATTATCGCGCTCGGGCTTTTGGTCGACGACGCCATCATCGCCGTCGAGATGATGGTGGTGAAGATCGAGCAGGGTTTCGACCGCGTCCGCGCGGCGTCGTTCGCCTGGGAATCCACGGCGTTTCCGATGTTGACCGGGACGCTGGTGACCGCGGCCGGTTTTCTTCCGATCGGTTTTGCCAACTCGTCGGTCGGTGAATATGCCGGCGGCATTTTCTGGGTGGTCGCGATCGCGCTGTTGGCGTCGTGGGTCGTGGCCGTGGTGTTCACGCCGTATATCGGCGTCAAGCTCCTGCCCAACATCAAGCAGCTTCTGCCCGGCCATGATCCGCACGAAATCTACGAAACGCGGATGTATCGCGGACTGCGCCGCATCATCGAATGGTGCGTGAATTGGCGT
>Ga0210395_10001112_pt1 | contig 20883 bp, 12 predicted proteins | sample IncBWH4OmetaG_FD_150861 | JGI IMG/M metagenome (GOLD analysis project Ga0210395, IMG submission 150861) | Forest soil microbial communities from Barre Woods Harvard Forest LTER site, Petersham, Massachusetts, United States - Inc-BW-H-4-O ...
GCGCCCCCCCCGCCGCCACCAAAGTCCGCACCGACCCCAGCCCGCCCGCCTCCACCCCGGCCAGCACCGCCGGCGGCACCGTCAGGTTCGTCACACCCTGCCTGGCCGCCAGCCCGGCCAGCTCACCCCCGGCCAGCAACTGCCCGGCCTGCGGCACCACCAGCACCGCCCCGCCGCCCAGCATCACCAGATCCTGCACCGACGCGTCGAAGCTGAACGAAGCGAACTCCAGCACCCGCACCCCCGGGCCCGCCCCCAGCACCGGCGCCAGCCCGGCGGCCAGGTTCACCGGCCCGCCATGCGGCACCGCCACCCCCTTCGGCGCCCCGGTGGAACCAGAGGTGTAAATCACATACGCCAGCTGCCCGGCGACCGCCCGCCCCGGCGGCGGCACGGCAGGCATCGCAGCCAGCCCGGCTGCCACCACCGGATCATCAACCTCGATGCTGAGCACCAGCCCCGCAGGCAAATCCCCCAGCGTCTCCGCGGTACCCACCAGCACGCCAGCACGGCTATCGGCCAGCATGAACACGATCCGCGACGCCGGCAGCCCCGGGTCCAGCGGCAGGTACGCCGCCCCGGCCAGCCAGCACGCCAAGATCGCGGTGACCATCTCCGCGCCCCGGTCCAGGCACAACCCCACCACCTGCTCCGGACCCGCCCCCGCCCCGCGCAGGTACCACGCCAGCCGCGCCGCCCGCACCGCCAGCTCCCCGTAACTGACCACGGCATCCCCGCACACCACCGCCGCAACATCGGGCGCCGTCACCGCCCGCTCCCAGATCAGCTCCGGCACCAGCCCGCCCGGCACCGGCGCAGCCGTGTCATTCCATTCATCCACCACCTGAACCCGCTCGCCCGGGCCCAGCACCGGCACGTCACGCAGCCGGATACCCGGCCCGGCCGCAACCGCGGCCAGCACCCGGCCCAGCCGCCCCGCGATCACCCGAGCAGTCGCCTCATCAAACAAGTCAGCGGCGGCCGTGACCACCCCGGACAGCCCGCCCGGGGCGCCCTGCCCGTCCCGGGTCTCGGCTAGGGACAAATGCAGGTCGAACCGGGCCGCCGCGGTCCCGGCCGACAGCCGCCCGGCGCGCAGCCCCGGCAGATCCAGAGCGGCCGGAGTGTCGTTCGGCATGGTCAGCAGCACCTGGAGCAGTGGGTTCCTGGCCAGCGACCGGTCTGGCGCGAGTTCCTCCACCAGCCGCTCGAACGGCACATCCTGATGCTCCAGTGCCCCCAGCCAGAACTCCCGCACCCGCCCCAGCAGCTCCGCGAACGACGGATCGCCCGACACATCCACGCGCAGCACCAAGATATTGATGAAGAAGCCGATCAGGTCATCGAGCGCCGCATCAGTCCGCCCAGCGAAATCCGTCCCGAGCGGGATATCGTCTCCCGCCCCTAGCCGGGACAACAGCATCGCCAATGAGGCCTGCACGACCATGAACAACGTCACGCCCTGCGACCGGGCCAGCGTCATCAGCCCAGCATGGATCTGTGCCTGGATGCTGACGTCCACCGTGTGCCCACGATTACCCATTACTGGCTGGTGCGGCCGGTCGGCTGGCAAGGCCAGCTCCGCCGGGGCGCCCGCCAGCGCCTCCCGCCACCATGCCACTTGCCCAGACACCAAGCTGTCCGGGTCGTCCGCCAAGCCGAGCAGGTCCCGCTGCCACAACACATAGTCGGCGTACTGCACCGCCAGCGGCGCCCACCCCGGCACCGCACCCCGGCACCTGGCCGTGTAAGCCGCCGAAATATCACGCGCCAACGGCGCCTCCGACCAGCGGTCGCCAGCGATGTGATGGATCACCAGCACCAGGACGTGCGTCCGCGGGCCGACGACCAGCAGACATGCTCGCAGCGGGATCTCGCCAGCCAGGTCGAACGCGTACTCCGCTGCCCGCTCCACCGCGCCGGGGAGGCCGGCCTCCGCCACCGCGGTGACCTGAAGTTCCCACTCCAGTTCCCCGGGGTCCAGAATCCGCTGGAACGGCTCTCCACGCAGCGCCAGGAATACGGTTCGCAGCGACTCATGCCGTCCGATAACGTCCCGCAGCGCGGCGGCCAGCGCGGCAGTATCCAGCTCGCCCTCCAGCCGCACCGCCAGAGCCCTGTTATACGTCGCCGACGGTCCCTCAAGCTGCCACAGGAACCACAGCCTCTGCTGCGCGAACGACAACGGCACCCGCTCCGGCCGCGGTCGCGCCTCCAGCCGCAGCCGTGCCGGGCCTGCCGCCTGCAGGCGCACCGCCAGCCCAGCCGGTGTGGGTGCTTCGAACACCAGCCGAACGGGAAGCTCCGCGCCCAGTACCGAGCGGATCCGGCCGACCAGGCGGGTCGCGAGCAGGGAATGCCCGCCCAGGTTAAAGAAGTCGTCCGACACTGCCACCTGATCCATGCCCAGCACCTGTGCGAACATCCCGCACAAGATCTCCTCGAGCACAGTGGCCGACTCGAACTCGCCGGCCCGGGCCGCGTAATCGGGAGCAGGCAAAGCCTTGCGGTTCACCTTCCCGTTCGCAGTCAGCGGCAACGATTCCAGCTCCACCACAGCCGCGGGCACCATATATTCCGGCAGCCGTCGTGCGGCGAACTCACGCACGCTGCTGGCCAGCCCGCCTGCGCCAGCAGCCGACACCACGTAGCCGACGAGCCGCTTGTCTCCCGAGGCTTCGTTCCTGACGCTCACCACGGCCCGCGTCACCTGCGGATGCCTCTGCAACGCGGCCTCTACCTCGCCGATCTCCACCCGGAACCCGCGGATCTTCACCTGATCGTCGGCACGACCGCAAAACACCAGTTTTCCGTCCGCGCGCCATCGCGCCAGGTCCCCGGTCCGGTACATCCGCGCCCCTGCCCGCTCGAACGGGCATGCCACGAACCGTTCACCGGTCATGCCCGCGCGACCCAGATATCCGCGCGCCAGACCTGCCCCGGCTACGTACAGTTCCCCTGCTACCCCCGGCGGCACCGGTTCCAGGAACCTGTCCACCACATACAGCCGGGTATTCGCTACCGGCGAGCCGACCGGCAGGACGCCGTCATCAACATCGGCGGTGGTCAGGCGGGACGTCGCCACGCCGATCGTGGTCTCGGTGGGACCGTAATGATTAACCAGATCCCGCCCGCCAGCGGCGGCCAGTAGGTCGCCGACCAGCCCCGGTGCCGCCGCCTCGCCGCCAATTACCAGCGTCCGTCCCGGAACCAGCCGCGCCAGCCGTCCGCTACTCCCGAGAGCAGCCAGGTGCGAAGGCACTATCTTCAGGTAGTCGATGCCGCGGCTGGCCAGGTACCCGGCGACCGCATCCGGATCGGTGACCGTCCCCGGATCGAGGATATGGAGCACGCCCCCGGTCACCAGGCTGGCGATGATCACCGTGTTCCCGAAATCGGTGACCGGTGATTGCAGCAGCGCATACCGCCCGCCCGGCTCCCCGAAACCGATCCGGGCAGGCACGGACACCACATAATTCACCAGGCCGCCGTGAGTGACCTGCACGCCCTTCGGCATCCCGGTCGACCCCGACGTGTACATCACATACGCGAGGCTCCCGGTACTCATCCGCGCCGACGGCACCGTACCCGGACGGCGTGCGCCGGTATCGTCGAGCGCGACCGTACGTGTCCCCTCACCCACGACGGCGGACGTAGCGGCAAGCGAGGCGGTGGTACCAACCAGCAGTACCGCCTGGCTATCCGACACTGTGAACGCCAGCCGTTCCGTCGGCGCGGCTAGGTCCAGCGGCAGATACGCCGCTCCGGCTTTCCATACCGCCAGCACCGCGACCACCATGTCCACCCCGGCTGGGAGACACAGGCCCACTACCGACTCCGGGCCGGCTCGCGCTGCACGCACGTAGCGCGACAGATGGTTTGCCCGCTCTTCGATTTCCCCGTAACTAAGCCATGTGCTCCCGCACACCACGGCCACCGCATCCGGGCTGACAGCCGCCTGTCTGGCCACTAGTTCATGTACTCCGCCAGCAGCGGGTATTTCCGCCGCGGTGTCGTTCCACGTGCCCAGGATCTGCCGCCGCTCGGTTTCGTCCAAGATCTCCGCGCGGCCCATGTAGTCGTCAGGGGACGCCGTTACCAGCCAGTCAAGTACTTTTACGAAACGACGAAACACATCTTTCTCGAACGCGACGCCATAGAGGTCTGGATTTACGTCGCAAGAAATCTCTGCGTCACCATTCGCCGATCGGTCATACACGGCGATTGTCACATCGTCGACCGGACCATTGGCGAGGTTATAAGCGCGAGCCGTGCAATCGCCGAACGACAGCGTGTAGTCGAATGGCATGACATTTACGACCATGCTAAAGAAGGCATCGTTAACCAGTTTCAGATCCTGGCGCATCTGCACATACTGGTATCGCTGATGGCGCAGCGACTCAAGGATCGTGGCTGTTACCTGCTGTACGAGATCAGCAACGGAGGCTGACCCGCGGACCGCGAGACGGATGGGCAGGATATTGGCCGCCATCCCGGGAGCCTTACGGCGTCGCGGGCCGAGCCTCCAGTTGATTGGAAGGCCAACGACAATATTGTCCGCCCCGGTGACCCGGTGCAGGTACACGGCCCCCGCCGCGACCATCAGCGCGCCGAAACTCGTCTCCAGCCGCCAGGCCGCCGCCCGCAAACGGGCCGTGCCGCCAGGGCCGACAGGCTCCATATGCCGCCGCGCTGCCCGCGATGCCGTCCGGCCCTGCCATCCGCTTGCGCTGACGGGTCCTTCAAAACCCGCTGGGACATCGAGCCAGAATTCCCTGTCCCGCTCGAACTCCGCCGACCCGCGGTACGAGTAATCCGCCTCGAAAAGAACCGATACCGGCTCTAGGGCGCCCCCGCCGACAGGCTCTCCAGCCAGCAAGGCTGTATAAACGCGAGAGACCCGGGCAGCGATGAGCCATGCACTAAAAGCATCGTAGGCTATATGGTGAGCGATCTGGTACCAGAAGAAAACACCTGAGGCAATCTTAAAGACGGCCTCCGAGAAAATAGGACCTTCCCTCAAATCAAATTGACGGCGCATATCGTTCCGCATCCAGGCCGCCGCGGCGGCCCGCGCATCCAGTTCCGTACTGAAGTCCATAAAATGCACGGGCCAGTCATTCGACTTATCGATGCGCTGCAGTACGGTCTCGCCTTCGTCATTGAAACGAAGATGGAAGGCGTCAACTTCGCTTATGACGTGCCGGAGAGCCGACTCAAATACCTCGATGTTCAGATCGCCGTGAATCTCCAGGTACTCACCTACGTTATAAATCGGGCTTTCCGGATGAAGGCGCTGATGGTGCCAGATACCAAGCTGCCCTGCTGTCAGCTCCCATTGGCAGTTCCCGGCTCCTGGCAGTTCGCTGTCCTCAGCGATGGTTTCAGACACGCAGCATCCACCTCCGGATAGCTCATCACATTAAGCTGACCACCCCTGCTATCTCATTAGATGCGAGATGGACCGGAACGTCAGGTGGCTCGAATGAATCGAAGCCAGCGATCAGCTGCTCAAATGCGTCTCAAAGCATGAGCCGGGCCAAACTTCCCACCTAGAGATATAGGCGAGCCCGCACTAAAGGAAACGTGCCGCTTTGGCACTCGACCGAAATGGAGATCATTCGCTCGCGGCGGGCCCGGCGCATGAAAAGAGCCACGGGTGACGACCAGCGCAGCGCCTCCTCGATCATCGCCTGCCATCGATTAGCGTTCTAGAGCACGAAACTACCTCGCGCGCGATATCTCGTATCTCGGCATGGAGGAACCCGGAAGATCCCCGGAGGGATGCCAGCTTACCGGCTTCATGCTCCCGAAGCCATCGCCACGGAGCATATGGATCGCCATGCGAGTACAGATCGGGATCGGTCAGGTTAATCTTCACAGCAGGCTTGTAACTTTCTAATCTATTTTTCCTTACTTTTCCTGCGACATGTTCAACTGCTGCACCACACCGGTCGAACAGCCTCTTTGGGCATCCCATCACGCCAGCCAGAGGTCGGCTACCTGAGCGCGTTCGTCATTGAACGCAGGACGTCTGGACTGGTCATCGGCAAGCTCGGAGTGGACTGCGGCCCGGCCGGCACGCGGCGGCTCGATCGCTGTGTTGTACCCGCCCGCCGCCGCCTCGGCAACGAGGCCAATTTTTTTTTCCCACCCGGATATATGCGCGAGCCCGCACTAAAGGAAACGTGCGCTTTGGCACTCGACCGAAATAGAGATCATACGCTCGCACGAACATGCTTTCGTGCGCAAGCCAGTCATCCACCGAACGTCATCGTACTTCGTCAGGACTCGGAACCCGGAAGATCTCCAGGGGATGTCAGTGTACGGGCTTCACGCTCCCGATGCCATAGCCACGCAGCATATGGATCGCCATGCGAGTACAGATCGGGATCGGTCAGGCTGATTTTCAGGGAAGGCGTGTAACTTTCTAATGTATTTTTCCTTACTTTCTCCGCGACATGTTCAACTGCTGCGCCTCATTGCGACCTACTCAGATGCCCGTCAAAGCGGATCAAGCCCAGTTTCTCGGGCTGGGAGGTCAGCCCAGGTCGGGCCAGCTCAAGAAGTTCTCCAGGGTGGCGCGGTCACCCTGGCTTCGCAGGCTGTCCAGGGGGAGTCGGCCATGCAGGGTGAGCAGCAGGTTGCTCGCCGATCCGTGCAGGTCTGCGACCGTCTCGGGCTGGCCGTCGAGGACGTGTGATCCCGGCGCCTTCAGGTCGAGCAGCCACGACTCGCCCTCGGCGGCGTGGAGGCCAATCCGGGCCGGCTCGTACGGCCAGGGATCGGCGGTGCCGTGGCTGACGCCGATGAACTCGGCGATGCCGTCGAGTGCGACAATCGCCGCGACGGGCTGGGGAGTTCCGGTGGCCAGCTGGGCGTCGAAGGCGTGGACAGCGGCTTCCTGGACCTGATGGCGCGCAACAGCACCGCTCGTCATCGGCACGTCGGAGTCGCCCCACCAGGTCCAGCAGCCCATCGCGGGACCGGCAGCTCGCAGGGCGGCGATCAACTCCTGGGTGGCTGTGGCCGATCGGGTCAGTGGATCGGCTGACAGTATGTCATTGGCCGGTGCGAGGGTCGGGGGGTGCTCGCTCGGGCCGGCCGCAACCGCCGCCGCCCAGAACCGGTGCACCTCGGTAAGGTGCTCGACGAGGTCGCGGAGCGACCAGTCGGGGCAGCTGGGGACGCGGACATCCGGGTCAGGGGCCCCCGAGACGCTTTTGCGCAGGTCAGCGGAGCGGTCCTCGACCAGGGCCAGCAGGTCATCAAAGGCAGGTGTCTCGGGCATCCCAACTTCGTATCACCCGGCACTGACAGCTGCCAACCGGGTGAAGATCATCCCGTGGCCGCCGGTCGCGCCGCCGGATGCGGAAGTGAGGTCTGCCTAGGAACCTGTCAGTGACTGGACTGCCACGCGGCTTCTTGGCCGGCGACGTCGTGGAGCAGGCTGCCGAGGGTGAGGTTGTACTCGTAGCCGTGGTAGCCCCATGCCGGGCCGGTGTCGACGATGCCAGGCAGGATGGCTTCGGTCACGACGGGCCTGGTGTGGCTGGTCCCGGCGAGGCTGGCGACCTGGAGCCACGTGGCGCCACCGCCGTGTTCGCAGGTCGCCGAGTAGAGCCCGGGGTAGGTGACCCACGGCGTATGAACCGGTTCCTTCAGCCCGGCTTGGATCTGGGCTGCCGTGAGCAGGTAGGGAAGCAGGTCGCCGGTGCCGCCGCCGAGAGCTGCCGGGTTGACGCAGGCGACCTGCTGGCCGGCCTTGGCCGTTTCCTGGGCCTGCAGGCTCGTGCCCTGGCCGGGCCGGCCGAATACAGAGTTGGCGGGCGGCTGGGAGGAAAAGGAGGAGAAGGCGATCGCGCAGCCGGTCTGGGTGGCCGACGTACACAGCGCGACGTTCGTGAACGTCGACCCGATCACCTTGCCTGAGGGGACCTGGAGGTTCCCGCCGACCAGTATCGCGACCAGCAGGCGGCGCAGTACGGGCGGCTGGTGGTCGAGCTGGGCGGAGATGAGGTGGATCAGGATCGTCGCGCCCTGTGAGTCCCCGATCAAGATGATCGGCTTGCCGCCGGTGTGAGCCAGGAACCACTGCCAGGCCGGGAGCACGCTGTCGTAGGCGACGGTGGCCGTCGAGCGCATCAGGTTCTCGTCGCCCGAGAGCCCTTTCAACACGGTCGGGAAGGTCTGTGAGCGGTACAGCGGTGACCACACGTCACAGACCTGAGAGAAGGGAGCGGCTTCTTCCGTCGCGATGTACTTCTCTAGCTGGGTCACGGCCAGGCCGGTATTGCCGCTCCGGGTCTGTGTCAGGCTCGAGGTCGGGTTGAGATAGAAGCAGGCGAACCTCGATGCCGCCGCCGAAGATGGCCAGGTGGCCGGCTCCAGTGCGCCGGCCGCCGTGACAGCCGTCGCGGAGACACTGGAAGAGCAGGGGTCACCCCCCTGGCCGGGCCGGCACAGCCATAGAGGGCCCGCCGCCTTGCCCGGCGTGCCCGCGGGCGGGCCCGCCGGGGAACACCCCGCCGTCACCAGCGCCAGGACAACGACGATGCCGAATACTGCGCCGAGGAGCCGGCGCTGTCGCCGGGCCCAGCGCGCAACGTTGCCGTGCTGCCTTGAAACAGGCCGTTGCTTGTCCATGATCACCATGCTGCCTTCGGGGGTGGTTGCGTAAGTTGCTGCCTTCGGGGGGGTTGAACTTCATTAAATGACGCTCGCGCTAACGGCTGCTGCTTGTGCTCGTTGTGGTGTCCGCGACCCGGCTCGCTGCGGCAGGAACAGGGTCAGGGCGGTGACGAGGGCGAGGATCTTGGACAGCATGTTCAGTGCGATCGGGCCTGGAGCAGACGGATAGCTGAAGCCGAACAGGCTCCAGCCGGCGAAGAGCGCCAGCATTCCCGCCAGGCACCAGAGCGTTGACCTTCGCAACCGCACGGCCGGTGACAGCGACAGCAGTGCCACCGTCGCGAGACCGACCAGGATCAGCAGCCCGAGCAGCAGCACCCGGTACAAGCCAGGATCAACGACGGGATAGACCCTGGGCATTATGACGAGGTCGAACGGGATCTCGAAGATCATCGGCGCGGCCGCGGCGCCTATCACCGCGCTGCCCAGAGCGACACGCCAGCCTCTTGCTTTCTGCGTAAGGGCGATGACAAAGAAGAGGACACCCGCGCCGATGAACGTGACGGGCGTGATGGGATTAGCAGGATGGGTCTGTTCGAGGCCCTCCTGGTAGACCTGCGCGAGATACACCGCAACGCACTTCACGAGCGCCGCAACAGCGAGCACCCAGGTCGCGAGCATTATGATCTTTGCTGTTCGGCCAGGTCTCGGCGGCCGTGCGGGCAGTGGCAGCCTCATTCCCGCATAGGCAACAGCCGCGGCTGCCGCCGCCAAGATAATGGCCAGCACGATCTCGGCGGTGCCGCTGTAGCTAACCCACTCGTGTGCAGTCATTTTGCCTTGTCCTTTACTGCTAGGAGCTGGCCGGCTTTCCGGCCCTCAGCCATAGGTTTGCTGGCTGCTCTGTCGGAATCCTTAAGGGCCGCTTGCTGCGGGCGAGCCGGCGCGACAGCAGGCCTTCAGCGGCGGCTAAAGGCCTGCTTCGATGGGCGGACACCGTGCCAAGAAGGCGGCGGATGAGCTGGTCACCGGGGTATTCCGCGAGGTGCTCGGCAGCTAGCCCGCTGGCGCGGTCCCAGTCGCTGTGAACGGCCAGCTGTACGATCTGGATCTGCTGGCGTTGCCTGCGGGGCCGTTGCCGAGCTGCCGCCGATGCGGCGCGGACCAGGGACCTGGCCTGGGTTACGTGGCCTTGCAGCCACGCGTCCCATGCCCGGGCCGCCAGGGTCTCCAGCGCAGCCGCGTCGTGTGCTGTCACGCATGCGAGTGTCGGTGTACCGGCTGTAGGATCGCTGTCGCCTGGCTGTCGGCCCAGCTAGCATGATGAGGCGTGGAGATCCGGGTCCTCGGGCCGCTCGAGGTCGTTGGAGACAACGGCCAGGTAATAGATGTCGGCGGGCCGCGGCCGCGGGCCCTGCTGATCGCGCTGGCACTGGCAGGCGGTCATCCGGTTCCGGCTGATCAGCTGCTCGACCAGGTGTGGCGGGGCGAGCAGGCTATGGACCGCAACCGGCTCCAGGTCCATATCTCGCGGCTGCGCCGGACGCTTGGCGGCGATTGCATCAGCACCCGGGCCGGCGGATACGCCCTCGCGGTCCAGGCCGGGGTCCTAGACGCCGATCAGTTCGAGCGGCTGGCCGCGGAGGGGCGCGCGGCGCTGCAGCGGGAGGACGCGGCACGGGCGGCCGAACTGCTACGGCGAGCGCTGGACTTGTGGCGCGGGTCACCGCTGGCCGAGTTCGCCGACACCGGGTTCGCTCCCCCGGTGATTACCCGGCTGGAGGAGACGAGGCTGGCCGCCATCGAGGACCGGATCGAGGCCGATCTGAAGCTCGGGGGCCAGGGCGAGCTCACGGGAGAGCTTGAAGCCCTGGTGCGCGCGCATCCGCTCAGGGAGCGCCTCTGGGGCCAGCTCATCGTTGCCCTCTACCGGTCCGGGCGGCAGGGTGACGCGCTTGGCGCGTACCGGCGGGCCCGGACGGTACTGGCGGACGAACTCGGCATCGACCCGGGACCGGAGCTGCGGCGGCTGGAAAGCGCGGTCCTCAGCCAGGATTCGACGCTGGGTGAGCCTGCCCCGGGACGCGGGCGGCCGGACCGGCCCCGCCCCGGCAACCTGCCCGCGGCGCGGAACGCGCTGATCGGACGGCGCGCCGAGCTTGGCCATGTCGCGGCGTTGCTGCAGGACGGCCGACTTGTATCTGTCGTCGGCGTGGGCGGGGCCGGCAAGACCCGGCTGGCAATCGAAGTCGCGCGGACCCTGACCGGCGGCTACCGCGACGGGGCGTGGCTCGTCGAACTCGCTCCGGTTGCCAGCGCCGCAAGCGACGCCGATGGCGCCGGCGTCGCCAGCGCCGCCGCGGCCGCCCTGGGTGTGGCGCCCGATGCCGCGCCTGGCGCCAGCAGGGGCATGCTGGAACGCTTGACCGAGTTCCTGTCCCGCCGCCAGCTGCTCCTGGTCCTGGACAACTGCGAACATGTCATCGCCGGTGCCGCCATCGTCACCGATTACCTGCTGGCCCGATGCCCTGACCTTCGGATCCTGGCCACCAGCCGGGAGAGCCTGGCGGTCGATGGTGAGTCGCTATGGCCGCTGCCGCCGCTGGCCCCGGCCGAGGCGAGCGACCTGTTCGTAGTGCGAGCCCGGGCGATCGCACCGGGGTTCCAGCCGGATGAGCCGACGATGAAAGCGGTGGCCGAGATCTGCGCTCGCCTCGACGGCCTGCCGCTCGCCATCGAGCTCGCCGCCGCGCGCATGCGCGCCTTCGCCGCAGGCGACGTCCTGGCCCGGCTCGGTGACCGTTTCCGCTTGCTCACCTCCGGCACCCGGACCGCGCTGCCGCGCCACGCTACCCTGCGCGCGGTGGTCGACTGGAGCTACGACCTCCTCTTCGACGAGGAACGCCGCGTGTTCGAGCGGATGTCGGTGTTCGCCGGAGCCTGCCCGCTCGAAGCGGCAGAGCAGGTATGTGCCGGCGACCCCGTCGGTGCGGAGAACGTCGCAGACCTGCTAGCGCGCCTGGTCGACAAGTCGCTCGTTACCGCCACCCCGACCGACCACGGCATCAGGTTCGGTGTGCTCCAGACACTCGCTCAGTACGGGCAGGAACGGCTGGCCACCAGGGGTGACCTCGCCGACGTGCGCGCCCGCCACGCTCGCTGGGCCGCCTCCATTGCCGACGTGCCTGACGGTGCGCACTCCGCGGCCTGGTTCACCGCCATCGGCGAGTCCCTCGACGACGTCCGCCGGGGCATAGAGTCGGCCCTAGCCTCGGCAGACGCCGACACCTCGCTGCGCATCGCCTGCGGGCTTGGCTGGTTCTGGAGCATGGGCGGGGTCGTCGATGACTGCTGGCGGTGGCTGACGGCCAGCCTTGCCCTCAGGCCGGCGGTCAGCCACCGCCAGGTGCGGGCGCTGGCGCTGGCCGAGCAGCTCGCGCTGGCCCAGGGCCGCGATCACGCTCTTGAATATGGCGAGGAGGCGGTCGAACTTGGCCGGGCCGCCGGTGACCGGCTGGCCCTGGCGCGTGCCGCCCTCTTGCATGGTTCCGCGCTGACCGGCCTGTTCGATCGTCGCGAGCGTGGCGTCCAGCTTCTCAACGAGGCTGGAGCGCTCCTCGAGGCCGAAGGCGACGACTGGAGCCTGGCCACCAGTGCGCTGGCGCGCGGTGCCGCAGCGCTCGCACGCGGCGACCTCCACCAGGCACAGGAGTTGCTGCGCCGCGCCGCGGACCGCTTCGCAGACGTTGATAACGCACGGGGTGCGGCGGCCGCGCTGCGCCACCTCGCCGATCTCGCGATCGTGCGCGGCCGCTACGACGATGCGATCGCGGCCTTGTGCGAGGCGCTGACCGGCCTTGATGCGAACGCGGCGGCCGGGATCACGAGCATGGCTCAGCTTGGGTGCCTGTGCGCGATACAGGGGCGTTCCGGCGAAGCCGACCAGTGGCATGCCAATGCCCTGGCCGCGGCCGAGAACCAGCAGCATCTGCCCCTGCTCGCGTTCGCGTGCAACGCCAAGGGCCTGACGCTGCGCCGCCGCGGTCGCCTCGCCGAGGCCGAGCAATGCCACCAAAGGGCGCTCAGCATCAGCCGCGAGCGCGGCGTACCCGCGGCCCTCGCCATGGCGCACGCATCGCTGGGATACATCGCGGAGCTGCGCAACGATGTCGCCGCCGCGGACCGGCACCACCAGGTCAGCCTCAACGCCGCGTGCGAGGCGGCCGACCGGCAGGCCCAGGCCCTCGCGCTCGAGGGACTGGCGAGCACCGCCTCGCTCCGAGACGACCCCAGGACGGCCGGAAAGCTCCTGGGGGCAGCCACCGCGTTGCGTGAGGGAAGTGTGGTTACCGCGGTAGGCGCGGCCACCGCCCAGCGCGGGATCGCGCTCGGCCACCTCGACCGGGTCGACATCGACCGGACGATCGCGCGGGTTGGCGGCTGCCCCGCCTACGATTGCGCGTACGCCGAAGGCCTGCACGATCCGCAAGCGGTGCTGAACGCCGTGCGCGCCTGACGCGATGCGCCGGGCCAAAGCGTCGCTGCGCGCCGAGAGCCCCGTCCTCTACGTCGTGGAAACGGACGTGGCCGCGGGCGGGGTAACCGTGGACAGTACGTCGCGTCCGTTCGGTATACGATTTTTCGAATTTCAAGATCAGGGCGTGGACCTGCACGCGACGCAGGGGGCGCTGGGCGCCGCGATCGCCGGAACTGATTACGGTGTGCGAGCAAGTCGGGATCAGTGCAGAGATCGGGGCGTTCGGGCCTGGCCGCGCCCGCGGTCAGCGGTGGATGAATGTCCCGGTCAGCTTGCTATTGGCAGCTGAACGGGCCATTCATCCGGGCACGGCAGCTGATCCGGCATCAGGCGGTGCGGCGACCGGGCCGCCGCACCGGGACCTGGCCGCAGCGCAGGCCGGACCAGCCCGAGCTGCCAGGCCAGCAGCGCGAGTTCTGTCCGGTTGTCCCGGCCCAGTTTGGTCAGGATGCTCGATACGTACGTCTTCACTGTGGCAGTTGCCAGATGCAGTTCGAGGCTGATCTGCCGGTTGGAGCGACCGTGGGCGATTTCCGCCAGGACCTCCGCCTCCCGTCCGCTGAGCTTGCCGAATGTCGGCGCCTGCCACCTGCCCTCGTTCGGCGGGATGATGTCGAACCGGTCAAGCAGGCGCCGGGTCATCGACGGGCAGATGACGGCGTGACCTGCCGCGACCGCTCTGATGCTGTGGGTGAGCTCGGTCTCGGTCACATCCTTGAGCAGGAATCCGCTCGCTCCTGCCTTCAGCGCCTGGAAGAAGTACTGGTCGGCGTCAAGGCTGGTCAGGACTATGATCCTGGCGCCGAGCAAAGCATGGAAAAGCGGGAAGATCGTCTCGTGCCCGACCATCATTTCCGCCATGACGACATCGGGGTTGTACCGCTTGGCCAGCGTGACGGCCTCGTCGCGCGGCTGCATGATTTGCCGACCGAACAGTTCGCGGATCAGCTACGCGCTCTCGGCGAGATGCCGGCAGCAGCGTTCGCGCACCCGGCAATCCTGGACTGGCTGCTGCCGGTGGTGCGCGCCGACATGACGGTTAACGAGACGTACTGCTGGGCGGCTGAACGGCCGTTGTCGATGCCGATCTTCGCCGTCCACCTGTTCCCAGGCGGACACTTCTTTGCCGCCCACCGGCACCGCCCGCTGCTTGACAAGATCAAGGAGGGTCTCGCGCCATGGGCCCCGTGAGGCGCATGAGGTGATTTAGGTACCGCTCGTGTGGCGACCCCGCACGCGGGCGGCCACGAAGCGCTTTTAGCTCTTGCGTCCCACCCCGGCCAAGATGCGCCAGCCGGTCTCGGTGGGTTGGCGCGCGGCGCCTAGCGGCTCCCAGGTCCTGGCATCGACCAGCCCCGGGTCGACTACCTCTAGGCCATCGAAGAAGCGCGCGATCTGGCCGGGCGCGTGGTTGAACAGTGTCGTCGCCGTGTACGCGCGAGCCAGCTTGTCCCCCGTCTGCTCATCGCCCGATTCCACCGAAATGACCACGTAACTGCCTGGGGCAATGGCTCTGACGAGGGTTCTCATGATCTCGCTGACCGCCTGGGCGTCAATGAAGTGCAAGACCAGGCCCAGAATGAGGCCGAGTGGCTCACCGAGCCGGATCACCCGTTCTGTATCGGGATGGCTGACAATGGCCGCCGGGTCGCGCAGATCGGACTCGATCGCGGTGACGCCATTGGCGCTCAGCCGTGCTCTGGCATGGGTCACCACTACCGGGTCGTAGTCGACATAGGCCACCCGGCAGGCTGGATCGACAGCCTGGGCTATCTGGTGGGTGTTCTGCGCGGTCGGCAGGCCCGAGCCGATGTCCACGAACTGCCGGATGCCCCGATCCGCTATCCAGTTCACTGCCCGGGCCAGGAAGAGCCGATTCTCCCGTACCCGGACTGGAAGCAGAGGATAGACCTGCAGCAGTCGCTCCGCCTCCGTTCGGTCGGCGGCAAAATTGTCTTTACCACCCAGCAAGTAGTCATAGATGCGGGCGACATTGGGCTTGCTGGCGTTGACCGCGGGATGCGCCACTCCCTTGCCTGCTTCCAGGTTGCCGCAAGCCATTTCCTGAGAAGGCGTGGGCGGGAGCGACGCTTGGGGCTGATCGTCCTCGCTGGTGCTCCAGTGGCAGCAGAACCAGGCCATCCGGCCGGAAGCATCGCCAGCGATTCCCATATCCGCCGACAGCGCGGAGACGACCTGCAACCCGCGACCGTATTCCTCGTCTACGCTGCCGTGGCCGCGCTCCGTCCACGGGCCGCCGGAGTCCTCAACCGCCACGTGCACTGATTGCCCGGCACAGACAACTTCCACGCTGAAATGCCCGCCGGGAAGTCCGGAGCGGCTGTGGAGCACCGCATTCGCCGCTAGCTCAGTGGCGCATACCAAGATGTCCTGGACTGCCTCCGCGGGGCAGTGGCGGCCATCCAGGTAGCGGAAGACGAATTCCCGCGCGAGCGGCACCTGGGCCGGCTCGCCCCGGAAGGTGCGCCGCAACGATCGCATGGCAGGCGGGGGCGCGGCCGTGCCTGTTGCCGCGCTGCCCACTGAAAATGCCGGAGTTACGCCAGGTCGCGCACTGATCATGGCCTGTGCGTGGCCGTGAGTGTGCACGACCCCACCTCGCATCGCTCGGGGATCCGCGCAGCGACTTTCGCCGCACGGGAGTGGGCTAAAGCATCGACTTCTGTAAACAAGCGCTGAGCGTAATCCTGTAGTATCTTGCCCATTGGGCGCAAGTCGTTCTGGTCAAGCAATTTGCTCAGGATCCGAAAGGGGTGATGGCGTGGCGACATCTCCCACCATGCGCCGCCGCCGTCTCGCCGCTGAGCTGCGGCGACTGCGCCATGAAAGCGAGAAATCCATCGAGGATGTGGCCGTCAGCCTTGGCTGGCAGCCGTCGAAACTTTCGCGGATCGAGAACAGACAGGTTGGAATTTCCACGGCCGACCTGCGGAAATTGCTCGTCGCGTACAAGGTGGAAGACCACGCATACCGCGAGCAACTGACTGATATGGCCAGAAGGGCCACCGAGCGCGGCTGGTGGCAGTCATTCAGCAGCGATGTGGTCCCCTCCGCACTGGCCAACCTTATCGGCCTGGAGACCGAAGCCCGGACCATCAGGTCCTACGAGCCGGAACTGGTGCCCGGGCTGCTCCAGACGGAGGCCTACGCGCGGGCCATCATGCGGGCCTGGCAGCCGAGCTGGACGGCCGCTGAGATCGACCGCCGGGTAGATATCCGGCTGGCCCGCCAGGACGTACTGCGCCAGGCCGGACCCTTGCCGCAGGCCAGCTGCATCATCAACGAGTCGGTGCTGCGGCGGACGGTGGGCGGTAACGAGGTCATGCACGAGCAGATCGAGATGCTCGCCAAGGAGCGGGACCCGGCCAACGTGAGCGTGCAGATCCTGTCGTTCAACTCCGGCGCGCACCCGGCCATGGCCGGGCCATTCCAGATCCTGACGTTCCACGACCCAGGCGACCTCGGAATCGTCCACCTCGAGAGCGCGATGACCGCGATCACTCTTGAGCAGCCTGAGGAGCTGCGCAGGTATGACGAGATCTGGGGGTCGCTGCAGGCCAGGGCGCTGTCGCCCGAGGACTCGCGCGTGATGATGCGGAGCTATGCGCTCAGGTACGCGGGCCGCTTCTAGCCAGTTCCAGCCGGAAATGACTGAACACGATGACCATAGGAGGAACGGCATGACGGACCCGGATCTGTCTGAGGCTATATGGCGCAAGAGCGTCCGCAGCGGCGGGGCGACTAACTGCGTGGAAATCGCAGGCGGACTGCCGCTGATCGTCGCGGTGCGTGACTCGAAAGACCCGGCGGGGCCGAAGCTAACGTTCGCTTACGGCGCGTGGGATACTTTCACCGCCAGGGTCAAAAGCGGCAACTACAACAGTTAGGCAGGAGCGCCCGTCGGAGAAATCCGGCAGCGCGGTCCGCGCACTTGTGGTGCGGCGATAAGAAACGGAGGACGGGGCGGCGATGCAGCCGGACGATTTCCCCGAGATCGATACCCGTACCGCGAGTGTCGCTCGGGTCTACGACTTCATGCTCGGCGGGACCGACAATTACGAGGTCGACCGCCAGGCATGCGAAGCCCTGGAAGACATGATGCCGGGCAGCTACGCATTGACCCGCAACAACCGCCGCTACCTGGAACGGGTCGTGCACTACCTGGCCACCGAATGCGGCATCCGGCAGTTCATCGACAACGGCAGCGGGTTGCCCACCCAGAACAACGTGCACCATGTCGCCCAGCAGGCCGCACCCGAATCCAGAGTGGTCTACATTGACATCGACCCGGTGGTCCTGGCGCACGGCCGCGTCAAGGCCCTACTGGCCAAGGACGAGAGCACGGCCTTCATCGAAGCGGACTCCTGTGACGTCGGGCACATCCTCAGCCACCAGGACACTCAGCGCGTGATTAACTTCGACGAGCCCGTCGGCGCCCTTTACGTCAGCTTCCTGCACTGTATTCCCGACGCCCGCGATCCCGGCGGCGTGGTCCGGCAGATGGTCGACCGCCTCGCGCCTGGCAGCTACCTCGCGATATCCCATCTCACCTCCGACGATCCGCAGGTCCGTGAGAAGGTGACAAAGCTCGGCCTCAACGCGTTTCGCGGGAACTGGGGCCGCGTGCGGTCAAGGGAAGAAGTCGCGGGCTTCTTCGACGGCCTGGAGGTAGTGCCGCCCGGCCTGGTAAAGGTCAACGAATGGCACCCCGATGGCAGGGAAGAACCGGACTCCGCCGACTGGTTCGAGTTCGGCGGCGTCGCGCGCAAGCCCTGAAGCAAGTTGCGTGAGTCCAGGGCTTTGCCCGAAGCCCGCCAGCGTCCCTGGGAGCCTGTCGGCGCCCGCCTTCCCCGGACTATGAAGTCTGGCCTTCTGCCATGACTGGGTAGTCCAGTTGCCGGAGCAGGTCATTAGCTTGCGCCCGCAACGCGGGCGGTACCAGGTGGCCCGGGGGGTCCGAAGGCCGGTTTCCGGTGTCGTTGGCCACGCCTCCCTATGCCCGCCGAGGACTGCCCGGCCGACGGTACTGGTCAGGCCGAGGAAGGATGTTGCTCGTTCCTCCACCTGCCGCTGATCACGGGCGAGATCCTCGAACCGGACCCGCAGGCATGACCGCGGGTGCTCGCGCTCGAAGGCCAGCAGCGGACCGGTGACTGTGACCCAGTAAGCGGTAAGGCTCGCAACCGTGTTAGCCGGGTGCTTGATGGTGAACGGTGCGAATACGGGGTCAGTGATGCCCCAGGGGCTCGCGTCCAGGGCAGCGCGGATGACACCGGGGCAGGCGCGGTACAGGCACAGGAACCGGGTCTCTGGGTAGAGGCGCAGGAACGTCTCGGCCGCCTGGGGGTTCGCGGCCGCTACCTCGCACAAGCGTGGTTTTCCCTCTCTAGCCAGGATCGAAATAACGACGCTGCTCGCTAGCGCCCGGGTCGCGGTGAAGGCCAGCGAGGATGGCGGGCCGGCCGGACGGCCGTCGGCGATACGCCAGGTGGCCATGGCCTGCTCGCACAACTGAAGCAGGCCAGTACCCGAGGTACAGGCAAGCTCAGGGTGGCCTTCCAGCAGCAAGCGGAGCATGCTGGCCCCAGAGTATGCGGGTGCCAGCACGATCACTGGGGCATTAGAGGGCCGATCGGCAGCGGCAGTTGACCCGGCCGGGCGATCACGAGGCAGGTGCACGCCGATAGGGTTTGTGCCGACAGTACGGGCCACGGTCGTCACGCGAGCGCCGCCGCGTCCTGCCGGGCGGCGTCCGCCCGCGCCCATGCGCCCAGACCGAGCAGGTCGGCGAGCATCGCCATCCGGGTCTGGCTGACCACAGGGCCGTCGGTGCCTGCCGGGCAGTACCGCAGGTCGTTGTGGCGCAGCGCGGCGTGCAGGTTGAGCTGGCCGCTCAGGACGGCCTCCCATGTCTGCGGAGAGCCCAGGATGCTCCAGGTGACATCGCCATCGTCGTTCCCGTCATCGTCCGCCTCGCTTTCGCCGACCCCGTCTTCGACGGTGATCGCCCGGGCAGCGATGTCCACCAGCCACTGTGTCTCGCCGCCGCCGGTCGCGGTGCGGGACACCATCAGGAACTTCTCGGCCGCGCACGACACCCACTGGCTGGCGAACCGCCCGTCGGTGCTTTCCATTCGGGACCGCAGGCATTCTTCCAGTGCCCCAGACCCGGGCGCGGGCCCGCCGCTGGACGGCGCTGCCAGGCCACGGATGGTGTCCGGGACGCGCGGGTCGGGGGCCCGGCCCGGAGCCCCCCAGTCCGCGTCAACGGGCAGGTAACCCAATTCGGCGGCCAGCTCGTTGATCGCGGCGGTTACCGGCGGCAGTATCAGCCCGGCGGGGACCGATTCCCCCCTCCCGACCGAGTCGCTGCTGACCTGCGACGTCGCCCAGATCTTGTGATCGGCCGGCCCGAAGCGCTCCCGGTCACCGCTGAAGCACGCCTGCGCGACCCCTGGCGCCGGCCGGGCGCCGATGAACGCGTACACCTCGCCCATGACCTGCTCGGGATCCTCCACGAGGTCCTCATAGCGGACCCGGTGGCAGCGTTCCGGCTGCGCCTGCTCCACCTCGTGGACCAGCGTGGCGTTATCGAGCCAGTACCGGGCCAGCGCCAGGACCGCGTTGCCCGGCGATCCCACGATGTACTCGTCGAACCCGTAGCCGTTCAGCCCCCACGGGCATGCGTCCAGACCGGACCGGATCACGTCCATCGGATGCCGGTACAGGCACACGAACCGCGCGCCCGGGTAGATCTGGGTCAGCAGGGCCACGAACCGCGCCGAGCCCAGGCTCTTGTCGCAAAACAGCCGCTTGCCCCGCCGCGCCAGGTAGGACCCGGTCATCTCATCCAGCATGCGCCGGATCCCGGCCACCGCCGCGTCCGGCACCCGCGGCGGCGCGGCGTCACGCTCGGCCGCCAGCGGCGCGCCCTCGATCAGCGACCACACCACCGACAAATGCCCGCACAGCGCTGGCAAGCTCGTCTCCGGCGGGCACGCCAGCTCCGGGTGTGCGTCCAGCAAGAAGCGCAGCAACGTCGACCCCGACCGGCCCATGCACAGCACGAACGCCGGATCACGACGCTGCCCGCTGACTCGCCTGGAGCCCTGCCGGGCGGGCCCGGTACCCTCGACCAGGCCCATCGCGGCATCAGCGGCTAGCACGACGAGGATCCACCGGCGAAGTGCTGGACAATGGAGACTTTGGAGATGATCTCTGAAAACAAGTGTATTGAATATCCGCCCCCTACGAATGATACCCTACCATGACTTTTGGGCTGGATATAGCCGGAATTGTTGCCCGGGCAAAAACCCGTGAACCTCTTGTTCCCGGGTATTTTGAATACCCCTGTTCCGCCGAAACAGGCGGGTACGGCGCGGCGCTCAGCCGCCGTGTAGTACATGTGGAGCCAGTTCCACTCGCCGTTAGTGCAGTCATTCGCTATAATGCCGTTGGCCGTGGCGCGAGGCACTGCGGGTGCGGCGTGCGCCGTCGGCGCCAGCGCGACGGCGCAAGCGGCGGCTCCGGTGAATACGGTGGCTACCCGGAAAGATCTCTTCATCGCGTTCCGCCTTTCGTTTGCCGGCCCGGCCATTCGCGGGCACTACTGCGGCGAACTCAGTGTGCGCCACCGGCATGGAACAAACGTGGAAGGAACCTTGAATCTCGGCGGACCAGGTGGCGCTGGGTGG
>Ga0210395_10001113_pt1 | contig 20882 bp, 16 predicted proteins | sample IncBWH4OmetaG_FD_150861 | JGI IMG/M metagenome (GOLD analysis project Ga0210395, IMG submission 150861) | Forest soil microbial communities from Barre Woods Harvard Forest LTER site, Petersham, Massachusetts, United States - Inc-BW-H-4-O ...
CCGATGCGTGCGCAGCCGCCCAAAAGGCGCCCGGCCGCCGCCTCCCGACGAATTCAAGCATTTAATGTGCCAATCGGCCGCTTGATCGCGGTGCAGCATGGAGTCCGCATCAATTCGCTGGCAAATCAGCGAGGGTAATTTGCAGCGCGAATGAGCAGAAACGGCGGTGCACATATTGTAGTCATGCGCTGATTTTATGTGAGGCATTCCGAGCAAAATTCGAGCAAAGCATTATATTAACGACCCGAGAGCAGAATCACTCAATTGCGCGCGCTGCGCCGGAGCATGATCCTGAAGAAGTAGAAGCCGGTTCTCGGAAAAGATCGTGCTCAAGCGAAAAATCCGAAGCGCGCGCCGACCGAAGGAGCCGAAAATGTCGACGAGTGTGTCTCGTGCATCGGCGACGATCTTCACGTTCCCGCCGAGGGGCCGTTACGCAATTCGTGAGCAGGAAGTTTCCGCGCCGGCAACCAGTCTTCAGTTGCCCCGTGGCGTGAAGCTTTCATCTGGCAGCGGCTGGTATCATGAAGAAGCGATCCGGGCTGCGGTCGAGGCCGAGCAGGGCCGGAAGAACTAAGAGCAAAGCGGTAGGTGCTTCGACGCCGACTTTTCGTGCGCGTCTTTGATCGCGTTTGTTTGGATCGAGGACCATCAGTCTGCGATGGTCTTGCCGGACCCATTATCGCTTGAGCTGTGAGCGTTAGGGGCAAAGCGTTGGGGGCAGCGTTAGGGTAGGAAAGCTAAGTTCTGTCGTCAGGATGATGCTGGTAACACTACGGAATTCGTCAGTGCAAAAAGCTGGCTGGGGAACTAGGATTCGAACCTAGATTGACGGAGTCAGAGTCCGCAGTTCTACCGTTGAACTATTCCCCAATCCGCAAGACCCGCCAAAGGCTTGGCCAGGGATCTCGGCGCGATCGGCAAATCACTGGATGGCTGCTGATTTAGGGCAATTTCATCCGGTTTCCAAGCCTCAAGTCGCCGCCGGTGGCGGGCGGCGGCTTTCGGCCTTCGGCCGGAAAGGCCGTCAGCGCCGCTTTGGCCGTGATTTTCGCAGGATGCGGGTCTTTTTCTCGGTGCGAACGGCGGCGGCGACGCTGGCCGGCGTCTTCTGCGGAGGCACTTCGGCCTCCTGCGGCGTATTCGGATGCGTGCGGTTTGGGCTGTGCGACATCGGCCCCCACCAGTTCGACAGCGTGCCGTCACCCCAGACTTTCGGCCGCTGCGGGCGGTCCTGGTGCCAGGGACGCGGCTCGAAGAAGCCGAGCTGCTCGTCGTACATCTGATCCAACTCGCAATAGAACTCGATGACCACGCCATCCGGGTTCTTGTGATAGATCGCGATATTGTGCCCGATAATGTGGCGGAGCGGTCCCCAGGTGAGATGGACATTGCTCTGCGCCAGGAAATCCGACGCGCGCTTGACGTCGGTCCAGTCGCGCACTTCAAAAGCAATATGGTGGATCCCGGTCTTTTGATCGCGCAGGAAATTCACGGTGTGATGGTCGCGGCTGCAGCGCAGGAAGGCGAAGAAATCGCCGCGCCAGTCCGAGACACGGAAGCCCAGCACATCGCAGTAGAATTTCACGATGCTCTGCACGTCGGGGCAGGTATAGGCGACGTGGCCGAGCTTGAGCGGCATGACGCCGTTGAAATTGTCGTCGCGCGGCGCAAAGTCGAAATCGGAGAAGACCTCGATCACGGTGCCCTTCGGGTCGGTGAAGACCACCGCCTCCCTGATGCCGGGCGTGATGTCGCTCTGCCGTTCGCTTTTGACGCCGGCCTTCTGCAGCCGCGACACCACTTCGCCAGGATCGCTGCCGGGCGTGATCTGCAGCGACAGCCGCGGCGCGCCGGCCTCGCTGCCGCGCTCCAACACGATCGATTCGAGACCCGATTTGGTCGCGAGGATCACCCGGTTCTTCTCGCGCGCCGCGACGCTCAAGCCGATAATGCGCGTGAAATGATCGAGCGTGCGCTCGATATCGGGCGTGGTCAGCGTCGAATGGCCCGCGCGCTTGATGTCCAACATAGTACGTTCCTATTCCTGTCTGTATCCGGCGGCGAATCTTTCGTTGAGCATGATCTTGTCGGAAAACCGGTTCCCACTTTTCCGGATCATGCTCTAGGCGGCTTCGCCGAGCTTGTGCGCCCGCACCTCGATCTTGAGCTCGCCGAGCACCGGCGCCGAACGGCAGACGATGACGTCGCCGGGCTTCACCGGGCCGACGCCTTCCGGCGTGCCGGTATAGAGCAGGTCGCCCGGATAAAGCGTATAGAACGACGAGGCGAATTCGATGAGGCGGCGGCAATTATAGATCAGGTCGCTGGTATTGCTGTTCTGCCGCACGTCGCCGTTGACGGTGAGCGTGATCGGCACCGCGTCGGGGTCGGGAATTTCGTCGGCGGTCACCATCCACGGGCCGGCGACGGCATAGCCGTCGACCGATTTGCGAAAGCTTCGGTCCTCGCGGCCGCGCACGGTGATGTCGAGGCCGAGGCAATAGCAGGCGACATGATCGAGCGCCTTGGCCTGCGGAATGTCGCTGCCGGCCTTGCCGATCACCATGACCAGCTCGACCTCGTGATCGTTGCGGCGGTCCGGAAAGCGAATCGGAATTCCCTCCGACGGGCCGACCAGCGCCGAATTGGACTTCAGGAACATCCCGGCTTCGAGAATTTTCGGCGACGGATGGGCGACGATCTGCGAACCGGGCTGCGCGGCCGCTGCCTGCATTTCGTTGATATGCGCCTGGTAATTGGTCGGCGCGCAGGTGAGTTTCGACGGGCGTGCGACGGGGGAGAGGAGTTTCACCTGTGCAATCGGCTTGCCGGACGCCTTGTCCGCCATGCGCTCGATGCGCTCGCGCCATTGCGGCAGCGCGGCGACGACGGCATCGCCCTGCATCGCATAGGGCGCGGCCTTGCGGATTTCGGTCTGCGCCTCGGTGACGTCGTGGACGAGGTCGCCACGGACCACGCCCAGTCGATCGTCGTCATAGCGGCAGAGCTTCATGGGGATACTCCTTGATCGTTCTCAAATCGTGATTTTGTTGGTGTGAAGATTAGCAGAAGGCGGCGGGCGATGTCATTTCCGGCTGTCGTTTTAGCGCACTTTCCGGCCGCCGAATCCGATGGTGACGGTTGAAACGCAGAGCAAACTCACGGCGGCGGAGACAAGGAACACGGAGCGGGGCTGCCCGTGGTCCATCAGCATGCCGTACATGATCGGCGCGATGCTGGCGCCGATATTGAAGCCGGTCGAGACAAAGCCGAACACTTTGCCGAAGGCGCCGGGCGGGGTGACCGCGCGCACCAGCATGTCGCGCGAGGGGTAGGTGATGCCGGCGCAGAAGCCGCTGAATCCCATAATAGCGATGAGCAGGACCGAGCCGAAATCGAACAGCCCGACCAGCGCCGTCACGACGCCGCCAACGGTCAAGCCCGATGCGGCAACGAGCGCGTGGCGCGAGGTGCGTCCGGCAAGAATGCCGCCGACAAGTACGCCGAGAGCGCTCATCGCCAAGAGCGCGGTCAGCGCCATATTGGCGATGGCGGTCGGTGTTCCATGCAGCGCGCCGAGCGCCACCACGAGATAGGTGTTGAGCCCGCTGCCCATGAGCGAGATCAGGACGAAGAAGCCAAGGTTGAGCAGGATCGGCGGCGACAACAGGAGCCGCCAGCCGGTGTCGGCGAGATCGGTCTGCTGCTTCGCGGCTATCTTGGCGTGCTTGGTTTCGGCCGCCGGCTCGGGTTGCGCGACGAGCGCAATCAGAACGATCAGGCCGAAAATCGCCGCGCCGATATAAGCGCCGCGCCAGCCGAATTGGCTCTGCATGTACAGGAGCGTCACCGGGGCGATGGCCGAGCCGACCATGCCGGCAAAGGTGTGATACGAGAACACCTGGCCGACGCGATCCGTCGGCGCATGGCGCGACAGCAGCGTATAATCGGCGGGGTGATAGACGGTATTGCCGAGCCCGGCGACGCCATACATCGCGATGAACACCCAGAAGGAGCCGACGACGCCGGCAATCGCATAGCTGATGCTGGAGAGAAACAGGCCCACAAGCAGCACGCGCCGTGGGCCGATACGATCGACCAGGAACCCGACCGGGGTCTGCAGCACACCGGAGACGACGTTGAATACGGTCAATGCCAGCGCGAGTTGCGTATAGCTGACATTGAAATCATCACGGATGAACGCCAGAAGCGGCGCCAGCATCAGCATATAATAATGGCTCATCATATGGGCGGCGCAGACGCCGGCGATGAGCCGTGACTCGGCCGGCCTTATGCTGCGGGCCGGAAGGACTTCGGTAGCTTCGGTCATTGCTTGGATGCCACGCCCGATTTCGCTTCGGCGTCGCGCAGCGCCTGCCAGATGCTGGCCGGGGTGAGCGGCATGTCGATGTGGCGGATGCCGCGCTCGGCAAGCGCGTCGATGACCGCATTCATGATCGAGGTCAGCGCGCCGGCGCAGCCGGCCTCGCCGCAGCCTTTGACGCCGAGCGGATTGGTCTTGGCTGGCGCAGGGTGGTCCTCGAGCACGAAGGACGGCACATCGACGGCGCGCGGCATGGCGTAATCCATGAACGAGCCGGTGAGCAGCTGGCCTTCGCCGTCATAGACCGTCTTTTCCATCAGCGCCTGACCGATGCCTTGCACCACGCCGCCATGGAGCTGGCCGGCAACGATCATCGGATTGACGACCACGCCGAAATCGTTGACGCAAGCGTAGCTCGCCACTTCGACGGCGCCGGTCTCCGGATCGACTTCGACTTCGGCGATATGGCAACCGTTCGGATAAGTCGAAGCGGACGGGCCGTCGCTGATGTGGTCGACATCGAGCGATTGCGGCGCGTCGGGCGGCAGGTTTCCGCCGTTGCGCAGCTTGTGCGCCAGTTCCATGATCGAAATGCTGCGGTCGGTGCCGACGATGGTGAAATTGCCGCGCTCGAAGCTGATGTCGGCGGCGGCGGTCTCCAGCACGTGGCTTGCCGCCTCCTTGCCTTTCTCGATCACTTTCGCAGACGCCTCGACGATCGCGGTGCCGCTATGCATCAGCGATTTCGAGCCGCCCGAGCCGCCGCCGAAGCTCAAGCGATCGCTATCACCTTGCAGCAGCGAAATCTTGTCGAAGGGAATGCCGAGCCGGGCGCTCAGGACTTGCGCGAACGGCGTAGCATGGCCCATGCCGAAATCGAGCGTGCCCGTGGTCAAGGTCACGGTGCCGTCGGCATTGAAGGTAATGCCGGCAAGTTCTTTGGACGGCGGTGCGGTGACTTCAAGGAAATTGCCGATACCGAGCCCGCGCAGCTTGCCGTGCCTCTTGCTCTCGCGCTTGCGCTTGGCAAAACCTTTGGTGTCGGCAAGCTCGTAGGCCTGTTTGGTCAGCGCGACAAAGTCGCCGCTGTCGTAAGTGGTCGCAGCCGCGGTCTTGCGCGGCAATTCGGTCGGCCGGATCTGATTGCGCTTGCGCAGCGCCATGCGGTCGATGCCCATTTCGGCCGCGGCGGCGTCGATCAGCCGCTCCATATAATAATTGCCCTCGGGCCGTCCGGCGCCGCGATAGGCCGAGACATGCGACGTGTTGGTGAACACGCATTTGGTCGAAACTTCGATATGCGGCGTGCGGTACATGCCTTGCACGTTCTTCACCGCATTGATCGTGCCCGGCATCGGCGCCACCGGCGACAGGAATGCACCCACATTGGCAAAGCTGGTCAGGCGCACGGCAAGAAAATTGCCGTCGGCGTCGAGCGCAAGCTCGGCGTCGACGTCGTGATTGCGGCCGTGGCTGTCGGAGACGAAACTGCCGGAGCGCTCGTCGGTCCATTTCACCGGGCGGCCGAGCGCGCGCGCCGCGTGCAGCAAGCAAATGTATTCAGGAAACACGGCGGCCTTCATGCCGAACGAGCCGCCGACCTGGCCGGTGAGCACGTGCATTTCCTTCGGCGTCACGCCCATGGCTTCGGCGAGATTGGCGCGCATGCCGAACACGCCCTGGGTGCCGACATGCAGCGTGAAGCGGCTGCCGTCATGGGCGGCGACGGCGGCGCGCGGCTCCATCGCGGCGACAACGAGGCGGCTGTTGACGAGACGAAGCCGCGTCACATGCGCCGCCTTGGCGAAGGCCGCGTTCACCGCATCGGCATCGCCATAGTGATAGTCGAGCGAGACATTGTTAGGGACGTCGCTATAGAGCTGCGGCGCGCCGTTCTTCGCCGCGTCCTCCGCCGACGTCACCGCCGGCAGCGCTTCGATATCGACCGTGACGGCTTCCGCGGCGTCCTTCGCCTGCAGCACCGTCTCGGCAACGACGAAGGCGACAGGGTCGCCGACATAGCGGACCTTGTCTTTGGCCAGCGCCTCGCGCAGCGGTTTTTTCATCGGCGAGCCGTCGCGATTGTTGAACGGCACGCCGCATTTCAGCGGTCCGTAGCCCTGCAGGTCGCCGGCCGCATAGACGCCGAGGACGCCCGGCATTTTCAGCGCCGCGTCCTTGTCGATTGAACGGATAAGGCCGTGCGCGACTTGACTGCGCACCATCACTGCATAGGCCTGGCCGGGCAGGCTGACATCGTCAGTATAATGTCCGAGGCCCCGCAGCAGCATCGGGTCCTCTTTGCGCGGGACCGACTGCCCGACGGCATATTTCTCGACGGCCAGTCTGTCGGCGGCCAATTGATCCGCCGCGTCCTGCGCCGGTTTCGCGGCGGGCTGCTGAAAAGTCATGACGATTCGATCCCGGTAAGGCTGATAGGGCTGAAATAATGGAGTTGGCGGCCCCCGGCAACTGGGCGGCGAACATGGCACCTACGCCCAAACGGCACGGTTTTGGGCAGAAATCGCCCCGTATTGCCCTCGCTGCCGCCCCTGTTACAGTTTGCTTGATTTGGGCTCGGTTATAGACCGCGCTGTTGAGCCGTTTTTGACAAAACGGGCTCCGGCACGGCGGAAAGGCATGGATGAACGACGAGGTTCCGCCGCCGGGCGGCCTCGACGCCCGGGGGGGTGCGAACAGGCCTCGCTGGGGTCGCCGATCACCGTATGGCTTTCGGCGCGATGCCCATCGCAACGATGGGCGCGCGCCGGATCGTTCCGCAGCGACTTACGCGGCGCTCGATCTCGGCACCAATAATTGCCGGCTCCTGGTGGCGCGCCCGACCAGCGATGGCTTCCGCGTCGTCGATGCATTTTCCCGCATCATCCGTCTGGGCGAGGGCATCGCCGCGTCGCGCCGCATCAGCGAGGCGGCGATTACGCGCGCGGTCGAGGCGCTGCAGATCTGCCGCGACAAGATGCAGGCGCGCGGCGTGATGCGGGCGCGGCTCATCGCCACGGAAGCCTGCCGCGCCGCCGAGAACGGCGAGGAATTCAGAAGCCGCGTTGCCAAGGAAGCCGGGCTCGAGCTCGAGATCATCAATTCCGCGACCGAGGCGCGACTGGCGGCGACCGGCTGCACCGAACTGTTCGACCCGGCGGCGTCGGGCGTCATTCTGTTCGATATCGGCGGCGGCTCGTCCGAACTGGTGCGGCTCAACCGCTCCGGGCATGGCTCGGGCTTTGGCCGTCGCGGTCCGCCGGCGCCCGATATCGTCGGCTGGGCGTCGCTGCCGGTCGGCGTCGTTACGCTCGCGGAACGCTACGGCGGCAAAGTCGTGTCGCGCGACATCTATGATGCCATGGTCGATGAGGTCGCGGACCTTGTCGAAAATTTTGCGACCGCCCATCGCTCCGGCCTCGACAGCTTCCACATGCTCGGCACGTCGGGGACGGTGACGACGATCGCCGGCGTCTATCTGCGGCTGCGCCGCTATGACCGTCGGCGCGTCGACGGCTGCTGGCTGTCCGATGTCGAGATTTCCGGTGTCGTCGATGAACTGATGGCGATGACCTTTGACGAGCGCGCGGCGAACCCTTGTATCGGCGCCGAGCGCGCCGACCTGGTGCTGGCCGGCTGCGCCATCCTTGACGCCATTCGCCGCGCCTTCCCGTGCCCGCGCCTGCGCGTCGCCGATCGCGGCCTGCGCGAAGGCATGCTGGTCGAGATGATGCGCGAGGACGGCGTGTGGGGAGAGGCCTAGCGCATGTCCTGGAAAAGTAAGCACCGGGTCGACCTGCGCCAATGCAAGGGTTTTTGATGGCGCGGCTGAAGGATCAGAAACGCCGGAAGCTGTCATCTCGCACCTGGCTTGAACGCCAGCTCGCCGATCCCTATGTGGCGCGCGCCAAGAAGGAAGGCTTTCGTTCACGCGCCGCCTTCAAGCTGATCGAGATCGACGACAAATATCGCCTGCTCAAGCCCGGCGGCCGCGTCGTCGATCTCGGCGCCGCGCCCGGCGGCTGGAGCGAGATCGCCGCGCAGCGCATCGGACCGTCTGGCCGCGTCATCGCGCTCGACATTCTCGACTTCAAGCCGATGACGGGCGTCGAATTCCTGAAACTCGATTTTCTCGACGAGACGGCGCCCGATCGTCTGAAGGACATGCTCGGCGGCAAGGCCGACCTGGTGCTGTCCGACATGGCGGCCAATGCCACCGGCCATCGCAAGACCGATCATCTGCGCATCATGGCGCTGGCCGAAGCCGCAACCCATTTCGCGCGCGAAGTGTTGGACAGGGGCGGTTCGTTTCTCTGCAAAGTGCTGCAAGGCGGCACCGAGACGGTGCTGCTCGCCGAGCTCAAGCGCGACTTCGAAACCGTCAAGCATGTCAAACCGCCGGCAAGCCGCACCGATTCCGCCGAGCTTTATCTGTTGGCCAAGGGGTTTCGGAGCCGAGGCGCGACGGACTCGCGAAACTGATACTGAACTTCAAGCCGAGAGCGTGTCATGTTCATGAAAGAAACGATCGTTGCGTGCGCCGCGCTCCTATTCGCCACCGCCTTCTTGGCCGCCCCGTGTCGCGCGCAAAGCGATCCAGCCAGCGATGATGAAGCCCGCATTGCCGATATCGTGACTGCGAGTCACATTCTGGCGAACGAAGGGATCTTGGACAGTTTCGGTCACATCAGCGCGCGCTCCGCCAAGAATCCCGAACATTTTTTTATGCCGCGCGCCATGGCGCCCGCGCTCGTCAGCCGTGACGACATCGTCGAGGTCGGCCTCGACTGCAAGCCCACCGCAGCCGATGCGCCGCGGCTGAACGGGGAACGCTATATTCACTGTCAAATCTACAAGGCCCGCAGCGACGTTCAGTCCGTCATCCATACCCACGATTTGGCGGTCATCCCGTTCGGTGTCGCCGGCGTCGCACTAAAGCCCGTGGTGGCCCAAGCCGGGTTCTTGCCGCCGGAAACGCCGCTGTTCGAAATTCGCGATGCAAACACGTCCGACAAGCAGCGCGGCATGTTGGTCCGCACTTCGCAATTGGGCGACGCGCTCGCCAAGACGCTTGGCGCGAATCCAGTCATTTTGATGCGAGGTCACGGGGATACGGTCGTTGGAAGTTCGGTGCGAGAGGCCACCGTTCGGACCATCTACACCCACATCGACGCGCAAGCGCAAAGTGCCGCATTGGCGCTCAGTGCGAAGATCACGCCCTTGAACGAATCGGAACTGGAATTCAATTCGACGGAAAATTTCGACGCGGATAGGCCATGGCAGAACTATCTGCAGAAACTACCGGAAAAACACTGACCATGCGATGGTCGGGCCGGGCCATTACGGGGCCGTCAATCAATCGAGATGTGTGTGGCCGCTATGATGTGCGCCCAATGCTGTTGCGCCCCCGCCAGATAAGACGCGAATTCCTCCGGCGATGACGGTCGCGGCTCGCCGCCGATATTCGCGAGTGACCGCTGAACGTCCGCCGAGGCGAGCGCGGCTTTCACGGCCTCGCTCAGCTGCCGTCTGATTTCGATCGGCGTGTTGGGGGGAGCGACAAGTCCATTGATCGATGTTGTGACGAACTGGTCGAAGCCGCTCTCGACCATGGTCGGAATCTCCGGTGCAAGCTTGCTGCGCGTTGCGCTTGAAATAGCCAATCCGCGCAGGCGGCCTTCCTGGATATACGGCAGCATCTGTGTCAGGACGGAGAACATGACCTGGACTTGTCCGGCCAAGAGACCCGTCAGCGCCTCACCGCCGCCGCGATAAGGTACATGATTCATTTCAATCTTTGCGCTCGCCTTCAGCAGTTCGCCCTCGATATGCGGCAGCGTGCCATTCCCGGCGGAGGCATAGTTCAGCTCGCCTGGCCGTTGTTTCGCCAGGCTAACCAATTCGGCTACGGATTTGGCGGCCACCGACGGATGCACGGCGAGAACCTCGCTGGTGTCCGCGATACGGCCGATCGGCGCAAACGATGCTGCGTCGTAGCCGACATTTTTGTAAACTCCAGGCGCGATGAGAAGCGTGCTCGTGCTTCCTAACAGCAGCGTGTAGCCGTCCGGGTCTGCGGTGAGGACTGATTTGGCTCCGATGGTGCCGCCGGCCCCGGGACGGTTCTCCACGATGACAGGCTGTCCGAGAATGCTCGCCATCTTGTCCGACACCAGCCGCGCCATGACATCCGGCGGCGATCCGGCAGGCGACGCGACGACCAGCTTGATCGGCCGATCCGGGAACGCTTGCGCGCCATGAAGCGACAGCAGATGCGCGCCGAGCGCGAGCAAAACCGTGGCTATTTTCAGCCTCATGGCGTCCTCCCGAACACGCGAATCCGGGTCATCAGCAACTGACGCCAGCGAACCGCGGGAGCAATCTATGACGAGTTTCTCCTCCTGCAAAATCCCCGTTGCTGGCCGATGTTGTATACTGGAGTGAGGGGGCGCAGGCGTCTGACCGGAGCGCCAGGGAATCGACAATCGACGCACGCTTGTTAATATTGTGGATCCTTGCGGGTTGTCGCGTGCGCTTTGTTCGGCAGGCTCTCGCGCGCACCGCTCTATGGAGTGATGCACATTATGATACGCATGGCGATTGTTGGCGGCGGTCTCGCTGGACTGGCGGCTGCGAATGCGCTGGCCCGCTTTGGAATTGAGGCTGAAGTCTTTGAAGCATCCCCTGCCTTGGGTGAGGTCGGTGCAGCCGTAAATATTGCCCCGAACGCAACGCGGGCGCTTATCGCCATTGGGCTGGGCGAAAAGATCGCCGACGTTGGCCTTACCTCGCCGGGCATCTACACGCGGAATATGCAAACCGGTGAGTTTCTCGAATTCAATGACCGGCGCAAAACCGCAGCCCGTCTCGGCGCGCCGTACTACACCTTTCACCGGGCCGACTTGCTGGATGCATTGGCAAGCGGACTGGATCGCCGCTTGGTCCATCTCGACCATCGACTCGTCGGTATCGAGGAGCGAAGCGATCGCGTCGAGCTTACCTTCGCCAACGGCGCCAAGGTCGAAGCGCAATTCGTGATCGGTGCCGACGGCGTGCGCTCGGTTATCCGCCAAGCGCTCTACGGCCAAGACAATCCGACCTATACCGGGCAAATGGTCTGGCGCGCGCTGCTGAACAGCCGCGATGTTCCGCGTGACGTGCTCGAGCCGACCGGGCATATCCAGTGGGTGGGTCCCGGTCGTCATCTCCTGGCGTATTACATCCGCGGCGAGAAGCTCGTGAACATCGTCACGCAGGAAGACACCGACAAGTGGGTCGAGGAAGGCTGGTCGACCCGCGGCGATCCGGACGAAATGCGGTTGAGCTTTCCCGAACCCGAGCCGCGGCTCGCGAAACTGCTCAGCCTCGTGACCGAATGCTCAAAATGGGGCCTCTTCACGCGGCCGCTGACGCAGAACTGGGGACGCTCCCGGATTCAGCTTATCGGCGATGCGGCGCATGCCATGCTACCCAATGCCGGGCAAGGCGCCTGCCAGGCGTTCGAGGACTCCTACATCCTCGCGCGCTGGCTCCAGGCTTCCAGCAACCCGCTTGAGGCCTTCGCCAGTTTCCGAGGTGTCCGCATTCCTCGCGTTCATGGGGTGCAGCGGCTCTCGTTCTCCAATGCCCGCTTCAAGCACATGCACGATAGCTCGGCGCAGAAGGCGTCAATCGTCGCCGGCAAGGGTAGTGTCCATGGGACCGCCGACTGGGTCTGGGGCTACGATCCCATTGTCGAATGGGACAAAGCGCCTTCCGTTCCCACCGCCTACGCGGCTTGAGGCCGGTTCCGTCGAAACTGCCCGTCAACGACACCTGCCGTAAACGCGGCAATGGCCAATCAAATTGGTAGCAGGTGCTCCTTGTTGCCGGCGTGGTCGCTCAGCTTGTTTCCGGGAAGTTTATCGCTGCCGTACATGAGTCCGCCTTTGGTACTTAGCGGACATTTGAGTCACGCCGAGGCATGTCCGCATTCGGAGATAAAGCGGACACGCCAATTAGAGCGCGTTTTGGCAGCTAATGACCCAAGTCAGACGGCGAACTCCCAGTTTTTGCCGTGATGCGGCGCGCGAAAACTTATGTCGTTAATCAAACCTTTACCATAGGGACGTAAGTGGAAGGGGAGGCGACGATGCTAGCGGTCGATTATGGCCCCGTTGCTCGTACGCCCGAATTCACCCAGTTCAGAATCTAAATCCACCGCTTCGGCCGGGCTGCCCCTGCGCGCCCAAGCAGAAAGCACTCAAGGTCGTACGGTCACTGCGCTGTTTGCGAAAGCGGTGCGGTGCCAGCAATATGGGAAATCGGCGAAAGCCTTCCGCCTCTATAGCCAAATCCTGGCTCTCAATCCCGGTTTGCCGGAGGTTCATTACAATCGAGGCGTCCTTTATTTAAAGGCGGGCCGGTTCGATCTGGCGGAAGCCGCATTCCGCGATGCCATCGCGCTTAATGCCGATTTTCCTGAAGCCCACAACAACTTGGGCGAACTATTGCGGGTTCTTGGCAAATTAGACGAAGCAGAGCTGTTGCTGCGCCGCGCGATCGTGCTCAGGCAACCTTACGCGGAAGCGTTCAACAATCTCGGAAATACGCTCAAGGAGAAACAGCAGTTCACCGAAGCCGAAGCGGCCTTTCATCTGGCAATTGCGCACAGTCCGCGGCTTCCTGAGCCGCACAGCAATCTCGGTGCCACCCTCCTGCAGCTTGGCCGGCTTGAGGATGCCAAGGAGGCGATACATCGCGCCATCGCGCTGAGGTCCGATTTCGCCGAAGCTCACCACAATCTCGGGCTGACGCTAAAACATCTCGGCCAACTGGCGGAAGCCCAATCGTCGATAGAACGAGCTATCGAATTAGCGCCGTCGAACGCATTGTTTTTTCTCAGCCTGAGCGAGTTCAAGAATTTCGCTGTCGGCGACATGCACCTGGCGGCGATGGAAGCCTTGGACCGTAATATCGAAACACTCTCCACCAACCAGCAAATCAATCTGCATTTCGCACTGGGCAAGGCTTACGACGATATAGAGCGGTATGACAGCGCCTTCAGCCACTTCGCGGCCGGCAATCTGCTCAAACGCCGGCAGATCGCTTACGACGAAGCTAAAACTCTTGCGCAGCTCGATTGCACGCGAGAGCTGTTCACGGCGGACCTGTTGCGAACATCTCAGAATGCCGGCGAACCGTCGCCGATACCGGTGTTCATCGTTGGCATGCCGCGTTCGGGGTCGACGCTGATCGAGCAGATCCTGGCGAGTCATCCGGACGTGTATGGCGCCGGCGAGCTGCCGAATTTCGGCGACGCCGTTGCAAGCCTCAGCAACGCGGCCGGGCATGATTTTCCCCAGGCGGCCCTGCATCTTACCAGTGAGGATTTGCGAGAACTGGGAGGGCGCTATGTCGCCGAGATTGCTCCTTCCGCGCCGAATTCGAAGTGTATCGTCGACAAAATGCCGTCGAACTTTCTCTTTTTAGGCCTTATTTATCTCGCATTGCCTAATGCACGCATCATTCATGCCGTTCGCGATGTCGCCGATACATGTTTGTCTTGCTTTTCAAAACACTTCACGGCGGGTCTTCATCACACTTATGATTTGGCCGAACTCGGTCGGTACTACCGCCACTATGAAGCTTTGATGCGCCACTGGCATCGTGTCCTGCCGCCGGCCAAAATCCTCGAAGTGCGCTACGAAGATATCGTTGCGGATTTGGAGAGCAGCGCGCGGCGCATTACGGCTCATTGTGGGCTCGCGTGGGATCGGCGTTGCCTCATGTTCCACGACACTGAGCGGCCTATATTCACAGCCAGCGCGGCTCAGGTGCGCAGACCGCTTTATCGAAATGCCATTGGCCGCGCGCAGCCCTACCGGAAGTTTCTTGAGCCATTGCTTGCAGAAGTGTCGGAAGATCGGAACTGACGTGTGGCTGAGTTGCTTCTGCCGAAACCGCCAGTTGGATCTATGCGGATCTACCCGCCACTTGGCAGACGTTCCACTCCCGCTGGCGCATGTCCGCTTTATGGGGCATAGCGGATTTGGCGCGTCGCGTATTTTATGAGTAGACGCCCTAAGCCTTCTTGTTCGCCACGTCCGCCTCGGCGGCCTTGCGCCCCGAAAGCTCCGATCCGGCATCCGGCGCGAGCTGCATGAAGATGAAGGTTGCGCTTGCCGCGAGCAGGCCGACCACAATAAAGGCCGGCGGAAAATCGGCGGCCGTCATCGTCGTCGAATGCTTCAGCCACAACGTGGTCTCGACCACCAGCGCGCCGACGGCGACACCGGTCGACAAGGACAATTGCTGGGCCGCGGCGACCATGGCCGTGGCGCGGCTCATTTTCGCCGGCTCGATTTCGGCATAAGCGATCGTATTGATGCTGGTGAATTGCAGCGAGCGGAAAAAACCGCCGGACAGAAGAACGATGACCATGGCCCAGAACGGCACGCCCGGCACGAACGCCGCGCAGGCGAGCAGGAATCCGCTCGAGATCAGCGCATTGTAGATCAGCACATTGCGATAGCCGAAGCGGCTCAAGACGCTTGCGACCGCAGCCTTCATGAAGAACGAGCCCAGCGCGCTGGTGAAGGTGATGAGGCCGGATTGGAACGGCGTCAGATTGAATCCGATCTGCAAAAGCAGCGGCAAAAGAAACGGCAGCGCGCCGATGCCGAGCCGGAACAGAAAGCCGCCGACCACGCTGGCGCGAAATGTCGGGAGCCGCAGCAAATTAAGATCGAGGATCGGCGCCGGCGTCCGTTTGGCATGGATGACATAGGCCACGGCGGATACGGCGCCGACACAGATCAGTATTGCGACCACGCTCACCGGCAGCGATTCAAGCCCCATCGCCGAGAGGCCGAAAGCAAGGCCGGCAATGGCGAGGCCGGAAAGAATGAAGCCGACGAAGTCGAACGGATCGCGGTGTTCGACATGCACATTGGGGATGTAGCGCGACGCCAGCACGATGCCGACAAGTCCGATCGGCACATTGATGAGGAAGATCCAATGCCATGATGCGTAAGTGGTGATGAAGCCGCCGAGCGGCGGCCCGGCGATCGGCCCGATCAAAGCCGGCATGGTGACGAGCGACATGGCGTTGAGGAGGTTTCCCTTGTCCACGGCGCGCACCATGATGAGCCGGCCGACCGGCGTCATCATCGCTCCGCCCATGCCCTGGAAAATGCGCGCCAGCACGAATTGGTCGAGCGAGCGCGACGCGGCGCAGCCGATCGAGCCGAGCACGAAGACGCAGATGGCGAAGCGGAAGACGTTGCGCGCGCCGAAACGGTCCGCGGTCCAGCCGCTCGCGGGGATGCAGATGGCGAGCGAGAGCAGGTAAGAGGTCACGGCGAGCTTGAGCGTCAGCGGGTTAGTGACCAGCGCCCGCGCGATGGCCGGAAGCGACGTCGCGATGACCGTCGAATCCATGTTTTCCATGAACAGCGCCGTGGCAATGATCAACGGCACCATTCGGTCGTAGGACTTTGACGGCGGCATCAGCGGTTTTGGGCCTCGCAGCGATTTAAGCGGCAGCATGTCCGCCGAATTTATGTCAGCCGTTTGGCCGCTTCCTCGACCATGCTCAAGTCGGCATATGTCTTGACGTCGATATCGTCCTTAAGCAAGCCGACCTTCTTCTGCTGCTCCAGGTTGCTCTGCAGCGCCGTAAGGTTCGGCAGGCCGTTGGGATCGCGAAATTGGTCGCGGCTGCCGAAGGCCCAACCGACCCGTTCGGGCGGCGCCTTGATCAGGCGGGCGACAATGGCTGTGGCTTCGTCGTGGTTCTTCGGATCGGTGTACCAGCGCACGGCGCGGATCGTATCTTCGAGGAAATCGACCAAAGCGGCGCGGTTCTGCGCGATAAAGCCGGTGCGCGCCGTCCACATCGTCAGCTGCGTCACGCCGAACGCGTCCTTCTGCGTGAACAGTGTGCGCGCCATGCCGCGCAGCTCCGGATCGAGCGAGAACGGCGGCACCGCGCTGACCAGATCCGCCTTGCGCTCCGCCAGCATGGCGCGCATGGCGGGGAAGGGCGCTTCGACGACGGTGTAGTCCTTGTTGGCCTCGAGGCCGCTCCGGCGCAGCATCGCCCGCATCGCGATGTCGACTGCGCTGCCCATGGCGTTGGTGGCAAGCACCTTGCCCTTGAGATCGGCGACGGTTTTCACCGGGCCGTCATTGAGCACCATGAATTCGTTGCTGCCGTGGCCCGGCACGCCGTCCTGGATTTCGTCGCAGATCACACGCAGATCGTCCATGCGCGCGTTCTGGACGGCAAGCCCGAAGGAGGAAAAGGCGAGGGGGCCGACATCGAGCTGGCCGGCGGCAAGCGCCGTGATCACCGGCGGGGTGCCCTCGAAGCGGGTCGCTTCGGCGATATAGGACTTACCGAAATGCGTGAGGATGTCCTTTTTCTCCAGCACCAGCGGCGCGGTCGACGCCGGCACCACGACCCAGCCGATGCGAATCTTCACCGGCTCCGCCTGCGCCCGGGCGCGCCAGGTGCTGGTCAGCGCCAGGCTTGACGACACGGCACCGATCGACACTGCACCCCATGACGCAGAACCCTTGCCGAATTGGCGACGGTTGATGCCCCGCTTCATCGCATTTCCCCCTGTTTTTGCCCCGTTTTTCGCGCCCGATCCGCACAGGGGCCTATCAATTGCGGTCAAGGCATGCTATCCGCCACCGCCAACCCAAAAGCGGGCCGTGAACGCCTGGAATGAGTCGGATGAAGGTCAAAAGTCCTTCCGTCCGCGAGGCGTTATCCCTATATGCAGGCCCCGGATTGGGGCCATGCGGAGTTGGCAATGGCAGCGATTTCAAAAGGCGCTTTTCGCGAAGCATATACCTTCGATGACGTTCTGTTGAAGCCCGGCCTGTCCGACGTCATGCCGTCGGAGGTCGACATCCGCTCGCGGATCACGCGCAATATCCTGCTCAACGTTCCGATCGTTGCCTCGGCCATGGATACGGTCAGCGAATCCGCCATGGCGATCGCCATGGCGCAGGCCGGCGGCATCGGCGTCATTCACCGCAATCTCGAGCCCGACTTGCAAGCCGCCCAGGTGCGGCAGGTGAAAAAATTCGAATCCGGCATGGTGGTGAATCCGGTCACCATTCACCCGGAGGCGACGCTCGCCGAGGCGCTGGCGCTGATGCAGGAAAATCGCATTTCCGGCATTCCGGTTGTCGAGGGCGGCGGCAACGGCCAGAGCAAGGCTCCCGGCAAGCTTGTCGGCATTCTCACCAATCGCGACGTGCGCTTCGCCACCGACACGCGGCAGAAGATTTCCGAATTGATGACCAAGGACAGGCTGGTCACGGTCCGTGAAAGTGTCGATCAGGTGGAAGCCAAGAAGCTTCTGCACCAGCACCGCATCGAGAAGCTCTTGGTGGTGGACGCCCAATATCGCTGCGTCGGCCTGATCACCGTCAAGGACATCGAGAAGGCGGTGGCCAATCCCCATGCCTGCAAGGACGAGCAGGGCCGGCTGCGCGTGGCGGCTGCAACCTCAGTCGGCGAGGCTGGCTATGCGCGGAGCGAAGCGCTCATCGAGGCCGGCGTCGATCTCGTTGTCGTCGATACCGCGCACGGCCATTCCCGGCGGGTGCTGGAATCCGTCAGCCGCATCAAGCGCATTTCGAACGCGGTTGAAGTCGTCGCCGGCAATGTCGCCACCGCCGAAGGGGCGAAGGCGCTGATCGATGCCGGCGCCGACTGCATCAAGGTCGGCATCGGGCCGGGCTCGATCTGCACCACGCGGATCGTCGCCGGCGTTGGCGTGCCGCAGCTCACCGCGATCATGGATGCGGTTGGGGTCGCGCGCGAAACCAAGACGCCGGTCATCGCCGACGGCGGCATCAAATATTCCGGCGACCTTGCCAAGGCGCTTGCCGCGGGCGGCGATTGCGCCATGGTCGGCTCGCTGCTCGCCGGCACCGATGAGACGCCGGGCGAAGTCTTTCTCTATCAGGGCCGCTCCTACAAATCCTATCGCGGCATGGGCTCGGTCGGCGCCATGGCGCGCGGCTCGGCCGACCGTTATTTCCAGCAAGAGATCAAGGACACGCTCAAGCTGGTTCCTGAAGGCATCGAAGGCCAGGTACCCTATAAGGGCCCGGTGGCGAATGTGATTCATCAACTCGCCGGCGGGTTGCGTGCGGCGATGGGTTATGTCGGCGCGAAAAACATGGAAGAGTTTCACGACAAAGCGGAGTTCGTCCGCATTTCCGGCGCCGGCTTGCGCGAGAGCCATGTCCACGACGTCACCATCACGCGCGAGAGCCCGAATTATCCGAGCCGGACGTAAAGTGCTCCGATGACCGGCCCGGCCGCCGATCCGTTCGCGAAAATTCGCACCGCGACCAACGCGCATCGCGCCAAGCACGGCTGCGGTGCTTATCCTTACAACAACGGTCCGCTGCTCGCGGCTCTGGCCGGCGCCGCCAACGCCCGGCGCATCCTCGAATTGGGCACCGCGCTCGGCTACACGGCGCTGTCGTTTGCGTCCGGTGCGCCCGATGCCACCGTCGATACGATCGAGCGCGATCCCGATCACGTTGCGCTTGCTCGTGACAATATCGCCGCCGCCGCCATGGATCACCGCATCACCGTGCATGAGGGCGATTTCGCGGGCGTGCTGCCGACGCTCGATCCCGGCTACGACGTGGCGTTTTTCGACGGCGGCACGCCGGTGACGTCGCTGCACAAGACGCTGCGCGGGCTCTTGCGCACCGGCGGCACGCTGATCACCGCCAATCTCAATCACGGCGGTACGGCGGACGCGGTGCGGAAAGCGCTGTTCGACGGCAAGTCCTGGCGCAGCGCGCTCATCGACGCCGACGGTGAAACGGCGATCAGCGTGAAGCTTTAAGGTCTGCGTGCCGTCATTGGCAGCAGAATACGGGCCGTGTTAGGACGATTTATTCCATCGGGGGCAAGCAATGTCCGTTCAAGCAATCCTGCTGCCGCTTTTCGTCGAGGTGGTGCTCACTTTTGTTCTGTTGTTCATTCTGGCGCCGATGCGCACCCGCGATTTCGGCTCCGGCGCGGTGCGGCCGCAGGACGTGTCGCTGCGCGAGCCGAACTGGCCGAAACGCACCCAGCAATTCGCCTATGCGTTTTCCAACCAGTTCGAATTGCCGGTGCTGTTCTATGTTCTGACAATTCTTGAATACATCACGCATCTCGCCGGCGTTGCCTTTGTCGTACTGGCCTGGATCTTTGTGATCTTTCGCGTGCTGCATGCCTTCATCCACGTGACCAGCAATATTGTGCGGCTGCGCGGCGCGCTGTTTGCGGTCTCGGCGGTGGTGCTCGCGATCATGTGGGCGATCTACATTATCGAGGTGCTGACGCTGCCATGACGCGATCATGACGCCATCGGCGCGGCTCTCGGCCGCCATTGAGGTTTTTGCCGACATCGAGACGCGGCGCCGGCCGGCGGCGGATACGCTGAAAGATTGGGGCCTGTCCCATCGCTTCGCCGGCTCGGGCGATCGGGCCGCGATCGCGGGTCTTGCTTACGACGCGTTGCGGCGCAGAGCCTCGTCGGCCTGGCTGATGGGTGAGGCGAGTGCGCGCGCGGTGCTGATCGGCATGTTGCGCCGGGAACGCGGGCTTTCAACTGCCGACATCGAGGCGCTGTGCAGCGGCGCGCGCTTTGCGCCGGATCTGCTGACGGAAGCGGAAAAGTCCGCGCTCGAGAGCCGCACGCTTGCGGATGCGCCGGCGCATGTTCAGGGCGATTATCCTGACTGGCTCGATCCTTATTTCGCACGCGCGCTCGGCGACGAGCGCGCTGCCGAAGGCGAGGCGCTTGCAAGCCGCGCGCCGCTCGATCTGCGTGTCAATACGCTTGCGGCGAGCCGCGACGATATTGTGCCAAAACTTTCCCATCTCGGCGCCGAGCCCGCGCGCTGGTCGCCGATGGGCCTTCGCATCCGGCTCGCCGCCGACTCCAAGAGCCCGGCCATTCACGCCGAGCCGGCCTATCTGAAGGGCCAGATCGAAATCCAGGACGAAGGTTCGCAGCTTGCCGCTGTGCTCGCGGCGGCAGAACCGGGCGAGCAAGTGGTCGACCTTTGCGCCGGCGCCGGCGGCAAGACGCTGGCGCTTGCCGCGGCGATGGAAAACCACGGGCAGATCTATGCGACCGACAGCGACAAGCGCCGCTTGGTGGCGATCCATGATCGGCTTCTGCGCGCGGATGCCCGCAACGTCCAGGTGCGCACGCCAAGAGGCGAGGCCGACGTGTTGAGCGATCTCGCCGGCCGCGCCGATCTCGTTCTGATCGACGCGCCTTGCACCGGCACCGGGACCTGGCGGCGCAATCCCGACGCCAAATGGCGCATCCGCCCCGGCGCTCTCGGCGAGCGCCTCAAGCAGCAGGAAGCCGTGCTCGAACGCGCCGCAAGCCTGGTCAAACCGGGCGGCCGGATCGCCTACGTGACCTGTTCGGTGCTGGCGGAAGAGAACGGCGACCAGATCCGGGCCTTTGCCGGCCGCCATGCCGATTTTTCCGTGGAAAAACCGGCCAATGTGACCAAGGCCTTGGGC
>Ga0210395_10001114_pt1 | contig 20881 bp, 23 predicted proteins | sample IncBWH4OmetaG_FD_150861 | JGI IMG/M metagenome (GOLD analysis project Ga0210395, IMG submission 150861) | Forest soil microbial communities from Barre Woods Harvard Forest LTER site, Petersham, Massachusetts, United States - Inc-BW-H-4-O ...
TCAGAGCTTCCCTTGCGGGGACCTCCGCGCGATCTTCGCTTGGGCTCCGGGCTCACCGCCAACCGGATAAACCTACCCTACGCCTCGGAACTCTATCTTGCCTTCAACATTTCTTCTTCGTTCGCCTCGACCAGCGCTTTGCTATAGACCCTCGCTCACCCTCCTTCCTAATCTTTCGATCAGGAAAGTGACTCCGCTTGAGCCCCGGACGCCGCACCAACCGGAAAAACTTAAGAAGCTGTCAAAGAACAATCCTGTTCTACTCTTCTTATTTTTTTCGTCAATCGAAAATACACGTTTGTAACTATCTGATTTTTCAATCAAGTGCAGCCCGTCCACAACCCGGTGACCGAAAATTGTGCAATGGATCGAATTCGTTTTCTCGAAACCCGTGCCCCACACGGCTTTCCAATGCATTCATCGGCGGGAATCAATATTCAAACTCAAGCTCGCAACCGCGACCCGCTGTGAAAATCGCGCACTTCCCGCGCCCGGCAAGGAGTTTCGAAACCGCTCTTTGTACGCGGTTGCCGACACCGCACCCCTACAGCCCGCGATGAAGCGGAACCCCAGGGGCGGTAACGCTTTGGTTGGTGGGGCGGCCAACGAGTGCAATAAAGACTTATCGCCGACGAACCTATCCCCGACCAAAAATCCACTATCGGGCGGCTACTCCGCAGACTATAATTCCGGCCCAGCTTGCTTGCATACCCTAAGTCCCCACAGGAGCAATCCATGCCCGTCGAGCAGGGAAGTCTTGAGCTGTTGCAGCATCCCGCATCCAAAGAGCTCCTGCAATCGAAAATTCCCGCGCGTTTAGCCTATGTTTCGACCGATGGCAGTCCCAGAGTTATCCCGATCTGGTTCCACTGGAATGGACGGGATTTGGTGCTGGGAACTCCTCCCAAAGCTCCGAAGCTTCGCGCACTGGCAAAAAATCCAAAAGTGGCGCTCACCATTGATGACAACAACTTCCCCCACAAGGTGCTGCTGGTGCGCGGTGTTGCGCGCTTGCAACCTATGAACGGAATCGTCCCCGAATACGCATTAGCGGCGGAGCGGTATTTCGGAGCCGAGCAAGGAAAAGCCTGGGTAGCGCAGCTTGCCTCAATGATTCACGAGATGGTGCGAATCACGATCACGCCTGAATGGGTCGGCCTTCTGGACTTTCAGACGCGCTTCCCCAGCGCCCTGCCGCTGTAAGCCGCGGGATCGCAACTTTACGCGGGAGCCTTGGAAAATCAAGCGGACGTCATACTTCATCGCGACTCCGCGGCCGCCAGCAAAATGTTGGCGACTTCGGCAGGACGTTCGACATGGGAGTCGTGGCCAGTTTGCAGTTCGGCGACTTGCCAACCCGAAGCACGAGCTTTTGCTGCAAACGGAGCGAAGAACGGCCTCGCTGGATAGTCTTCCGCAACGCTGGCGACGAAAGTCGATGGAATGCCGGCCCTCCGATTCGCCGGAAGGCAGATAGTTCCCTCAAAGCAGCGCAGACTAAAATCGCACAACCTCGCACGCACAAAATCACGCGCCTCGCCTGGCTTTAGTCCCCAGAGATCGAGTTGTCCTTCGCCGCCCGGTAGCCGCCAACCGTTTCCATGTTCCTGCGCAACCTTGCGAAAATGGGCGCCAACCTCAGCCGGAAGCAAATCCAATGCGCTCTGTCCGTCTTCTGGAATGAACGCATCCAGGAAAACCAGCCGCTGCACTTGCGCTGGGGTTGTCTCAACTACACCGCTGATGATCATGCCCGCGTAGCTGTGGCCTACAAGAATCACTCGCTCCGGAGACTTTGACACCTCGGCAGAAACGTCCTCTACATGTTGCTTGAGCGTAACGTCGGGAGACAGTCGGCTTTGGTCCGTGCCCAGCCCCCCGAGAACTGGTGTGATCACCCGATGGCCGTGCTTTTCCAACAGGGGAGTCAACCGATCCCACGTGCCCGTCGACTGCCATGCGCCGTGTACGAGAACAAAAGTCGACATGGGCGAGAGTGTAGCAGGTTAAACCCTGACGAAGGCGTTTGCATTCATCGCTCGACTGCGACCCATGGATTTCGCTTGACGGGTAAGTAGAGCGTTATATAAGCTATTTCTTATGTCAAGCTTGAACTCCTCCTTCGCCGCCCTCGCCGATCCCACCCGTCGCGCCCTCCTGTCGCGCCTAGCCCGCGGAGAAGCCACGGTCATGGAACTGGCGAAGCCGTTCGAGATGACGCAGCCCGCAATCTCCCAACACCTGAAAGTGCTCGAAGAAGCCGGCCTAATCGTCCAGCGAGTCGACGGCGCCAAGCGCCCACGCCGCCTGGCCAAGGCCGGCATTGACGCGATGGACCAGTGGCTGGCCATGCTGCGCAAAGCTCTGGAAAAAAATTACGACCGGCTCGATGAAGTTCTGGCCGCAATGGAAGCAAACGGAGAAACGAACAAAGAAACAAAACCAACCACAAAGACGGAATCAAATAAAAAAAGGAAGAAGCAACGAACACTATGACTATGACAATGACGAAGATGACACTGAAAACCGAAGGCGATATCCATATCGTGGTGACCCGGCGCTTCGCCGCACCGCCCGAGGCCGTCTATCGTGCGCACACCGAACCAAAACTGCTCCAGCAATGGCTGCTCGGTCCTGAAGGCTGGACCATGCCCGTCTGCATCAACGAAGCCCGCCCCGGCGGCAAATTCCGCTATGAATGGACCAACGCCAAAGGCGGCGGATTTTACATCACGGGAGAATTTGTCGAACTTCAGCCCCCGAACAAGATCGTCCACATCGAGCGCATGCACCTGCCCGATCCCACGCCCGACAACCATGTTGAAACCCGCTTCGACCCCGACGGCACCGGCACGTTAATGACAATCCGTATGACTCTACCTGACGCCCAGACTCGCGCCGCCATGCTCGCCTCCGGCATGGAACACGGCATGGAAGCCAGCTACGTGCGGCTGGAAAACATGATCTGAAGTTTTGATTTCAGTCTCGATTGTGGAGGCAAGTCATCGGAGCGAACGTGCGGGCCCGGTACCCGCAGGTTACGCTCCGGTAGATCTCTTTGCAGCCGCCCTGGTTCTAGTCTTTGCGTCCGGCCCCTTTTTCACTGAGCCTCCCACAATGTCCGCGATCGTCGTGTGTTCCAGAATCTGCGCGGCCGCGTCCCTCACTGCCAGAAACACTTCATACAGCGCCCGGTGGTCGGCGTCTTTCGCGATCAGACTTCGCAACTGCTCGGCATCTCCCATCGGCGCCAGCGGACCATCGACCAGCCGGATAATATCGCTCAACGGAATCTCCGCCGGATCGCGCCGCAACTGGTAGCCACCGCGAGCCCCGCGCACACTATCGACGATGCGCGCATTCTTCAACTCCAGCAGAATCAGTTCCAGGAACTTCTCTGGCAGGTCGCTCTCGGCCGCGATTTCCCGGATCTTGATCGCCCCCTGATCGTGCCGCCGGGCCAGCGTCATCATCGCCTGCAGCGCGTAGAGCCCCTTCTGCGAAATCTTCAAATGAACCGCCTTCTCTCCATGCCGACCCTGATTGTGCCCCATTTCCAGCCCCTTGCCTAGCGACTTTGAGCGAACACACCTCGGCGTCGCAGGTTCGACGAAGCGTTTGGAAAGGCGCAGCTTTCAGCCACGACGGAGAGAAGTTTTGAAAGTGCGCGGCTTCAGCCGCGACGTGAAAGTCGAGAATAGATCTGGGCCACAGCCCCTGAGGCCGTCAGGTCGTGGCTACATCGAGCACGCTGTGGTTTTCTACGGAGACACTACTCAGGCAGCGCTCATACGCTTCATACATACCTTCAAAAATGCGATCCCACGAAGTTTCCATGGCCTGCCGCCGCGCCGCCATGCGCATGGTCGAGAGCAACTCGGGCTGCCCCATCAGCGCTGCGGTATAGGCAACAAACTCCTCAAAGTCGCGCGCAACATAACCGGACTGCCCGTGCCGCACCGTAAATTGCGGACCGCCACGATCGGTCACCACCGCCGGCACTCCCGAAGCGAACGCCTCCAGCACCACCAGTCCAAACGTGTCCGTCTCCGACGGAAAGGCCAGCATATCGAAGTTGGCGAATGTGCGCGCCAGGTCCGCTCCCGTCAGCACTCCAGTGAACTCCGCCTGACGCATATTCTGCCGCAGCCACTCCTGCTCCGCACCTTCCCCCACCACGACAAAACGAAAATCTCTATATCCCCGGTCGAGCAAAGCCCGCTCCAGCCGCGCCAGCGTTCTTACACTTTTTTCCGGCGTGAGCCGCCCCACATAACCGATCTGGAACCGTCCCTCTTTCCGGCCGCGATTTTCAGGTTTGTATACCGCCGTGTCCACGGCGTGCGACATCAGATAGCAGGGCTTGCCCGTCGCCGCCTCCAGCACTCGAATCATCTCCGCATTAGGTGCAAACAACAGCCGAGGAATTCTGTAAAACCGCGCCGAGGCTCTAAAACTTAACCGCTCCGTCACCTCCGCCACTTTCCCGGCCATCGCCTCGGAAAGGAACGACACCGCCGCCGCCATGCGCCGACGCGCGAACTGGTGAACATTGGTTTGCCACGATGCTGCCAGCGGAATTTTCATCTTGTAGGCGACGTACGCCCCCAGCGTGCCCACATCGCTCGGTCCCGTGATCTGCACCACGTCAGGGCTAAACTCCCGCAGCAGCGCTTCCAGTTTTCGATAGTGTCGCAGAAAGAGCAGATCGTAATCGTGCGCCCGGTCGAGCGGAAATCTTATCGGACCGCGCCGCAACTGAACCCGAGTCACCGCCCCTGATGTCGTGACCTCATGCTGCGGGCCCGCGTGCACCATCAGGAACGGCCTCTGCTGGCGCAGGGCGAACGCTTCGAAGTGCCGGCTGGTCTGGGCCACGCCGTCTATTTCATGGTAGACGCAGGGAAAATACGCGACTCGCGCACTTTCTTTCTTCACGACAGCGCCTCAGACGAAATTGCCTCGGGAGACACTGCCTCTGCCGCAATCGTCTCCACTGATCTTTCCTCGGCCATTTCCGCCACCATGGCACGACGAAACACCCATTCCATCGCCCGCTGCACGGTCACATTCTCCAGAAGCCGGATGCCGGACAAAATCCGCTCCAGAAAAGCCGGCGGAGCCTTCCACAGCGAAGAAACCGGCCGGTCCGGCCCGCCGTTCCCGTCGGGATGAAAAATGCGCTCATCCCACCGTCGCGACCCGATCGGATATTCCGGATAATTGCGGATCACATCCAGCAGCGTTCGCGTGTTACGTATGCTCATCGGCTCCGAATACTGTGGCATCAGCAGCACGTGGCTGCGCTGCTCACACCGGATCTCGCTCACAAACTCGCCGAAAGTTTCTGCTGCCGTCAGATTCAGCGCGCCGCTGGCCGCGCACCCGTGCCGGTCTCCGCCCGAAACCACTGGACGGTCCCACTGCTCCGCCAGTTTTTCCACACGATTGTTTTCCCTGGCGCTGCGCGCGGCGTTGATTTCAAAAGCGTGCAGAAACTGCACCGCGCATTTCAGAAATCGATCCAGAACCTCACCGTCGCGGTGCACTCCCACGCAACTCTGCGTCCACAGCGGATGATTGAACACCACCAGCACGTCCGCAAACCCATCCAGCATGGCCAGCAGTTCCATCAGGCGCCGTTCGTCGGGCTTCCGCGTGTACGCAGCCAGTTCATCCATGATCGACACAGCCTGCCGGCTTGGCAGATTATGCACGCCGAGATGAAAAATTGTTCCTGAGAACGGAACGCTCCACTCCAGCGAGATCGGAGTCTTCGCCGTTTCCCTCTCCGTGCGCAGCATCAGCGGCGCTTCGATGTTGTCGTGGTCAGTGAGCGAGACCATGCTCCTCAGGTCGAGCGTATTCTCGATCTGATTCTTTTCCGTCTCATACGCCAGCTTCGGAGTCAGCGGCGGAGTCCAGTAAGCCCGCGAGAAATCCACCGGGAACCTGGCTTTCCTGCACTGTTTTTCCAGGGCCTCATGCAGCATCGGACCCTTGCGGGCCAACTCCGGTATGAATCGAAGACTTTCCTTGGAGCGGTTAGTGTGACCGTGTAGCGAAACCGCGGCCCGTGTATAGCGCCCAAGGTTCGGTCTATGCCAGAAGCAAGAGAGTTTTGTTTCGGCCATTTGCAATTTATTTTAAGTACGGGAATTTCAATTTTAGCTTAGGACAGCTTACTTAGCGACGTTTCTTTGCAGGTACCTGTCCCAAGAAGGGAACGTAGATGCTCGTGTCCCTTCGCGTTCAAGATTAATCGACGGACAATTTGTTTCAGCATCAAGATGGCTACCGCCCGTTACCATCGTCACTGCCTCTGCGAGCGTACTGTGTTATACTTTTGTTGACGCTTTTTCCACGGTTTGCTCGTGACGCGGTGGTCCTTCGTTGTATGTTCCTCGTTGGATCAGATTCATCTCCGCCTTTCCTGCCCGCCGTTTAGTTCCAGCGCCAAATTCAAAACTGAATGCGAGCGGCATGAACGCTTCCCGTGTATTCGTGTATCGACGTGCAAATCACGTCCATATGAGCACCAGCACCAGGCCTCTCCAGAAAGAAACAAACTAGAATGACCACATTTACAGAACTGCCCTTGTCTGCACCCTTGCAGCAAAAGTTAGCGGCAGCTCAATTCATCACCTTAACGCCGATCCAGGAGCGCGCTATCCAGCCCGCTCTCGATGGCAAAGATGTCATCGGCACCGCCCAGACCGGAACCGGCAAAACTCTCGCCTTTCTCATCCCGGTCATCGAAATGCTCCGTAACGAACCCGCGGCCCAGGCCCGCGCTCTGGTGCTTTTGCCCACGCGTGAGCTGGCCATGCAAGTTCACGAGGTGTACGAGGGCCTGCGGTCGAAGAATATGCCCAAGGCCTCGCTAGTAATCGGCGGCGTGTCTGAGAAAACTCAAATCCAAGGCCTGCGCGGCTCATCGCTCATCATTGCAACTCCAGGCCGCTTGCAGGATCTCACCGACCGCCGTTTCGCCGACCTGCGTCACATCAAACTGCTCGTGCTCGACGAAGCCGACCGCATGCTCGACATGGGATTCCTCCCCGCCATCCGCCGCATCCTCGCGCTTCTGCCGAAGACTCGCCAGACTCTGTGTTTCTCGGCCACGCTCGAAGCCTCTGTCGCCGGACTCGTGCACGAATACATGCGTGATCCCGTCCGCGTAGCTCTGGGCTCGGTCCTGAAGCCCGCTGAAAGCGTAGAACTGAAAGCCTACGAAGTCCGCCCCGGCGAAAAGCTCGACGTACTCCGCCAGCTTCTCTACAACGAAAAAGGTCAGACGCTGATCTTCACCCGCACCAAGCGCGGCGCCCAGCGTCTCGCCCAGGAACTGGCCCGCGACGGTTTCACCGCTACTATGATTCACGGCGATCGCTCGCAGTCCCAGCGCAACGGCGCCCTCAGCGGATTCCAGGAAGGCCGCTTCCAGGTTTTAGTCGCAACCGACATCGCGTCGCGAGGCCTGCATTGTGACGATGTCGCCCACGTCATCAACTATGACCTGCCCAAGATGGCGGAAGACTTCATTCACCGCGTCGGCCGCACCGGACGCGCCGGATCGACAGGACGCGCCACAACTCTTGCAGCCGGAGTCGAAATCGTGGAGCTCCGCAACATCGAGCGCACCCTGAAACTGCGCATCGAGCGCATGCAAATGGACCCCTCGGGTGCAACCCAGCCCCGCCGCTCCGTCCAAAACACGCTCGCCTCCCGCACTCTGACGGCCTTGCCCGGCGAGGTCTTTGTTTAGAACGATTGTGGTCTTGTTTTAAAAGGGCGCGGCTTCCAGCCGCGCCGTAAGTCTGGAAAAGCTGAAGAAGTGGGTGCCCCATTTCTCGCGCACTTTGCGAGAAGTGGGGATTTCTGCTTTTGAAGCTTACCCCCGCGTCGAAGGTTCTGCGCGATAAATGGACACCCAGGATTTTGGGTTGCGCAACTCTTAGAGGTTTCGCTAAACCCCTTAGCGCCGCTGATCAGCTTGGATTAGCGTCCACAACCTCCCTGCCCACAACCGCACCCGGTTCAATGGTCCTATGGAGATTTTTCGCCCAACAACCAGCCCACTACAAAAAATCTCGTGGCGGTGACAGTTTCTGGGCAGGCCTTACGCTGTTACAGATAGAAGGATGCCACGAATGGTCCGTATGGGCCTAAGCGTTCAGGGTGACCCACACTATGACGGGCGGCCACTTGTGGCCCTTCAAGCAAGCGACGGAGCAAATCGACAGCTTTCCAAGGAGGAGAGTTATGACACGTCAGCGATTGTGGTCTCGGCTATTGTGGTCTGCGGCGGCGCTAATGATGTGGACGTGCCAGGTTTCGGCAGCAACGCAGTATGTTGGAACCTGTCACAAACCCAGCTCCGCAGCGATCAATGACGCGATTAGGATCGCCGCTGCGGGAGACATCATTAAGGTCTGCCCTGGCACTTACGAAGAGCAAGTAATCATCTCAAAATCGCTGACCCTGGAAGGGATCACCATAAGCGGTCAAGGGTTAGTTCGGGTTGTAAATCCCGCTGGAACCTCCGAAAGCACAACCAGCACCGTGACGGGGTACTCGCTGACGCCCATCATTTGGGTGGCGGCAGCGTCCGTGAACGTAAGCAACATCCTGGCAGGCAACTACTCTGGCGGCGTGTTGTGTCAAAGTACAACACCGGTCTCCAACCTCGGCGTCGGCTTTTACTTCGGGAATGGCTCGTCGGGAACTCTGAACAACGTGGCCGCAAATATTGGCTGTGGCGCCGGAGTCTGGTTGGAGAATTCGTCGGATCTGGGCGGCGGCATGGTGAAGGTAGAAAACAGCGTGCTTTGGGGAGATCTCTATGGCATTTTCGCCGGTGGGGGACCGCACCAGGTGGACACGGCGCCACTTTTGCTGGCGACCATCACTGGCAATCAAGTGGAGCACGCTCAGGATGGAATCTATATAGCGGATATCGGGGGAACGGTCAGCAATAACGACGTCGTTTTCCAGGGCTTCCCGACCACTCCCGTTTATCCTTATTCGCCGAGTGTCGGTATATCGGATGCCGCGCCCGATGCTGTAGTCACGGGCAACAGGATTACGCAAGAAGTAACCGGGATCGCGATTGTGACCGCCAATGTAATTGTCACCTCCAACCATATTCTATCGGCCGGAGGAACGGAGGCAGGCATCGACCTGCACTGCTTTCTGGGGAACATCAGCAACAACATGTTGCAGATAAGGGGAGGGTCAAACCACGACGCTAGCTTCGGAATAACCGATGTCCCCGCCGGGTTTGCGAAGGTAAACCACTTTTACAACACGGCAAATCTCCAGTCTTCTGGAAGTTGTCAATAGAGTTCAAGTCGACAGTAGATTTGCCGGAACGATTCAGTCGACTCCAAATGGCGTGGTATTCATCTCTGTGACCCCGCCCAAAAAAAAATCGCCGGAGCATTGCGCTCCGGCGATTCCTCTTACCTTGAACCTACCACCCGATCTTACCGTTGGGCAAAAACACTTCCAGCGCTCCAGGCTCATCCTCGACCCCGATGCGAAACGGCGGCGGTGGAAGCCACCGCTAGTCAGGCGACTTTTACCAACCTGCGGGGTTACAGCCTGTGCAACGCTTGGCGCACTTAAACAAGCCTGCTCACAAAAAGAATAGAAAGGGACAGGGCAATAGGGAACATGAAGACTGATTGGAAAGCAATTCTTTGCGCGGTATTTATCTTGGCTGGCATAGGGATTTCCGACCTGCGGGCGCAGGGGAGCACCCTTAATCCCGTGCTGCACATTCAGCAAAGTCGTACGACTGCACAGGGTTCACAGAATGGATTTCCCACCTATCTAGCCATGTATCAAGTGCTCAACGGTGCAGAATCGCGGCCGAGTTGCTGTCGCTGAATGGGACCCTCTCGTTGAAGAACTACGATCCAACTTTCAGTGAAGTCTTGTGGATATTGGCGTATTGGCAGGGCAAATGTCCCGTCCACGACATCAGCTTAAGCGGTGCCACGATTATTTGGAGCGACATTCTGAAGAACCCCTCGCAGTCGGACTCATCGTTTCCCGTAAATCTCAGTTTTCCGAGTCCGGTACCGATGACCGGATGTGTGGGTCTTTACTTCGGCGGCGGCCCGCTCCTTGAAGGCAAAGCTACGATGTCAGCTGACCTGAGCCTGACCTACCAGCCAGTGACCAATGCAAATCCGAACATCGTGCTGGATGTGGGAGGCGAATATTGTTTTGGCCAGACTGGGGGATGCCAGAACGCCACGGACATTGACGGTGAGGGATTCGCCGTCCCTATCCCGATGATGACGGCTGGGCATTTGCTGGAGCTCTATGGAAATATCAGCGACAGTTCGTTTGATGGGACCAACAACTTCGGCCCGATTCCCACAGGCGCGGCATGGGGCGCAGCGAATGACTTCTATCTGCTGCCCGGAGGATGCGGGATATTCGAGAGGAACCTCAATGAACAAGGGTTCCCGAATCCGGCGCCGCTGTCGACTCTGCACGGGTGGCTTCCTCACGATGCGCTGCATCTTGCCAGTGTGCCGCTGGTCGATCGGATTGCGCCCGGAGAAACGGGTGAGGTACCGCTGCAGGGCAAAGTCGAGAATATTTTCTCTGTTCCCGTGGCTGTAAATGCCGGCGATTGCATGGTTGTGATATACGGCAGAAACGGCAATGGGGCGACCGACAACGAAACCCAGGTCAAGGCTCTGATGGCGCCATAAAGGAAATATTCCAAATAAAAAATCGCCGGAGCCCTAAGGCTCCGGCGATTCCTCTAACCTTAAAACCTAGCGCCCGATCTTGCCGTTGGGTAAAAACACTTCCGGTGCTCCCGGCTCGTCTTCGGAACCGATGCGAAACAGCGCCGCTTGCGCTTCCGCGAGTTCGCGCAGTTCCTGCATCTCGTCGACCGCTTCGCCCTCCGGCTTGTTCTCTTTCCGCTGCACCCTGCGCTCAGCCTTATCGCGCTGTTTCTGTTGCCGCGTCTGTTCCTTCTGGCGTTTAGTAAAAGTTGATCGTCCTCGTGGCATTCACAATTCCTCCTGGTTCTCAATCTCTAGATTGCTTGCGGTGCCGGCCCGCTCCTATCCACTTTCCGGCGTTTCCAAAAAGCAAAAACTACCAGCGTGGTTCGCGCGGCTGCCGAGCATGTCCCTGATAATCGTCGCGCCCGCGTCCTCCGCCGCCTCCACCACCACCAAACTTTTTGCCCCCACCCCCTCCACCCCCGCCCCGCGGACGGTCCGTCTTGGGCTGCGCTTCGTTGATCTTCAACGCGCGTCCGCCCAACTCGGTTCCGTTCAGCGCCGCAATCGCCTTATCGGCTTCGGCAGGATTGGTCATCTCCACGAACCCGAAACCTCGGGCTCGCCCGGTCTCACGATCGGTCACGATGCTCACTTTTTCCACCGCACCGTGCGCCTCGAACACCGTTCGCAATTCCGACTCGGTGGTGCTGTGGGGCAAATTACCAACATATAGATTCTTCATCGCAATTCCTCTTTCCAATCAATCACCGGCGCTCGGAAACTCTCTAGCGATTCAAGATTCCGCTCACGCTGGCTTGGTTTCGGATGCTGCCGACGCGACCGGCTTGGCCTGCACTTCTGCGTTCTTCAACAGTTTGCGGTTTCTCATCCGCTTCGCAGCGTTCTGCTTCCGTATTCGGTTGTACCTCGACTTGTCACCGTTCACTCTGGACATGTTGCGCTCCTGTCATTCGGGCAGGTTGGTAAACATCGTCAAGACGCACATCTTGCGCACGGAGCAGACCAATCCTCTTACGGATACTGGCTGCCCCACAGGAAAGACGCCTCCCGATCTCTCAATCGCGAAGGCGTAAATAGGGCTTAGGTCTTCGAGGTTAAGTATTTCAAGTATACGCTGTTTGCCCTCATTCTGCCGGGCAAACCGATAGTGCGCCACGCCGCATCCTGGGCGTGAGCGACGCTCACAACTACGGGCAAGTAAGTTGAGCGCTGCCGACCACCGTGCAGCCTCCACCACAAGCGGTGAGCACAGTGCAGTTGGTCAGCTGGAATGCATACACCATATACGAGCCACTGGCTCCGCTGGCGCACTGCGCCACGCCCGCCTTTGTCACCGACACTTCACTCGTCGGCGCGTTCTGGTGGCACGCGCCCCACAGCGCCGGCTGCGGCGTAACCTTGTGCGTCGGATTCATGTAAACACCCGTCGCCACAAACGGCACCTGCCCGCCAGGATAATTCTGCGCGTCGGCCGAAGCGGGGCTCAGCGTGATGGCTTGCAGTTGCCCGGGCCCCTGCGAATTTGTTCCGCAGGACAACACCACCGAGGAAACCACGAACAAAGCCGCAAAGCAGAGGGCGAACTGAAGTTTCCGCATAACCGCCCCTGATGCAAACTCAGCAGCGGGAAGTTGCCCATCCAAACCTAGCCCGGCTCACTTTCCAGCTTGCTATTCCTCCATTTTACGCGTAGGATGCAAATGTACGTTAGTCCGAATCGGACGTGAGTAGCACTTGCCTCAACAGCCAGTTACCTCTCGCAGTACCTCCGAATTCTCTCCAGCGTAAAATCGATTCACATAAAAAGGAACACCTAACACCATGGCAGAACAAGGAACAGTAAAGTGGTTTAACGACGCGAAGGGCTACGGCTTCATCAGCCGCCAGTCCGGCGAAGACGTTTTTGTGCATTTCTCGGCGATTCAAGCGGGCGGCTTTCGCAGCCTGCAAGAGGGCCAGACCGTGCAGTTCGACGTGACCAAGGGCCCCAAGGGCTGGCAAGCTGAGAACGTCCAGCCGCTGTAGACCACACCCCTTATTGCAAAAAGGCGATCTCCAACCAGAGATCGCCTTTTTCACGCCAGCACGAACCCTCGAATCTTTCCTGCGCCTCTTATTAAGTTTTGTCATTCCGACCGAAGCCGGAGCGCCAGCGACGGCGAGTGGAGGAACCCGCTGTTTCGCGCGGCCAAGACAAGGCGCCGCAGAGCCGCAAAGCGGCGCAAGAATGCAGCCCACTGCCTGCCCTGAGCCTGTCGAAGGGGCGCAAGCCGTGGGTGACCGAATGGAAAAAAGAAATCAGCCCCGAAGGGGCGAAAGAAAAATCAATGGTGCCATCGAAGGGACTCGAACCCCCACACCCTTGCGAGTACATGGACCTGAACCATGCGCGTCTGCCAATTCCGCCACGATGGCAAGTGAACCTACATAGCAGCGGCGACCCATACGTCGCCGTGTCAGGAAGACTTACACTGTCTATTCTACAGGCACGACGCCGCCTGTCAAACCAGACTCAATATCCGCAATCGCAGGCTTGTCGTAGAGATCCATCTCTTCCCGCGTCGGCGCCTCAAAAATCTCCGACCATCGCCGCAACATCTCCCGCTCAATCGGCGGACTCTCCATCCGCCGGCGTTCGATCCTCTGGAAAAGAATATCCTCCGGCGCGGAAAGGTAGTGCAACTCAACTGCAGCCCCCAGCGCACGAGCCCCAAGCCGCAAAGCTTCCCGCTCGGACCTTCCCCACGTACCCCACTCGATGATGACAACCTGACCCAGCGCCAGCAGCTGTTGACCGAGCTTCCACTGCAGCCCCTCGATCTTCCCACGTCTTTCTTCGTCATAGAGGTCGAGTGAAAGATCATCCATCCACTCGTCGGGAGAAAAGCGAATCGCGCCCAGCCTGCCCTCAATTGCCTTGGCTAAAGTTGTTTTGCCCGAACCCGGCAGGCCGCATACGATGATCAACCGCGGGCCGACACTCGTTTTCATCGCTTCCCCGGCGCGGTCCGTCGCTACTCCAGCTTCGCCGTCATCGTAATCTTCGCGTTCAGCACCTTCGACACCGGACAGCCCTTCTCCGCCGCCTCCGCATATTTCTGAAACGTCGCCGCATCCGCCCCCGGGACTTTCCCCACAACATCAATGTGGCTCTCCGTAATCGTCCATCCCGAATCCAGTTTCTCCATGGTCAGCGTGATGCTCGTCGAAATACTCTCCGGCGTCAACGGAGGAGTCGCTCCGCCCAACTGCGCCGACAGTGCCATTGAAAAACATCCCGCGTGCGCCGCTGCAATCAGCTCCTCGGGATTCGTCCCCGCCCCATTCTCAAATCGCGAAGCGAACGAATACTGCGTATTGTTCAGCGCCCCGCCCGGCGCCGAAATCACGCCCTTCCCATCCTTCAATCCACCCTTCCAAACCGCACTAGCCTTGCGTTGCATTGATCGTCTCCTAAATCGAATAAGTGAAATGAAATCTCGCTTGTTATTGTAGACGAGGCAGCATTTGCCCGTCATCCGGGCGGAAAATTGTTGATTGCTGATTTCTGATTAGTGGTTGAAAACACACCCGAGGAAGATGATCGGAATTCTTGACTGCTACGAAGCGATGACCCGCTCTACCATCAGCAATCAAAAATCAGCAATTGACTCAATAGAAATCCGAGCAACTCAAATAAAACCCGCACAGCGGACACTTCAACTTGCACCGGCTCTCCCGCAGTTTCGCTGAGCAATTCGGACAATACTGCCCCGGATCTACCTGGACTCGATCCAACTGGATCGGATCGGCCAACTTCGCTCCCGCCCCATGCCCGCGCTCACCCCGCGCCGCTGCCGCCGCTTGCTCCTGTCTCATGTCCACCGACCGTACTCGCCGTTCCCGTCCCAATGCAAGTGCAAATATCGATTCCGCGGTTGAGTCTCACTCTCCTCACGCCGCGAGATCACTCACCACCAGCGGAGTCCCGCTCCAGCAATCCGCCATCAGCCGCCATGCTCCCAGCCGCTTCCACACTTTCACATAATTTCCGCGCTCCGGCAGCATCGTTCCATCCGCCTTCCGCACCACCACCGAGAAGCGCCCAATCTCCATCGCCATATCGCCGGAGTGCTCCACCCGCGTGGTCTCAAGCCGCAGATCACCGTATCCCGCCTCCCCCAACTGGCGCAGCGTTCGCTCCACCGCCTTTTGACCGTGCGCCCCGTCACGGTGTGTGGCCATCAAGACGCCGTCACCCGCGAACAGGCCCGCGGCCTGGTCGTAGTTTCCGGTGTTGAACGCCATGGCAAAATCTTGGGAAAGGTTGCGGAGTTGAGACTCCACGTCAAGAAACGGACGCGAGTCCGGCTGGGAACTCGAGTAAGGCCGGTACATCTACTACCTCCTGGGGGAAGGCACGGCAGACTCGTCAACGGTAGAAAACGAGCCCGCAGAAAACTCGCTCATTCTAGCGCAAAACCGCCGCGCACAAGAGAAAAGTTTTCCTCACCGCGCGCGTCAGGAAAATCAAGGGGTTCAAGAATTAAAAGCTCAAGAAGACCGCCAGAAAGAAAAGAGAAAACTAGAAAAGAGAGAAGAGAAAAATATAGACCAGCAACATCCGTCCGGGCGATTATCTCTCCAGCGGCGCCGACCGGCTAGGCAGCCGCAACACACCCGACGCAACACCGGTCGCAGCCATCGGAGGTTTCGACCCTTCCCCCTTTACGCCCGGGTTCTGGCGTTCCGCGATCTGCCTCTTCACGCGTTCCATCAGCACCACCAGTTTTCTCGACTCGTGGTCTCTCTCGGCCTGCTTGCACATCTTCTGAAAATCGTGTGGAGCGTAGGCTACTCGATTCGTCATGAGCGAGTCATCCTCGTACCGAATGGTTTTGTACAAAGGAGAAGGCATAGCCTACTCTATCCTCCGCAACTTGCCAAGTCCCCTACAACCTTGGCAGAGTTTAGGATGAAATCTTCCCGGCCGGGGTTTACTTTCTTATAACAAACGGCCGGCCCACTCCGTCTTGCCCGCCCGTGCGTTAAACTAACAGGTTCAAACTGCAGGCTCAACAGAAACGCCGTCTCCAGCTCTGTCGATGTCCCCAATTACCATTGCTCCTACAGGCACATGACCTTAGTTACGTTGAGCCGGTGACCCGTTTCCATGAAAATCACTGCAAGGCCCATTTTGCCTTGCCGGAGAGCGCGTGTGTTCCACCGTCGAACCTTAAGCGTCGTCTTATTTCTCACCGCCAGCGCGACCCTGGCCTCGGCCCGCGATCTCGCCCTCGTTTCCAACAAGGTGAACTCCGTATCCACCATCACCCTGCCCGACCTGGTGAAGATATGCAAAGGACAAACCGGACATTGGCCTGATGGCAAGTCGGTCACCTTCATCATGCGCAATCCATCAGCACCGGAAATGAAGATCCTTCTCGAAAAAGTTTATGAACTCCCCGAGGCCCCGGTGAAAGATCTCATCGCCGCGGCCAATCACGGACGCGCTGGTCATCCGGCCGTCATGATTGTCGATTCCGATGAGGATCTGGTCGAGAAAGTCGCAGCCATCCCCGGCGCAGTCGGCGTCGTGGATGTCTATGCCATTAACAGCAGCGTTGCAGTCATCAAGGTCGCCGGCAAACTTCCGCTCGAGCCCGGTTACCCGCTGCACGGGAATTAGCGCCGCATAACGACTTGCAACGAGTAAAAGAATTAGCGTGAGTTCATGAGTAAAGAAGAGAAAGTTCCGGAAGAAAAAGCTCAAGCAGCAGCCGCTGGCGCGTCCGTAGGCGGCGATACCGGAAGCGGCACGCGCCTGCCCGCCAGCGCGCCCGCTGGAAAAGTCACTTTCACCCGTCGCTTTCCCCGTTTCGTTCTCGATGTTCGCCTGCAAGTCAAAATGTTTCAGGCCGGTGAGTTCCGCACCTGCTGGGGACGTTCCACCGAAATGGGTCAGGACGGCATCGGCGCCACCCTCACCGGCAGCCTCGAAACCGGCGAGATCGTCACTCTCGAAATTCCCCTGCCCCTCTCACCCTATCCCATCAAAGTTCGCGCCATCGTCCGCTACCGTCAGGGCCTGCGCTACGGTTTCGAATTCCTCACCCTGAACGAAGGCCAACGCGACACCATCCACCGCGTCTGCGAATACCTCGCCAGCCGCGCCTAGGTTTCTCTCCGCAAGTAAGAGCCGTCCAGAAGGAAAGAGTCTGCTTGCCCAAGAAATAAAATTTTGTCATTCCGAGCGCGCGCGCACTTCGCCCGAGTCGAGGAACCTGCTTCCCCCGCCCACGCCACAACTCACGCCCGTTTGTGTGGATCCGGGTCTCAGACCCGGACAGGCCGAGCGCAGCTCGGCACCCCACCGAAAACCACCACTGCATTCTCCGCATCCCACCGTAAACTATCCCAGGAATGCGTTTCCTCCTCCTCACGCTCGCCCTTCTATCCGCAGCCGCCGCCCAATCCCCGCCCGTCCCCACCATCACCGTCATCGACGAAAACGGAGTCGCAGTCCCCTCCGCCCGCGTCCAACTCGAATCCCCTCCCCAGCCGCCCCAGCGCTGCCAGACCGATTTCACCGGACGCTGCCAGTTCCCCCAACTCCCCGCCGGCCAATATCAACTCCGTGTCGAAAAAGAAAGTTTCTACGCCCTGGTCGAGCCCAACGTTCAACTCTCGCAAACCTCGAGCCTCGAAGTCACCATCTCGCATCAGCAAGAAGTCCGCGAAGTCGTCGACGTCCACGAATCCCCTCCCGCCATCGATCCCGCGCAAATCTCCGCGCAGGAAACCATCAGCGGCCTTGACGTCCTCAACATCGTCTACCCCGCGACCAACGACTACCGCAACGCCCTCAACTTCATCCCCGGCGTCGTGCAGGACCAGAGCGGCCAGCCCCACGTTGCCGGCGCCGAAACCTATCAGACCGTCACCCTGCTCGACGGCTTCAACGTCACCCAACCCGCCAACGGACTGCTTCTTGTCCGCGTCAGCACCGACGCGTTTCGTTCCATAAAAATCGAACCCTCCCGCGAACCCGCCGAAGCCGGCAAAGGATCCGGCGGTCTGCTCAGCCTCAACACCGGCATTGGCGATGATCACTTCCGCTTCTTCGCCACCGACTTCATCCCCTCCGCGCAAGACAAGCACGGATGGCGCTTCGACCAGTTCCTCCCGCACTTCACTTTCTCCGGCCCCGTCGTGAAAGGAAAAATCTGGTTCTACAACGCCTTCGACGGCGAATACGACAACATCATCTACACCGAACTGCCCGTTGGCGCCGACAACGACCACGTCTTGCGCTTCGGCAATCTCACCAAGTTTCAAACTAACCTCACCAGCCGCAACATTCTCACCAGCAGTTTCCTGGTCAACCACATTCACGACGACTACGGCTTCCTCTCTCCGTTCAGTCCGCAGTTGACCAATCCACAAAATGAAGCCTCCGCCTACATCGCCAGCGCGAAAGACCAGCACTACTTTCCCGGCGGCGAACTTCTAGAAGCCGGATTCGCCTTCGACCAGTACGACGCGCATTTAACGCCCTACGGAACCGCCCCGTACGAACCAACACCCGACACCGCCTTCGGCAACTATTATTTGACCGAACTAACCCGCGCCCGCCGCTGGCAGGCCCTGTCCAATCTCTACCTGCCCCCGCGCCAGTGGCACGGTCGCCACGATTTCAAATTCGGCGTCGATCTCGACCGCCTCTTCTACGATGCGGAGTTCGCGCGCCAGCCAATCTCCTATCTGATCTCCACCGTCACCACTGCTCAACCCGCTAACATCTGTTTCACCGCCCCGCAGGACGCAATCTTCCCCTGCACCCGCTACTCCACCTTCGGCCCCGCTCCCTTGCACGATCAGTACAACACCGAAGCCAGCGCCTACGCCGAAGACCGCTGGAGCATCACCAACAGATTTCTCATCGAGCCCGGCGTCCGCTTAGACTGGGACCAAACCATCCGCCAGACCATCGTCTCCCCGCGCCTGGCAGGAACCTACGTCCTCGACACTTCCGGCAACACCAAACTTTCCGCCGGTATCGGCCTCGTCTACGACGCCACTCCCATCTTCCTGATCGCGCGCCCCTACGCCGGAACGCGGCAAGATACGTTCTTCACGATCAATCCGAACTGTATCCCCACCTGCGTCACCACGAGCGGCCCCATCAACACGACTTTCTCTGTCAGCAGCACCACGCTCCAGGCCCCGCGCTTCGTCAACTGGAGCCTCGGCCTCGAACACAAACTCCCCGACGCCATTTATCTGAAAGCCGAATTCCTCGAGCGCCGCGGCAGTCGCGGATTCGCCTACAACACCTCCGGCTCAACCGTCGGAGGCAACTTTACTCTCGAAAACACGCGCGACGACCGCTACACCGCCTTCCAACTCACTCTCCGCCACAACTTCCGCGAAGCCTACATGATCATGGGCTCCTACACGCGCTCCAGTTCCCACTCCAATCAGGCGCTCGATTTCAACGTCGACAGCCCCATCCTGAGCCCCCAGCAACCCGGCCCCTATCCCTGGGACACGCCCAACCGCTTCCTCACCTGGGGATACGTGCCTTTCTTCAAGCTGCCCGCGATTCACCAACTCGAACTCGCCTACTCCGCCGAAGCCCGCACCGGATTCCCCTTCGCCGAACTCAACGACCAGCAGGAACTCATCACCCCGCCCGGCGCCGACCGTTTCCCGTATTACTTTTCGCTCAACCTGCAACTCGAAAAACGCTTCCACCTCTTTGGCTACTACCTGGCCCTCCGCGGCGGCTTCGACAACATCACCGCCCGCTGCAACCCTTACGTAGTCGACAATGTGATCGACCCCACCAACCCCCACCCCACCTTCGCCGCCTGCCAAGGCCGCTCCTTCACCTCGAGAATCCGCCTCCTGGGCCGCAAGTAACTATCTCGTTGTCTGCCACAAGTAGCTATCGCGCTGTCCCACAAGAAAAACGAGTAGCCGAAAATAATCTTGTCATTCCGAGCGCCTTGTTTTTGGCGCGAGGAACCTGCTTTTCCCCGCCCGGGCAACCAACGCTTCGGATGACCCCGCATCCCCCGCGCTATAATCTCCCCATACACTTGCATCAAAATCCAGCGTCCCGTCATCTCAAATTCTGGAGGACACAATGGCTCACGAACTACCCCCCCTTCCGTACGCATACGACGCACTCGAACCCATCATCGATAAGCAAACGATGACCCTGCACCACGACATGCATCACGCCACCTACGTCAAAAATCTGAATGCCGCCATCGAGAAGCATCCCGAATTAGCCGGCAAGTCCGCCGAAGATCTCATCCGCGACCTCAATGCCATCCCCGAGGACATTCGCGCAGCTGTCCGCAACAACGCCGGAGGCCACGTCAACCACTCCATGTTCTGGAAGATCATGAAACCCAACGGCGGCGGCGATCCCACCGGCCCCATTGCCGACACGATCACAAAAACGTTCGGCAACTTCAAAGATTTTCAAGCTAAGTTCAACGCCGCCGGCGCAGGTCAGTTCGGCAGCGGATGGGTCTGGCTCGCCGGCAAGCCCGGCGGCGACGTGCACATCATGAGCACGCCCAATCAAGACAGCCCCATCACGCAGGGCCACTACCCCATCTTCGGCAACGACGTCTGGGAACACGCCTACTACCTGAAATACAACAACCGCCGCCCCGAATATCTAGCCGCCTGGTGGAACGTCCTCAACTGGGACGAAATCAACAAACGCTACGCCGCCTTCAAATCCGGCAAGACGGCCCACGAACCCGCGCTAGCGCACCACTAGACGTTGCTCGTGTGGGGCGGACACTCCTGTCCGCCGCTTTTGACCGTGATTTCCGGGTGCCCCATTTCTCGCGAACTTTGCGAGAAGTGGGGCCTTTGATTTTCATTTAGTTTTCAAGACGAACCCAAACATTCCCCGGAACCACCCCACCTCCCACCCCGTACAATCCCTCAGACCATGCCCCTGTCCCGCCGCTCCCGTTACGTCCTCCTAGCCCTAATCCTCTACCTAACCCTCTGCACCATCGGCGGCGTCACCCTCGCCGACGCCACCCTCCGCCCCGCCCGCCGCCCGCTCACGGAAAACGAAATCGCCGCAG
>Ga0210395_10001119_pt1 | contig 20824 bp, 19 predicted proteins | sample IncBWH4OmetaG_FD_150861 | JGI IMG/M metagenome (GOLD analysis project Ga0210395, IMG submission 150861) | Forest soil microbial communities from Barre Woods Harvard Forest LTER site, Petersham, Massachusetts, United States - Inc-BW-H-4-O ...
GAATCGATTGGAGTCGGCGACCACCACGAGCGACCCGCCGCGGACCGCCGCTAGGCCCACCGGGGCCTCGCCCACCCTGGTGATCGCCACCAGCGCCTTGGCCGGGTCGGTCGCCAGCCTGGCCGCGGCGAAGCACAGCAGGTCGTCGCTGGCGCGCGCGGTTACCCAGACGTCGTTGCCGTCCGCCGAGGTGATGACGCGGACGGGGTCGCAGCCGGCGTTCACGGTGGCGACGACGGAAGCCGCCGGATCCGTTTCCGCGCGCCGCAGGCTGATCACGCTCAACGTGCCCCCCTCCGCCGCCGCCCCGCCAGCACGCGGCAGCGTCCTGTCTTCGCTGGTCGCGTAGAGCCAGCGCCCGTCGGGGGAGACGGTGATGCCGACCGGCGCCAGCTCAAGCGGGATGCTGCCCACGTAGTCCGCTGGGCCGAAGCCGTCGGCCAGCGCCTTGGCGAGGTTGAATACCGCCGCCCGCTGCGAGTCCTCCAAGGTGACGAACGCGTACCGGTCGTCGGGAGAGACCGCCACCTCGATCGCGCCGCCACCGCGTGCGCCGGCGGGTGTCGCGAGCGTGCCGAGCACCGCGCCGGACGCCCCTTGCTCGGCGCGGGCCACGCTCAGCACCACGGCGCCGGCCCCGTCGGCCGCAAGCAGGTACCGGCCATCGGGGCTGATCGTCTCACCCAGCGGCTCGCCAGGCGTCACGGGAATGCTCCTGACCGGCACCGGAGCCAGCGACCCGGCTGCGCGCAGCACCTGGACCGACCCGGTGCCCGCGACGAACACCCAGTGCCCGTTTGGTGTCACCGCCACGCCGAACGCGCCAGGAACGCCGACCATCGCTGTATCGACCGAGTCCAGCGCGGGTGACGCCGCGACGGCCGTCGTGCAGCCCGGCGACGGTAGCGAACGCGCCGGCAGCACCGGCGCGGGCGTGGCCGACGGCCCGGCCGAGCCTGTCCCCTGCGACGCGGCCGCGGCGGCGGTCGGTCCCCGCGCACCGGAGATCCCCGGCGTGCAGCCCGTGCACAAGACGACGAGCGCGGCGCCGGCCGCGACGGCGAAGGCGGCGGAGGCGGCGGAGCCGCGGGCGCGCGTGAAGGACATGCCGTCATGCTACGAATCGCGCGGTCCGCGGTACGGCGAACCGGCCACAGTCGCGGCGGTCCGTTCGGGATACTCTGCCAGCCGGTACGACCCCCGGACCCCCGCCTGGGGCCTCAGCCCGTGACCGACCCCGGCGGGGGGATCGTGCCGGGTCCGTTCACGTTGCACGCCAGCGCCGAAGAGTCGGTGTCTACCAGCGGCTTGGCCAGGGTCGGCGGCTTCGCGAACGAGGCACGCGAGAAGTCGAGCGTGTCGAGCATGTTGTTGGCGTTCGCGTCCCGCCGGGTGAGCGCAGGCAGGTTCCACTTGGTTTCGACGAGCTTGAGGATGCTGGTGTGGTCGAAGACCTTGTGGGACACGTAGTCCGGGCGCGCCCACGGGGAGACGATCGCGCACGGAACCCGGAAGCCGTACCGCCCGAAGCCGTCGTACGACGGGCCGCCGAGGAGCCATTCAGGGCCGATGCCGTCGGGCGGCACCGCCGCCGGCGGCGGCACGTGGTCGTAGTAGCCGCCGTGCTCGTCGTAGGTCCAGACGAGCAGCGTGCTGCCCCACTTGGGCCCGCTCATGACGGCGTCGATGACCTTGGCGGCGAACGCCTCGCCTTCGGCGATGTTCTGCGGGTTCTCCTCCGAGGTGCTGCCGTAGTCCGGTTCCACGAGGGAAAAGCCCGGCAGGTGGCCGGAGGCGGCGTCCTTGAAGAAGTCGTCGATGGGGGCGAGCCGCGTCAGGTTGTCCGGGTCCTTGACGAACAGGTACGGCCACAGCAGCGTGCTGGTGATCGGAGTCGACGACCAGTAGTCCTTCCAGCTGATACCGTGCGCGTTCAGCTGGTCGAAGATGGTGCCGTTCTTCGGATAGTTGGCGAGCAGCCACACCTGGTCGTCGTTGACCATGCCGAGCGAGGTGGCGGCCATCAGGTAACGCCTGTTGGGGTAGGTCTGGCCGAGGACCGAGCAGAAGTAGCGGTCGGCGATGGGGAACACCGACGCGAGCGAGTAGTAGAACGGCTGGTCCGCCTTCTGCCAGTAGCCCATGGCGACCGCGCCTGACGCGGAGACGAAGCCGTCGTTCCTGCCGTTGTCGTAGGAGCTGTGGCTGGCGTCCCAGGTCTGAGAGGGGTGCCCGCTTTGCTGACAGGTGGTCGGCATCCGGAACGCGTGCTGCGTTTTCCCGCCGCCTGCTGGATTCGTGGCGGTGGGCTTGCCGTTCGCGCCGAGTTTGAACCCGTCGGCGCCTGTCCGGCCGAGCATGCCGAGCTTGTTGTCGTAGGAGTGGTTTTCCATCATGAGCACGACGATGTGCTCGATCTGCGGGATCGTGTTGGTCCCCGCTTTGCGGTTCGGGTAGGGGAGCGATCCCGGTTCGCGCAGTGCGGCCCCGATGCTGGCGGTGTCCGCCAGCGCCATCGACGGAGAACCACCGATGGCCGGGACGGCGGCGACCGCGGCCAGCCCCTTCAGTACGCCACGCCTTCTGATCACACCGCCAGTGTGACGGCAGGGGGCTTACGACGCTAGGACCTCAGGTGTCGTACGGACGACAATTCCGTGACGCCCGCGATCGTCGCGCCCGGCTGGCAGCCGCAGCTTTCCCTGCAGACCAGCCGGGTGGGCAGCGCGATGTCGCGTGAGCTGGGCCGCTCGCGGCTGATCACCGAGTACAGCATCTCGAACGCGGTCTCGCCGAGCTCGCCGATCGGCTGCCTGACGGTGGTCAGTTGCGGGTGCAGGTGCCTGGCCATCGGAATGTCGTCGAAGCCGGTGACGGCCACCTGTCCGGGCACGTCCAGGCCGCTGCGGCGCAGCACGTACATGGCGCCGAGCGCGCTCTGGTCGTTCGCGCACACGATGACCCGGGGCAGCGGGACGGCCGATGCGAGCAGCCGCTCGGTGACCATGGCCGCCCCGGCGGCGTAGTAGTTCCCCTGCCACTGCGGCCCGGAGAACAGCACCGCACCCGCTGCCCTGGCCTCCGCGGCGAGCGTCTCGAACCGCGCCTGGCTGTCCGGGCTGTCGCCGTAGCCGCCCAGGTAGCCGAGCGTGGTGTAGCCGTGGTCATACAGCAGGTGCCGGGCCAGCGCCCGCATCCCGGACGCGTTGTCGCTGCCCACGTTCGCCGTGGTCGTCGTGGGCGTCGCGCCGACCCCGGCCAGCGTGATGATCGGGACCTGGCGGGCTAGCTGGTCGAGCTGGTCCGGCTCGAGCACCCGGTCGTGCAGGATCAGCCCGTCGCTCTTGCGGGCGAGCGCGAGCACGCGGCGGCCGGCGTCGTGGTCGGTCAGGTCGACCGTCCGCACCAGCAGGTCGAAGCCGCGCCGCTGCGCCGCCCGCTCGATGCCCCGGTTGACCAGGTCGCTGAACTGCAGGCTCTCGGTCTCGTCGGCGAACGCGTCGTACCCGATCAGCCCCGCCGTGTCGCAGGCGCCGGACGGCAGCCACGGCGTGGGCACCAGCGGCCCCGCGGTGAGCGGCCGCCTGTTGACGATGCCGACGACCTCCTTCAGCCGGACGCTCAGCGCGCGCGCCGCGCTGTCGGGGACGAACCCGAGCTCGGCGACCGCCCGCTGCACCCGCTCCTTTGTCTCGGGACGGGGATTGCGCCGGCCGTTCAGCACGCGGGACACCGAGGCGATCGAGACTCCGGCCGCCCGTGCGACGTCATAGATCGTTGGCGGGGCGGGACCGTTAACTGTGCCTTCGCCGCGCTCGTTCGGCTCGTCGGGCTGATAGACCCCGTCCGCAGCGCTTGCCGCACTCGCCGCAGCCTGGCCGTAGACCCGCCCGCCATCTGCCAGCACCGACACGGTACACGCCTCCCTGTCTAGTGGTAAGCGCTTACCCGGACCGTCGACCCGAGCCTTAATCGTAGCGGAAAGCGCTTACCGACCTCGCGTGGCTCCAACCGTACGTCCGCGGGTCAGCGACCTCAAGGGTGAATCGCGGCAACGTTACAGCAATGTGACGCCCGGGTAGCGGCTGGGCGAGCGGCATGGGGCCAGGTCACCTGTCACGAGATCAGGACATATTCACGAAACATCGGGGCGTATTCCACCTGGTGCGTTACCGGCGGCGTAACAAACGGGAAATCCAGCCGAAACCCGCGCATGGGAAACATTAACCGTTGCATCCATGTACGCGGAGCGGCCGGGGCGGGCCAGTAAGCCCGGGGGGCGACCCTGGATCCCGAGAGGCCCTTCAAACAGGTAGCTCCTGAAGGAGTAAAACAGTGATTCCTTACGCTTCCTGGCTGGGATCGGGAGATAACGCCTGGCAGATGACAGCGGCAACGCTGGTCGGGCTGATGTCCATCCCAGCGCTGGCAGTGCTGTACGGCGGCCTGGTGCAGAAGAAATGGGCCATGAACACCATGATGATGGTCTTCTGCACCTTCTGCCTGACGCTCATCACGTGGGTCCTCTGGGCCTACAAGATGGGCTTTGGTACGCCGCTGATCAGCACGTTCGTGGGCGACCCACGGACGATCCTGGGCGCAAGCGCCCTGCAGGGCCAGGCGAACATCCCGCTGCTGAACGGCTTGATGCCGAGCTTCAAGCTGCCCCAATCGTCGGTCGCGTACTTCCAGTTCGTGTTCGCGGCGATCACCCCGATTCTGTTCATCGGCAGCGTTATCGGCCGGATTAGCTTCAAGGTGTGGCTGATCTTCGTTCCGCTGTGGATCACGTTCGCCTATGCGGTCAACGCCTTCCTGCTCTGGGGCGGTGGCTACTGGGCGGGCAAGGGCGCGCTGGACTTCTCCGGCGGTTACGTCATCCACCTGGCGGCCGGCGTCTCCGGATTCACCGCGGCGGCGATAGTCGGGCCGCGGCTGAAGCGGGACCGGGAGAAAGCGGTGCCGAACAACCTGCTCTTCGTGGCGGTCGGCGCTGGCATCCTGTGGCTCGGCTGGAACGGCTTCAACGGCGGTGACCCGTACTTCGCGGGCGCGGACGCGGCGGCGGCCGTGGTCAACACCAACCTCGCGACGGCCGTGGCCATGATGGTCTGGATCTTCCTCGACATGTTCTTCTCCAAGGAGAAGAAGCCGACGTTCCTCGGCGGCGTCAACGGCATGATCTGCGGCCTGGTCGGCATCACTCCGGCCGCGGGCTACGTGAACGGCTTCGGGGCGATCCTTATCGGCATCATCCCCTGCACGATCGTCTGGGTCGCCTGGTACACGCTGCCGAAGTACGTCTGGCCGTTCAACAAGGTCGACGACGCCCTCGGCGTGGTGTACACGCACGGCTTCGCGGGCCTGTGCGGTGGCCTGATGGTCGGCCTGCTCGCCGACCCGCACATGATCGAGTACATCGGCGTCGGCAAGACCGGTTCGGTCGCCGGTGCGAGCGTCTTCTTCGGAAATCACCCGCACCAGCTGCTTGTGCAGTTCCTGGCGGCGCTCACGATCATCGTCTGGGACTCGTTCGTCACCGCGGTCATCCTCTACTTCATCAAGTACGTGCTGCGGATGAAGCTGCGGCTGACGGACGAGCAGCTGGAGATCGGCGACATCGCGGTCCACGGCGAGGAGGCGTACCCGGTCGAGGAGGGCCTGTCGGCGCTGTCCATGTCCGCGGCGGCCGAGGCCTCACCGTCGACAGAGGAGCCCGTGCGGGCCGATTTACGGTCGGCTAACGGCCGGCTGACAGCCGGCTGAAGGAGCCGGCTGAAGGCCAGGCAAGCCTGCGCTACGTTGCGGCCGTAGCGTACGAGGGCCGCGCGTCCGGGTACCGTCTATGTGCCCAGGCGCGCGGCCCTTTGGCATGCGGCGGCATGTCCGGGGCGCGCGGGTGGTTAGACATATGCGGTGTGCCGGAATCCGGTGTGCCGAAATGCGGTGTGCCGAGACCCGGCGAGCCGCAAACCCCCACCGAATGGAGCGCCGTGAAACCCGTCGTCACGACTGCAACACTGGTCACGCAGGACGGTGTCCCTATCGACACCGTGCACCTGCCGGGACGGCGGGACCTCGCGATCGTCATGGCGCACGGGTTCACCCAGTCGTGGCAGACGCCGATGGTGTGGCACATCGCACAGCGGTTCAACCTGGGGGCCGGCGTCGTCACATTCGATTTCCGCGGGCATGGCCGGTCGGGCGGGCTATCCACGGTCGGCGACAAGGAGATCAACGACCTAGACGTGGCCGTGCACTATGCCCGCGAGCTCGGCTACCAGCGGATCGCGACGGTGGGGTTCTCCATGGGCGGCTCGGTTGTGCTGCGCCAGGCCGGGCTGCACGGAGGGCCCGACGCGGTGGTCTCGGTGAGCGGGCCGGGCCACTGGTACTACCGCGGCACCGAGCCGATGCGCCGGGTGCACTTCGCCATAGAAAACCGGATCGGCCGCCTGTTCACCAGGCACTTCCTGAAGACGAGGATCGCGCCGAGCGGCTGGGACCCCGTACCGCTGCCGCCCGCCGATGCCGCGGCGCGGATCTCGCCGGTCCCGGTGCTGATCGTCCACGGCGACAACGACCTCTACTTTCCCCCCGAACACGCCCGCGAGCTCTTCGAGAGCGCCCGTGAGCCGAAGGAGCTGTGGCTGCTGCCCGGCTTCGGGCACGCGGAGCGGGCGACCGACGACAAGCTCGTCGACCGCATCGTCGGGTGGGTGATCGACGCGGTGACGGCCGGCGGCGCGGCTGCGCCGCAGCCCCAGGCGCCGCAGCTCCAGGCGCCGCAGCTCCAGGCGACACAGCCCCAGGCGCCGCAGGCGCCGCGCTCGACCGAGCCGCCGGAACCGCTGGAGCCCGCGCAGGACGAGCTAGCCGACGCCCGCGAGACCGCTCAGCCCGCGGACACGAGCGCTACCAGCTAGTCGGCACCGGCATGCCCTCGGTGTAACCCGAGGCGCTCTGCACCCCCACCACCGCGCGCGAGGCGAACGACGGCAGATCTTCGGCCCCCGCGTACGTGCACGCGCTGCGGACCCCGGCGACGATCATGTCGAGCAGGTCCTCGACGCCGGGCCGCAGCGGGTCCAGGTACATCCGGGCCGAGGAGATGCCCTCTTCGAACAGCTCCTTGCGCGCCCGCTCGTACACCGAGTCCGCCGCCGAACGCAGCCGCACCGCACGCGCCGAAGCCATCCCGAAGCTCTCCTTGTACAGCCGCCCGTTGGGATCACGGAACGTGTCGCCAGGCGACTCGTAGGTCCCGGCGAACCAGGACCCGATCATCACCGACGACGCGCCGGCCGCCAGCGCGAGCGCGACGTCACGCGGATGCCGCACCCCGCCGTCGGCCCAGACGAACTTGCCGGCCGCCGCCGCCGCCTCGGCGCATTCGAGCACCGCGGAGAACTGCGGCCGCCCCACCCCGGTCATCATCCGGGTCGTGCACATCGCCCCCGGCCCCACGCCCACCTTGACGATGTCCGCGCCGGCCTCGATGAGGTCGACGACGCCCGGCGCGGTCACGACGTTCCCCGCCACCACGGGTACCGAGGGTGACACGCCGCGCACGGCCTGCAGCGCGGCGATCATCTTCTCCTGGTGCCCGTGCGCGGTGTCCACGACGAGCACGTCGATGCCGGCGTCGAGCAGCAGCTTCGCCTTGGCGCCCACATCCCCGTTGACGCCGACGGCCGCGCCGACGCGCAGCCGCCCTGACGCGTCCACCGCCGGGGTGTACAGCGTCGCGCGCAGCGCGCCCGTCCTGGTCAAGATCCCCACGCATTCCCCGGTGGGCGCCACTACCGGGGCCAACCGGTGCCGTCCTTCGTGCAGCAGCTCGAAGGCGCGGGCCGGGGGCGTCCCCGCGGGCAGCGTCACGGGGTCGGCGGACATGACGGTGCGCAGCTGCGCGAACCGGTCCGCGCCGGCGCAGTCCGCCTCGGTGACCACGCCGACGGGCGCTCCCGCGGCGTCGATAACGACGACCGCCCCGTGCGACCGCTTGGACAGCAGCGCGAGCGCCTCACCGACGGTGTCCGCCGGGGACAGCGTGATCGCCGTGTCCACCACGAGGTCGCGGGTCTTGACCCAGGCCACCACGTCGGCCACCACGTCGGCGGGGATGTCCTGCGGCAGGATCGCGACGCCGCCGCGCCGCGCGATCGTCTCGGCCATCCGCCGCCCGGACACGGCCGTCATGTTGGCCGCGATCACCGGTATGGTCGCCCCGCTACCGTCCCGCGTCGTCAAGTCGACGTCCAGCCGCGACCCGACCGCGGATCGCCCCGGCACCATGAACACGTCGCTATACGTCAGGTCGGTAGCAGGCTCACTGCCATGGAGAAAACGCACGAAGAGTGTTTTTACCCCAGCCCGGGCTCCTGAACCCAGCTCCTGAAACCCTGGCCCGGTTCAGGTCACCGTCAGGCCGAAGGCGGCGAACATGATGTCGGCTATCCGGTCAGACATCTCATCGACCGGCAGCTGGACTTCGGTGGTGACCACGAAGTTCACCCGCTCCAGCATCATCAGGCAGGCGAACGCGGTGAGCTCGGCGTGTTCCTGGTGGCGTCCGGACGCCTGGGCGGCCGCCGTCATGCCCGTGGTCATCGCCTCGGTGATGTTAAAGAACAGCTTCAGCCCGTCGGCGTACATCTCCCCGGGGGCGTTCGCCGAGCTGAGCGTGCGCAGCACGGTCGAGTGCGTGGCGTAGGCCGCGGAGAACTTGCGTACCCACTGCCGGAGTACGGTCAGGCCGGTGGAGTCGCTCGTGACGACGGGGAAGTCCCCTGCGACGGTCTCCATATCGTGCAGCGCGTCCCGCAGCAGGGCCTTGAACAGGTCTTCCTTGTTGGAGAAGTACAGGTAGAACGTGCCGTGCGAGATGCCCGCGCGGCGCACCACGTCGTCGACGCGGACACCGTTGAACCCGCGGTCCTCGAATTCGATCACGCCCGCCTCGAGCAGCTTGCGCACCGTCTCGCGGCCTTGGGCGCGCAGCTCGCGGTCGCGTGCGGGCTCGCCCCCGCCGAGCGACGGCCGGCCCTGTGGTTTGCGGGCGGGGCGGGATGCCGCGCGCCGTTGGCCAGCCGCGTGTGGCTGGGCGGCGCCGCGGGCCTGGCCGACACCGTTCGTCACCGTCGGCTGCCGTACAGTCGCGCGGCCCGCGGCCGCGGTGCCGGCGGGACTCCGGTCTGCCTCCTGCGTCATAGTCAGAGAGTAGCCTTCGCCGCGCGTATTGCCGCGCATACCGGCGGAAGCGGTGCCGCGTCAGGCACGAACAGCCCACGAGGGCACGCTGTTTGATCGGCGTGATTCCCTATAAAGTTAGGGAACTGTGAGGCAGCTGACGTTCCGCCGCAGGCCCTCACCAGTCGTCATCGGTGGCGGGCTGGTGGCGGTCAGCGTGATCGCGGCCAGTTGCGTGGCCGCGCTCAGCAGCGGCCAGGACCGGGGGAACATCGGCGCCGCGGCCACCCACACCGCGGCTCACGCCGCCGCGGGCAGCACCGGCAGCACGGGCACCGCGGACGCGGGGAACGCCGCCAGCCTCGCGGGCAGCGTGCCGTCGACGCTGAGCCTGCCCGTTCCCGGCTCCGCGTCCAGCGTGTCGAGCGCCGCCAACCAGAGCGCGACCGACACCTCGTCCCAGCAGCCGTCCGCCGCCGGGGCGTCCGTACCGCGCCTGGTGGTCCCGGACGTCATCGCCGCCGTGCCGGGCGGCGTGACCCAGGCGGACGTGGCCAAGCTGAGGAAGCTGAGCCAGGTCAGGACGGTGCTCGCCATCTCGGGCGCGCGGATCACCGTGAACGGCACGCAACTCACCGTGCTCGGCGCGCCTGCGGGCGCGCTGCGCCCGTGGACGCCGCCTGAGACGGCGGTCAGCCAGCGGGTCTGGTCGGATTTCGCGGCGGGGGACCTAATCACCACCGCCACAGGCGCGCAAGCGATGCGGCTGGTCAGCGGCCGCCAGTACCCGGTGACGGCCCGCGTGAGGACGCGCGTCACATTCGGCACGGGGGCCCTGCTCGGGATCTCCGGCGTGGGCGCGATCGTGAACCAGACGCGCGCCCGCCAGCTCGGCCTGGTGCGGAACGTCGCGGTGCTCATCAACGCGCCCGCGGCCGACATGACCACGCTGGTCGCCCAGGTCAGCAAGGCGCTTGGCGCGGGCAGCCAGGTGGTCCGGCTGGTCCCAGTCACGGTCAGCACCAGCCTGCCCGTGGACAAGAACCCGCCGAAGGGCAAGCCGGCCAGCTACCTGGCGCTGTTCCAGGAGTCCGCCGCGCAGTACTGCCCGGGGCTGTCCTGGACCGTGCTAGCGGCGATCGGGCAGATCGAGAGCGGTGACGGCGCGAACGAGGGCCCCTCGACCGCGGGTGCGCTCGGTCCCATGCAGTTCCTGCCGTCCACGTGGCAGGCCTGGGGGATCGACGGCTTCGGCGACACCGGCTCGCCGAACATCATGAGTCCCTTCGACGCCGTCCCCTCCGCCGCGAGGCTGCTGTGCGCTGACGGCGCGGCACAAGGCGGTCAGGCGCTATCGCAGGCGATCTTCGACTACAACCACGCCAGCTGGTACGTGGACGAGGTGCTCACGCTGGCCGACGAATACGCCCGCGAGTTCGGTTAAGTTACGCGGGAGCGGGAGCGGGAGCTGGCGCGGGAGCGGTCAGGCGGCGCAGGCCGGCCAGGCAGACTCCAACGGCGGTCAGCCCGCACGCCGCCGCGAACACATACCCGTCCCGCGCGCCGAACGCGTCCACGATGAACCCCACGGTCGTCGCCCCGCAGGCGACGCCGACGGAGATCCCTGTGGACAGCCACGACATGGCTTCCGTGGTCCGCCCCGGCAGTGCCTGCGACTCCATCAGGCTGAACCCGGCGATCAGCGTCGGGGCGATGGTCAGGCCGCACAGGTAGATCACGCCGGTCAGCGCGAGCAGGTTCGGCATCGTCCAGAACGTGCACACCCCGGCCACGGTCAGCGCGAGCGTCAGCGCCAGCCGCCGGCTCGGCGGCGCCTTCCAGGTCCGCGTCCCGTACCACAGCCCGCCTGTCGCGCTGCCGAGCGCGTACGTGCCGAGGATGAACCCGGCCAGCGGCTTGTGCCCCGCGTGCGCGGCGAAGGCGACCGTGGACAGGTCGATCGAGACGAACATCGCACCGAGGAACAGGTAGACGGGGATCAGCACGACCAGGCTCCGCGCGGGCAGGAGAGAACCCTCGCGAGAAAGAGAAAGCCGCGATCGCTGCGGAGAAGATGCCTTCGCAGCGGCGCGCACGGGCGGCTCTGTTGACCGCTGGGCGGCGAACCACAGCGTTCCCGCCCCGCACAGCAGCGCGGCGGTCGCCACACCCGCGGCCGGGTGCAGCTGGGTGGCGAGGATCGTCACCGCGGCCGGCCCAAGTATGAAGCACACCTCGTCGGCCACCGATTCCAGGGAGAACGCGGTGTGCAGCCGCGGCGAGTCGCCGAGCAGCGCGCTCCATCGCATGCGCACCATCGGGCCGAGCGGCGGCATGGTGGCGCCGCCGACGATCCCGGGCAGGAACAGCGCCCAATCGGGCGCGCGCAGCTGCACCGCGATGATCAGCCCGGTCACGCTCGCGACGAAGACGGCGACGAGCGGCAACAGCACCCGGTGCTGACCGCGGGTGTCCACGCGTCGGGCGATCTGCGGCGCGCAGATGGCCCAGCCGATCGAGCCGGCCGCGGACACGCTCCCCGCCACGCCGTACTTGCCGGTCTCCGCCGAGATGAGCAGCACGGTCCCGAGGCCGTACATGGACATCGGCATCCGCCCGATGACCCCGGCGACCGAGAATCGCCACGCACGAGGGATCCGGAAGATCTCCGCATAGGGCAGCAGCAACCCCCGGGGGCCGCCGATCTTGGCGGAGTTCGCCTCCTCAACACTCGTCATTCGGTGCGTGACCTCACAAGGCTGGACGATATCGGGCGCGTGCAACAGATTTTCCCCCCCGGGGGCCGACCCCCCGGTGACCCCCCGTATGGGGGGACTTCCCATCCCCCCATACCCCCCTGGGCTCCCCTGGCTGATTGGATAGGGGGCATGCCCGGCTACGACGCGTTCCTGCTGCTGTCCTTCGGTGGCCCCGAGGGACCGGACGACGTGATGCCGTTCCTGGAGAACGTGACGAGGGGCCGCGGTGTGCCGAAGGAGCGGCTGGCGGAGGTGGCCGAGCACTACTACGCGACCGGAGGGGTCAGCCCGATCAACGCCCAGTGCCGCGACATGCTCGCCGCGATCGGCGGCGCGTTCGCGGACACCGCCATCGACCTGCCGCTGTACTGGGGAAACCGGAACTGGCACCCGCTCATCGAAGACACCGTGCGGCGGCTCGCCGACGATGGACACGAGCGCGTCATCGCGTTCGTGACCTCGGCTTACAGTTCCTATTCCGCGTGCAGGCAGTACCTCGACGACATCGAAAGGGCCGTCGCCGCGGTCGGCCCGCGGGCGCCCAGGATCGACAAGATCCGCCCTTACTTCAACCACCCGGGCTTCATCGAGCCGTTCGCGGCCAGCACCGAGGCCGCGCTCGGCAGGCTGCCGGCCGGCGTCCGCGACGGAGCACGGCTGGTGTTCACCGCGCACAGCGTCCCGGTCGCCATGGCCGCGGCGAGCGGCAGCGTCACGGCGGGAACCGCCTGTCCCGCTGTGGCTGGGGGCAGATACGCGGCTGAGCTGGCCGAAGCCGCTCATTTGATTTCCGAACGGGTCCGTGGCGCCTGCCTGCCGCACGATCTCGTCTACCAGAGCAGAAGCGGCCCGCCCAGCCAGCCCTGGCTCGGTCCTGACGTCTGCGAACACGTGCGGACGCTGGCGAAGGATGGCGTCCCCGCGGTCGTCGTGGTGCCCGTCGGCTTCGTCAGCGACCACATGGAGGTCGTGCACGACCTGGACGTCGAGGCGGCGCAGACGGCGGCGTCGCTCGGCCTGCCGTTCGCCCGGGCGGCGGCGCCGGGGTCGTCCGCCCGCTTCGCCCGCATGGTCGGCGAGCTAGTCCAGGAGCGAACCGTCGGCGCGGAGCCGCTGGCAATGGGCACGATGGGCCCCGCCCCCAGAGACTGCCCAGATGACTGTTGTCGGTACGTTCCCCGCCCAGCGCGCACAGACAGGCTGGCCTGACATGTCCGACGACCCCAGCGGCGACGAGCTTCTCGCCATCGCGGTTGAGGCGGCCGTGACGGCCGGGGAACTGCTCGCCTCGCGGGACGGCCGCGTGGAGGTGGCCGCCACCAAGTCCAGCCCGACTGACGTGGTGACGGAGATGGACCGGCGCTCTGAGGAGCTGATCAGGTCGCTGATACTCGCGGCCCGGCCGGGTGACGCGATCCTGGGGGAGGAAGGCGGGCAGACCGGCGACGCGCCGGTGCGGTGGGTGATCGACCCGCTGGACGGAACCGTCAACTACCTTTACGGATTGCCGGGCTGGTCGGTGTCGATCGGAGCCGAGGTTCGCGGGGTGATCGTCGCGGGCGTGGTGAACGTTCCACGCCCCGGCGAGCTGTTCGGCGCGACGCTGGGCGGCGGTGCCTGGCTGGACTCCGGCTCGGGCGAGCGGGGGAGCGTGCGCTGCGGGCCGGGAGTCCCGCTGGCGCAGGCGCTCGTGGCGACCGGGTTCGGCTATCGTGCCGCGTGGCGCAAGGTCCAGGGCGAGGTGGTGGCCGCGCTGCTGCCCCGGATACGCGATATCCGGCGGGCAGGCGTGGCTTCCGTGGACCTGTGCTCGGTCGCCATGGGGCGAGTGGACGCCTTCTACGAGCGCGGCCTGCACTACTGGGACTACGCGGCCGGCGCTCTCGTCGCGGCGGAGGCCGGGGCGGTCGTCGGTGGGCTCGGCGGCGCTCCCGTGAGCCCGTCGATGATTATCGCCGCAGGTCCGGACCTGTTCGGGCCGCTGGCCGCGGAACTCGCGAGCCTGAACGCTGAACGTGACGCGTGACGCTGTCGTTCTATCGACTGTGCCAGATCATCGGCGTGGAATAGATGGCCGGTTTGTGAGGTTTACCAGCGGCCAGAACGGGTCCCGGCGGGAAACGTTCGCAACGGGAGACCCCGCGCGTGCGCGCGGGACAAGAACGTGGCAGAATTCCCCGCCGGAATCGGGCACAACTTCGGCTTCCTGAGCGTTACACCCGCGCAGCGACAGCGCACCACCGCACCGCCTATGGAGGGGGATGGGTCAGCATCATGGCTACTGACTACGACAGCCCACGCAAGACCGACGACGACCTGACCGAGGACAGCCTGCAGGAGCTTCAGGCGCGGCGGATGGATAAGTCGTCGAGCACTATCGACCTTGACCCGGATGACGTCGCCGAGTCCCTTGAGTTGCCTGGGGCAGACTTGTCGAACGAGGAGCTCTCGTTCCGGGTCATACCGCGGCAGGCTGACGAGTTCACCTGCTCGCGTTGCTTCCTTGTGCACCACCGCAGCCAGCTTGCCGAAGAAAGGAACGGCCAGTTTGTCTGCCGCGAGTGTGCTGCCTGAGGTTGCCGTCCCCGCGGGTGGGGTGCCCGCGGGGACGTTGGCCGGCTTGGCCCGTCAGCTCGATTCAGACTCTCCGGCTTCCGGCGCGGGACGCCGGGCCATCGCGCGGGTCGCGAACACTCGTGCGGTCTCGACCGTAATCCCCGCGACCACCGCCCAGCTCAGCGCCTGAAGGACGCTGACCGCCGGGTCAGCCGGGTCGGTCGGCGGCTGCTTTCCCGTGGCGCGGGTCCATGCGAACGTAACCACTTTGCGCGCGAGCATCACAGCGCCAGTTGTCGCAAGGGTGCCGACCAGGCGCGAGCTGGACTCGCGGCTCTTTTTGCTCATCGATGTCTCCTCGGCCTCATCCACTGGTGCCTCGTGCTGCCTGGATGTGTGCGCCATCATCCCACGGTCTGCCGGCTGTGCTCGATCGCGGTCGCGAGCTCTGCCGGGTGCCGGGTCGCGATCAGCCAGTACGGCACCCCGTCCGACGGGTCCGCGAGCGCGATGTAGACGGCCCGCTTCAGGTAGGGTCGCAGCATGAGATGGGCCGCAGGGTCGCCCCGCGGGCCGCGCAGCTGTGCCGCCTGCTTCTCATCGAGTGGCACGACGTCGCCGGCCTGGCTCAGCGGCAGCGTGGCGTTTCCCGCCCGCAGCACGCCGTTCGCCACCTCGATGCTCGTGGCGCCCCAGCTCAGGAGGAAGCCCGCCACGACGGCGGTGAACACCGCGTAGATCAGCGGCGGGATGAGCCCGCCAAAGCCGGCCCAGATCTCGGCGCCGAGGATAACGATGGACGGAATGGCGAGCAGCCACCAGCTGACGGGCACCCGCAGGTGCTCGCGGTACGAACGCATGTAGTCAAAAATAGTTGGTTGGATGGACTCATGATCGGGCGGGCGGCGAGGCGGGCCGCGAACGGGGTCACCGGGACGCGATCGGCGGGTAAGCCCGCGGCGGACGGCGCGGCGACCCCGGACTCCGCGGCGCCCCTTGGCCCGCCGGACGCGCCGCACTCCGAGGTGCCGCGGTGGCTGCAGACCGCGGCCGCCTGGTCCTGGCGGCTGCTGCTGCTCGCGATCGTGCTGTACGTCGCGGCGCGGGTCGCCGCGCTGCTGTATCTCGTGGTCGTGCCCTGCGCCGCCGCGATCCTGCTCACCGCGCTGCTGCAGCCGCCCACCGCCCGGCTGCGCCGCGCGGGGCTGCGGCCGCTCGCAGCAACCTGGTGCACGCTTGGGCTGGCCATCGCCCTGCTCGCCGGCGCCGTCGCGCTCGTGACCGCGCGGGTCCGCGTCGAGTACCCGAATCTGGTCAATCAGGTCAAGCACACCACCGCCCAGGTGCAGTCCTGGCTGGCCGGACCGCCGTTCCACCTGCACACCGGCAATCTGCAGAAGCTGTCAGACAGCATCGTGAAGTACATCAGCCAGCACAAGTCGCTCGTCGAGGGCACGGTGGTGACAGGCGGCAGGATCGTGGTGGAGATCCTGGCCGGCGTCGTGCTGACGTTCTTCGTCTCGTTCTTCCTCATCAAAGACGGTGACCGGATCTGGGCGTGGCTGACGAGCCGGCTGCGGCCCGAGCGCACGAGGCGAGCCGACCTGGCCGGGGGCGCGGCCTGGCAGGCCGTCGTGTACTACGTCCGAGGCACCGTCATGATCGCCGCGATCCACGCGACCGTGATCGGCATCACGCTGTCGATCATGAACGCGCCGCTGGTCGCCCCGCTGTCGCTGTTCATGTTCCTGGCCGCGTTCGTCCCGCTCGTCGGCGTGCTCGCGGCCGGGGCCCTGGCCATCCTCGTGGTGCTCGCCACCAAGGGCTGGATCTTCGCGGTCATCTTGCTCGGCATCATGATCGTGATGAACCAGCTGGAGGGCCACCTGCTCCAGCCGCAGGTCGTCGGCAAGATGGTGCGGCTGCATCCGCTCGCGGTGATCCTGGTGCTCGCGGTCGGCGGCGTGGTGGCCGGCATCGCGGGCGCGGTCGTAGCCGTGCCCATCACCGCCGCGGTGACAGGAGCGGTGCGCGCGCTGCACGAGGACGACCGCACGCCGCCTTAGGGTCGCGTAACCTCTGGGTGGGATCCTGGCGCGAGGCCATCCCCAGCCGAAAAACCTTTCCAACCGCCCGCCAACTGACACCGCCGAGCGAGGAGCGACAGACGATGAGCCAGGTGCTTGTCACCCGCCTGGACCCGGAGGTGCCGCTGCCGTATTACGCGCGGCCGGGGGATGCCGGCGCGGATCTGGTGGCCGCGGAGGACGTACAGCTGGCGCCGGGGGAGCGAGCCACGGTACGGACCGGGATCGCGATCGCGCTGCCCGACGGGTACGCGGCGTTCGTGCACCCGCGGTCCGGGCTGGCGGCCAGGCACGGCGTCACGCTGGTCAATGCGCCAGGCACGATCGATTCGGGATACCGTGGCGAGATACAGGTGATCTTGCTGAACACCGATCCGGCCCGGCCGGTCACCTTCCGGCGCGGGGACCGGATCGCCCAGCTCGTGGTGCAGCGGGTGGAACACGCGACATTCCGCGAGGTGGCGGCGCTGCCCGGGTCCGTAAGGGGCGAGGGCGGTTTCGGTTCGACTGGCGGTCACGCGGGCGGGGTTTCCGCCAGCGCGCCCGCCGGAGAATGACAGGAGGGGATGCACAGTGTTCGGTCGGCGACGCGGCGGGCGAGACCGCGACCTGGATGCCGCGGCGGACCTGACAGCTGAGGCGGCCGCGGAGACCACCGACGACGAGTTCGACGTCGGCGACGAACCGGGCCGCGAGGGACCGTGGGACGCGGCCGAGCCCTACCCGGACCTGCAGCGAGTCGACTTCGGCAGCTTGCAGGTGCCGGTGCTGCCCGGCCTGGACATCCAGCTGGTCTTCGCCGAGCAGCAGGGCGCGTGCGTGATCGTGCATCACGAGGGGAGCGAGCTCCAGCTGATGGCGTTCGCCGCGCCCAGGCGGGGTTCGCTGTGGGACGACGTGCGCGCCGAGATCGCGGCGGAGATAACCACGGGCGGCGGAGCGACATCGGAGCAAACCGGTCCTTTCGGCACCGAACTGCTTACCCAGGTGCCGGCCGCGCCTGGCCAGCCGGGCGCCGGCCTGCGCCCGCTCCGGTTCACCGGCGTGGACGGCCCGCGGTGGTTCCTGCGGGGCCTGTACAGCGGCCCGGCCGCGGAAAGCCCGGCGGCGGCCGCGCCGCTCGAGGCGCTGATGCGCGAGGTTGTCGTGGTGCGCGGCGATCAGCCGGTGCCGCCGCGGGATCTCCTCGAGATCCGGCTGCCCGCGGAGGCGGCCCAGGCTCTGGCCGAGGAGCAGGCCCGCGCCCAGGAGGAGCAGAACCGCTTCACCCAGACGCCGAACCCGTTCGAGCGCGGCCCGGAGATCACCGAGACCCGGTAAGGGCCGGGTTCGCGGAGTTCACCCGGTCGAGAACAGGCGTTCGAGCTGGTCTTCTACGTCTTCCGTCGTGACGAAGAACAGCTCGTCGCCCGGCTGCAGCGGATCCTCGGCCTGCGGGACGAGCACCCGGCCTTCACGCAGGATCGCGACCAGCGCGGCGTCGGCCGGCCAGGCGATAGCGCCGACCTGCTTGCCGGCCAGCGGCGCGTCGGCGGGCATGGTCAGTTCGACCAGGCTGGCCTCGCTTTGCCCGAAGGTCATCAGCCGCACCAGGTCGCCGACGCTGACGGCCTCCTCGACCAGCGCGGATAGCAACCGCGGCGTGGAGACGGCCACGTCGACCCCCCACGACTCGTTGTACAGCCACTCGTTGCCCGGGTGGTTGACCCGCGCCACGACCCGCGGGACGCCGTATTCGGTCTTGGCGAGCAGCGCCACGACGAGGTTCACCTTGTCGTCGCCGGTCGCCGCGACGACAACGTTGCAGCGGTCAAGCGCCGCGTCGTCCAGTGAGCTGATCTCGCAGGCGTCGGCGAGCAGCCACTCGGCGCGCGGCACGCTGTCCACCTTGATCGCGCTCGGCGCCTGGTCGATGAGCAGCACCTCATGGCCGTTTTCGAGCAGTTCGCGGGCGATGGACCTGCCTACCGCCCCCGCTCCGGCGATCGCGACGCGCATTACGATCCGCTCCCTCGTGTCGCGAACGACGCCGTGATGTGGTCCAGGTCGCTCTCCTTGGCGATGACGTGCACGACGTCGCCATGCTGCAGCACGGTTCCCGGCTGCGGCACGATCGCCTCGCCGAGCCGGTCGATGAAGGCGATGCGGGTACGAGCCGACGCCTCGACAGCCTTGACGGGTTCGCCGATCCACGCCGGGGACACGGTCACCTGACTGAGCACGATCTTTCCCGTGGCGTCCCGCCACAGCGGTTCGGTGCCTTCAGGCAGCAGCTTGCGCAGCATCTGGTCGGCGGTCCACCGCACGGTCGCGACCGTCGGGATGCCAAGCCGTTCGTAGACCTCCGCGCGCCGCGGGTCGTAGATGCGGGCCGCCACCTGGCGGACGCCGAAGGTCTCCCTGGCAACCCGCGCCGCGATGATGTTGGAGTTGTCGCCGCTGCTTACCGCTGCGAAGCTGTCGGCGCGTTCTATCCCGGCCCTGGTGAGCACGTCGCGGTCGAAGCCAATGCCGGTCACCCGGTCGCCCTTGAACGACGGGCGGAGCCTGCGGAAGGCTTCTGGATCGCGGTCGATGACCGCGACCGTGTTCCCCCTGTCCTCCAGGATGTGAGCGAGCGTCGAGCCGACCCGGCCGCAGCCCATGATCACGATATGCACGACCCGTCCTTTCGCGGTGGTCATCGCGCTGGCAGGCGCCCGAACCGGGCGCCCCGCCAAAGTTATGCCCTCACATGCGAGAATGCGACCCCAGAATGAGGGGGGACTGTCCGGTGGGATTTCAGGTTGGTCAGACCGTCGAGCTGGCGGTCGGTGACGTCGCCCAAGGCGGCTGGTGCGTGGCCAGGCCCGAGGGACTGCCTGTGGTTTTCGTTAGGCACGCCCTGCCAGGGGAACTCGTCATCGCCGGCGTGACGGAGGTCACGACCCGGTTCGCTCGCGCGGACGCGGTTGAAATCCTCACGCCGTCGCCGGACCGGGTGCCGGCTCCGTGCCCGAACGCCCGACCGGGTGGCTGCGGCGGCTGTGACTGGCAGCATGCCGCGCCGCCCGCGCAGCGCGCGCTCAAGGCCGCCGTCGTCGGGCAGCAGCTGCGCCGGCTGGCGGGTATCGACCGCGAGGTCGTCGTGGAGCCCATGCCCGGCGACGAAGGCGACGAGGCAAGCCCTGCAAGCCCCGCCGCGGCGGGGCTTGGCTGGCGTACCAGGGTGCAGTTCGCGGTCCGCGACGACGGGGTCGCGGGCCTGCGCGCCCACCGCTCGCACGAGGTCGTCGACATCGGCGACTGCCTGATCGCGCATCCGGCCATCACGGACCTCGGCATCACGCGCCACCACTGGCCGGACGCGGTCGGCGTGGAAGCGGTCGTGGGCAGCGCCGGCCCCGGCGCGGAGCCAGCGCAGCGCGCGATCATCGTGACACCGGCCGGGCGCCGGCCACGGCGCGGGAGGCAGGGACGCGAGGGAGACGGCCCGGTTCGTTCAGATGAAAGGGAACAGGACTGGGCGGCGTCGGTACCGGCTGACGCGGTGCTCAGCCGGGCGCCTGGCGGACTAGCCCCGGTCCGCGGGCGGGCATATGTCCGGCAGCGAGCGGCCGGCCGGGACTGGCGGGTCAGCGCGGGGGTGTTCTGGCAGGTGCACCCGGCCGCCGCCGACGTCCTCACCGCCGCCGTCGTGGCGGCTCTCGACCCGAAACCAGGCGACAGCGTGCTCGATCTGTACTGCGGCGCCGGGCTGTTCGCCGGGGCGGTCGCTGACCTGGTCGGCCGCGACGGGACGGTAATCGGGATCGAATCGGATGCGGCCGCCGTCAGGGACGCGCGGCACAACCTTCGGGAATCTCCGTGGGTCCGGGTGCACCGCGGCGACGTGGCGGCGCTGCTGCGCCGCGGCGGCCTTCCGCCCACCAGGCTGTGCGTCGCGGACCCGCCGCGTGCCGGGCTGGCCAGGGAGGCCGTGGACTACCTTTCCGGACCGGGGCGGCCGGCGCGGTTCGCGTACGTGTCCTGCGACCCCGCCACGCTCGCCCGTGACCTCGGACTGCTGATCGAGCGCGGCTGGGCCCTCGACGGCCTGCGCGCCTTCGACGCGTTTCCGATGACCCACCACGTGGAATGCGTGGCGACGCTGGTCCGCTGAGCCGGTCGCTCCGCCGGGCTGGTTGTTCCGCCGGGCTGGTTGTTCCGCCGGGCTGGTTGTTCCGCCGGGCTGGTTGTTCCGCCGGGCTG
>Ga0210395_10001120_pt1 | contig 20817 bp, 12 predicted proteins | sample IncBWH4OmetaG_FD_150861 | JGI IMG/M metagenome (GOLD analysis project Ga0210395, IMG submission 150861) | Forest soil microbial communities from Barre Woods Harvard Forest LTER site, Petersham, Massachusetts, United States - Inc-BW-H-4-O ...
GCCGATCACGGTGCCTTCCAGCACATTCAGTGCCGCGAACAGCGTCGTCGTCGTGCCATGGCGCTTGTCGTCATGTGTCATGGTGCCGCGGCGACCGGGCTTGAGCGGCAGCCCCGGCTGCGTGCGGTCGAGCGCTTGGATCTGGCTCTTCTCGTCGAAAGCGAGCCGACGCTGTAGTGCAATTCCTGATTTCACAGGGTGTTAGACCCGAGCTGTTATCGGCCCATGGTTACGGCGATGCAGATTGCTCCGAACAACACCGTTGCGGGCAGGGCTCAGAACCGACGTGCGGAACTGACCTTGCGAGCTCTGGAGCCTGATTTTTATCCACCATCATGAGAATTAGGGCCTGTCCTCAATTGAGCCAAATAAGCGCGGCGGTCAGGTGGATGGCGGCGAGGAAGTTGCGCGCGGTCTTGTCGTTGTTCTCCGGCGGCGCCCAGGAGCGTCAGCAATACGACCGCGAACGCATTGATCAGCCACAGGCACTCCGGCGTGCTAACATGCAACGATGCGAGCCCGATGCCGAAGCGGAGATCCTTTGCGTCGCGGAAACGGCCCTCGATCTCTTTCATGCCTATGGTCTAAGCTGGTTCCCTCGGTGGTCCGAATTCGATGGTTTCCCTCCCATGCTCCACCGGATAAGCATACGTGCCAAGCAGATTGATGCCGACCGTCGCAATCACCAGCACTACACCGGCGCCGATCAGGGCGGGCTGGTAAGACCCGGCCATCTGGAACATCGCCCCAGCAGCGGCCGGCCCGACCGCGGTGCCCAGAGCGAAGATCATGAAGAAATATCCGTAAATCTCCCCGAACATCCGCTGTCCAAAATACCGGCTGGTTAAAAACGCGATCAGATCGATCTCCGACCCAAGGCCCAACCCCATCAGTGCGACGCCCACCGTCGGCAAGGGACCGGAGGCGGTGGCGAGCAGCGCGAACCCCAGCACCGGCGCCAGGAAAAACGCGGTCGCGACATACGGCGCGTAAAACCGGTCAATGAGATACCCAACAAGAAGACGGCCAGCCAGGGTCGCGAGGCCGAACATGCCAAGCGTTGCTGCGGCCAGAGCCGGCGACAGGCCGTGATCGGTCAACAGCGGCACGATATGGCCTTGCATGCCAACGATACCCAGCGCCACCAGGAAGAATGTTCCGCCCAGCAGCCAGAAGCGGCCTGTCCCCAGCGCGACGCGCACTGTCAGGCCGGGGGCGGTGCCCGCGACGGACCGCAGCTCGCCCTCGCCACGGAGCGGCTCGCGAACCCACAGCGCGACCGCCGGAAAGGCGATAACGACCGTCAGCGTCCCCAGGACCGCGTAGGCTCCGCGCCAACCGAACCCGTCGATCGCCGCGCGGGTCACTTGCGGAACGACGAAGCCCCCGAGCCCAACCCCTGCCATCGCGATGCCCAGCGCGAGACCGCGGCGATGGTCGAACCAGGCGGCGATCGCCTTGGCATATGGCAGCGGGCTCTGAATCGTGCTGGCCACGCCTGCCAATCCAATGAGGATCACGAATACCCAAAGACTGTGCGGCGCGAGCCCAACTGCGGCCAGAAGAATCCCGTAGGCGACGATGGCCGGAAGGGCGATGGCTCGTATGGTCCGGCGGTCCATCAGGCGGCCGAATACGGGAAACGCGAACGCGGAGAAGAACGTGCCGGCCGATAACGCGAGCGACGCCGTGCCGCGGTCCCACCCCATATCTGCCATGATCGGCTTGAGAAACACGCCATAGGTGCCGACGAAGACCGGCCCCTGGCCGACGAACAATCCGGCGACCGCTCCGACGACAACCCACCAGGGGTTGGTGAATTTGAATTTCATTGTGCCGTCTCCCCCGGTACCGCACGCCGATTCTGTAACACCGGCTTGAATCCTACGTGACCTTGGCGACCGAGCGACGCGGCCCAGTTCTGAAGATTTCCGTGATGGTCGCTGCGGTCGGCGTCTGTCTGTCCAAAGTGCCGTATCAAGGCAAACCAAGCAGCCACGGCGGCCGGCACGCAGACCAAGTCGACCTCAATCACGAGGGTGGGACAGCTATGCCGCCACTCGGATCACGGCGTCACCGTAACGTGCCGGCACGGATTGCTCGGTCGGGAAAATGCCGCGTTCGTTGATCCACGCCTGGGTGCGTTCGTACATCAGCTGCGTGTAGGGCTCGAAGATGAAGCGTTCACCCGGGCCGAAGCGGCGCACATCGATCAGTGCTCGGTGCCGTTCGGGCAGCTCATTGGCGTAGTAGCGGGTGTAGGGTTGGTGCGACACGTCGATGTCTGCCTGAGCACGGCGCAGAGCAGCGAAGTAGCGGCTTACATCGGAGACTTCCACGCCCTCCGGCACCATGGCTGCGATCATGAACGTCGCATCAACGATCTTGCGGAATCCGAGCTGCTCTATCAGGTAGTACTGTGCGCCGAAAACGGTGGCCGCGGGGGCCGAGCGGTCCAGCAGCTGATCAACGCGATCCGCAGGCGAACCTCCGAAGATCAACCTGATACGGTCGGGTGACAGGAATGGCTCAAGCGCCTGGATCGTCGTGTAGTGGCTGCCCGACTGGTATCCGACATGCACCCCGACATCGGCAAGATCTTCGGGCGAATGAATAGGCGAAGCGGCGGGGACGAACACCGCGCAGGGCGTCACGATGTAACATTCGCCCCATACACGTCCAAGGTGCACCGAAGCAGCCTTGTTTACCGTCCAATGGCAGGCACAACTGACCGACGCGTCACGGCCGTGCTCGTAGGTCTGGAAGGCGCCGTGGCGGTTGTCGAGCATAGCCGGCGCGCGGACGTGCGCCGCCGTCAGGAGGCCGTGCGATGATAGCTGGTAGTCGGTCAGACCCTCGGCCGAGAAGTAGCCCTTTTCCTCAGCAACCCATTCCTGCAGGCGTCCGTGAGTGTGAATGATGAACGTCGCCACGCAAGTCTCCATCAGCGGAACGCTGTTCCCGCAGGGTACCCGACGTACTCCATGACCGCCAGAGCCCGGCCGTGTTGCTCTGTCGGAGGCCAAAGAACCCGAGCAAGGCGAACATTTCTGGTCAGCAGCGCCTATTCCTGGTGGACGACCAATCGCAACCCCGCTGACAATGCTGTGGTTACTGCAAGGATTGCGGCCATGGCGAGCAATCCCAAGATAAACGAGCCCGTCGAATCCTTGATCCAGCCGATCATGAAGGGGCCGAAGAAACCGCCGAGCGAGCCGATCGTCGTGATGAAGGCGAGCCCGCCGGCGGCGCCGCGTCCGGTCAGGAAGCTGGTCGGCACGGTCCAGAAGATTGCCCGCGCCGAGGTCACGCCGACCAGCGCCACTGTCAAGCCGATCAGAGCCGGCGCCAGGTCCGTCCATCCGACCGAGAGGACCAAGCCGACCGTTGCCAGCAAAAAACCGAGCGTCAGGTTGAGGATTTTACGACCGGTGCGGTCGACATGGGCAGCCCAGACCAGCATGGCCGCGCTGGCAAACAGATACGGTATTGCCGAGACAAAGCCGACAGCCAGATTTGACAAACCATGCGTCTTCAAAATTTGTGGCAACCAGATGCCAACCCCATAAGAACCAAGCGTATAGCCGAACTGGATGGCGGTCAGGATCAGCACCCGCACATCCTTGATCGCCGATAACATCGAGTGCCGCGCACGGTCGCGCTGCTCTTCGGCGAGCATCGCGCTCATCGCCGCGCGTTCCTCGACGCTGAGCCATTCCGCCTCTTCCGGGCGGTCGGATAGCATCCTCAGGATGAAAAAGCCGATGATGGTGGCGGGGAGGCCCTCGACAATGAACATCCATTGCCAGCCGGCCAGGCCGGCCAGACCATCCATCTGCAGCAAGAGACTGGAGATCGGGCCGCCGAGAACCGACGATACCGGGATGGCGACCAGGAACCATGCCAATACTTGCGCGCGGTATTGCGCCGGAAACCAGGCAGCGAGGAAAAACGTGATGCCTGGAAAGAACCCGGCTTCGGCGGCTCCCAACAGCAGGCGGACGATATAAAAGCTTGCCGGTCCGACCACAAAGGCGTTCGCTGCAGCAACCACTCCCCAGGTGATCATGATCCGCGCGATCCAGCGTCGCGCACCAAACCGATAAAGGATGAGATTGCTCGGGATTTCGAAGATGCTGTAGCTGGCGAACAGCAATCCGGCTCCCCAGCCGAACTCAAAGGCCGTAAGCCCAAGGTCGCGGTTCATCGTCAGCGCGGCGATGCCTACACTGGTACGGTCGAGGTAGTTGAGAATATAGGCGATTGTGAGAACCGGCAGGAATCGCCACGCCGCCTTGGACACCGCCCGGCGGCGCATTTCGGCGACCTCGGGGTCGGAATGCAATATCAACGGATCATGTACTGCGGTCCTCATCTTCCCCCCTGGAAATTTCGCGCATCGTGTTCGTGGCGGATAGCATCCGGAAGAGTGCGGCCGCAGTGATTCCGGCGCCTGAAAACTTTTGGGCACCATCCAGGAATTTGCGACGACTGACCACGCCGTGGACGTATCTGTCGAACAGGTCCAGGAGATCTGCGCCATACGCAGAACTGCTGATCGCGCGCACCCGCGGCCCTTGCAAAGCGGAACCTGACGTCTTCGTCAATCGGTGGCGACGCGTGCGGCCGAATGGGGCCGGCACTGAACGGTCTCGGGGCAGTTCGCTGACGCTGGCTTGAAGCTACAAAAGGCCGCATGCGGCAGTGAGGTACATGCTTGAGATAGCGCTCCTGCTAGCAGCGCTATCAGCGATGTCTGCTTGTTCTCTGAAGGCAACCCACGTCAACGCGTATCCAGCTTTCGGCCCGCACTCTGGGGATGGCCGTTGAAGGAATAACGCCAACTGTTTCGCCAGCAACTGACGCGGCTCGTTGCAACAACCAGCGGCCTTGGCACCACGCCGCGTCGTTGCGCATCCGACGGGGCTACGTACGCCCCCCGGCCGTGCGCAGCCATCGAATTTTAACACCTGTCGACAGATAGCGATAGACGCGGTCCAGGAAGCGCGCGTTGTTGCTCAGACGGCCGTGCGCCGCAGGCGCATCATAGTCCGCCAGATGCGCGGCGTGCTTCGCCAAACGCTCGTATCCTTCCGCGAGGATTACCTTTACGCGCCTCACTTCCGGATCTTGCGTCGTATCGGCCTCGGACCATGCGTCCGCTGCTCGCCGCAGCCACTCCGCAGTTGTCATGGTCGGTTGCATGACAAACCGGTAAGATAGCCATCCGTAGCCTGTCCAGACACCTGCCGTCCATCGACCAATCAACAAGCAGCGAGCGAACCCGCCGCATGGAGGCAAAGCGTATTGCCTGGCTGAAGTATGTGCCGTTGTCCTCTCAGAGCGAAACACATTGGGCCACCAGTGACGAGGGTGGCGCTGATCTCGTCTGCTGCTTGATCGATCAGGATCCTGACAACACGACCGCGCCAGTGGACGTTAAAGCCGAAGCGCTTCCAGGCAGGCGGCAGGTGGGGATCCACGCCAAGGGCGTCGGGGCGCAAGGACAAGCCGGCAAAACCGAACACGGCCGCCTGCCACAATCCGCCGAGCGCGGCGATATGGATGCCGCCCGCGCTGCCGTCTGAGGTGTCCGCAAGATCTGTCGCGGCCGTCTCTCGGAAGTAGCGGGTCGCGAGATCCATGTCACCAAGTCGGGCAGCAACAAAGGCGTGCATACCGCGGCTGAGCGAGCTGCCATGGCCGCAGCGCTGCTCATAGAAGCGGAAATTCGCCAGCCTCGCCCGCGCATCGCATTCTTCCGGCAGCAGGGCCAGCAGGGCTACGACATCCGCCTGCTTTACCACCTGGGATCGCTGAGTGCGCTCGCGTCCAAGCAGGACATCAAGCGGCATCGTGCGGTCAGCGTACCGGAGCAGGTCGACCTCTTCGAGATCGAAGAAGCCGGCAAATTGCTCGAACAGCCCGCTGTCCGGATTGTACCCGGTGAACAACGAATCGGCCACCTGCGCCCACTGCTGGAGTTCGGAGTCGTCGAGGTCGAGCTGTTTTGAGAGTTCGCCCCAGCGATCTGGCCAGCGGTCGCGCAATGCGGCCGCCGCCTCGATGCCGCGCCTGATGTTCCAACGCGCCATGACGTTCGTATAGGCGTTGTCGTCGATGTTCTCATGATATTCATCGGGGCCGATGACGCCACGAATGTGGCATTTGTCGTCAGCCTCCTGACTGGCACGGCTAGCCCAGAACCGTGCGCTTTCCAAGAGAATTTCAGCTCCGGCGTCGATCATGAAGGTGTCGTCGCCGGTCGCCTCCCAGTATTGCCAGACCGCATAGGCGACATCGGCAGTGATGTGCTGCTCCTGTGTCCCGCAGAGCACCTGGATCAGCTCGCCGGTGGGACCAGTGAGCTGTTCGGGTGTTGTCTCATCGCCGGTATCGGTTGACTCCCAGGCGTACATCGCCCCGCGCCAGCCCATGCGGGCGGCCTTGGCGCGAGCCCCTGGCAAGGTGTGATAGCGGTACATCAGCAGAGCCCGAGCGGCCTCAGGCCATGTCGCGATGTAGAACGGCAGCACATAGATCTCCGTGTCCCAGAACACGTGCCCGAGATAGCCATCTCCGCTCAGCGCGCGAGCTCCAATGGAGACTCTTTCGTCCGCCGGATTGGCTGCACTGTTCAGGTGGTACATCGCAAAGCGCAAAGCCCGTTCGGAGGCGTCGTCCCCTTTGATCTCGAGATCGCAGAGGCGCCAGCGTTCTGCCCAGGCAGCCTCATGTGCGGCGAGCACACCACGCCAGCCGATCCGCTCCGCTCGATCGAGCGCGTCCCGCGCCTGCTTGCCAGGATTGCCGGCGGGACTGTCGTCGCGTGCCACGGCGATCAGGCGCCGGAAAGATGCGACTTGGCCAGGCGCCGATGTCCAACTCCAGGACCACCGAAACGGGCCCAGCGCCTGGGGCGACAATTCGGTGTCGTTCAATTGCAACGAGGCGGCGCAGGCCATGGCGAGGCTCTTGTCGGACTGTTCGGTGCGCCACACACCGAAATCCTGCTCGAGGTGTTCAGGGTCCAGACCGGAGCCCGATTCGTCGAATCGTGCATCTACGGTGATCTCCGCGTTGGACTGCTCCACTTCCAGACGCACAAGTTGCAGCCCCAGCGCGCGATCGGCCATCGACACAAGGCGGAGCGTCTTCACCTTTACAACAATCCCGCACAGATCGCGCTGTTGCCACTCCGTGAGCATCACGCCCCGACGCATGTCGAGGATCCGTTGGTGGTGCAGCGAATCTCCGTTGTGGTGCCGCAGGGCCCTGCCATTGACCAATACCCGTACTCGGAGCCAATCGGCCACCGGCACCAGGGCCGGGACCGGCGGCTCGATATTAGGCGTATCGAACAGCCCCGCCACATAGGTCCGCGGCCAGGAGGCCCATCTGAGAGTATGCGACCAGGATACCCAGGTAGGTCCTCGGCTGATCTCTCGAGCCCCACGGACGCCGAGGAAGCCGTTGCTGACGGCGAAGCGCGATTCGATGCTGCTCTCCCGCAACGGATCGTAACTCTGCTCCACCAACAGCCAGTCGCGATCCCGGCTCGGCTCCAGCGCCTGCTGCAAATCCATGCGATGCCTCACTTGATTCGTGCGCGGAGTTGGCCCTCGATCAAGGCGTCCGGGTCGACTTCGTCCAGACTGGCCACGACCAGATCTGCGCCTGCCGCCCGCAGAAGAGCCGCATCCCCCAGCCGGTCGATTCCCAGCGCCATCATCCCGCCAGCATGTGCCGCTTCGATACCGGCCGGCGCGTCCTCGACGACGAGGCAGGTCGTGGGTGCCGCTCCCAGTTCTTGCGCGGCGATGAGAAAGATCTCCGGGTGCGGCTTGCCGTGGGATAGATCGCGACCGGAGACATCGACCGCGAAAAGATCAAGCAACGTCTGGTTCTGCGACAGAAGGATCAGACGCATCATCTGGTCGGCGTTCTTCGACGACGAGGCGACCGCGAGAGGAAGGCTTTTCGCCGCGAGTGCCTGGGCAAAGCGTAGCGCGTCAGGATACACGGTGAAGTCGCGCGCCGCGATTAATGCCTCCAGGATTTGCTGCTTGTGTTCGGCGTAGGCCTCGGCACGCTCCACCGCGTTGGCGACGCCCAACTGTTCCAGCGCGGCGCGCGCCCCACTGAGACGCGGTTTGCCCGCGACGTGCGCCTGATAGATCTCGGTCGTGAAGCGCGCGGGATCGGTAAACCCTTGCAGCGCCTCCCGCCAGGCACGCTCATGGGGAGAATCGACGAGGACGCCGTCCACGTCGAAAATGACGGCGGCGAGAGTTCGGTGGGAAGCGGATCCTGCTGGCATCTGAAGACTTCTTGTCAGCCGGTACAGGCGTGGCTGATAGCATGACCGAGCCGGGGATTGCAGCTTCGAAATCATCGGCACCTACCGTTGGCCGTGTCGGTGCTGATCCCTGATCTATTCGGCGAATGACATAAGTTTAACCGACATGACAGCGGTTTAATCGCTGCACGGAGGGAACGGTTACCCGGGAAGCGGCATTTTCCCTGGGTCGGTGGCGCCCGTCCGGCCTGCCGCCCTGGATATCCGGCATTTTCCACTAGGAGGAACTATGAGCCTTTCCACCGAGACGACCCGCGCACCACGATTGTGGCGCCGCAGCGCGATAGCCGCTGTTCTGCTGGCTGGCACCGCGCTTGGCGGTTTCGCCGTCGGCCACGCTGGATTAGCCGCAACCGAGGCCGCTCCCGGCGCTCCGGTCAATCCGCCCGGCAGCGGCATGACCGGCCATACGTTGCCGGACTTCACCGACCTGGTTACTCAGGTCAAACCTGCGGTGGTCTCGATCACGACCAAGCTTCAGGCCAGCCCCGCCGCCGACGAGGACGGGCCGCAGTTGCCGATGCCTTTCCGGCAGTTCCCATTCGGCGGCATGGGTCCGCAGATGGGACCGCAAGCGCACGCCATCGAGGCGCGCGGTTCCGGCTTCATCGTCGACGCCAACGGCACCGTCGTGACCAACAACCACGTGGTTAAGGACGCGAAGTCGGTATCCGTCACGCTGGACGATGGCACGCAGTTGCCGGCAAAGGTGATCGGGCGCGATGCCCGCACCGACATCGCCGTGCTCAAGATCGACGCGCACAAGCAGCTTCCCTACATCCAGCTTGGCAACTCGGCGAACGTGAAGCCGGGTGAGTGGGTGGTCGCGATGGGCAACCCGTTCGGTCTGGGCGGATCGGTGACCGCGGGCATCGTTTCGGCCAGTGGTCGCGACATCGGCGCGGGCCCATACGATCAGTTCATCCAGGTCGACGCGCCGATCAACCAGGGCAATTCCGGCGGGCCGCTGTTCACCCAGGACGGCAAGGTGATCGGCATGAATACCGCCATCCTGTCACCCTCCGGCGGCTCGATCGGCATCGGCTTTGCCATTCCATCCGACATGATCCACACGGTGGTGGCGCAGCTCGAGAAGACCGGCAAGGTCACGCGTGGCTATATCGGCGTCGAGGCACAATTGGTCAGCGACAACATGGCGAAGGCCATGCATCTGGACGCGAAGTCCGGCGCACTGATCGCGGGCGTGCAGAGCGATACGCCGGCGTCGCACTCTGGGTTGGAGCCGGGTGACGTGGTCACAGCGGTGAATGGCCAGACGGTGAAGACTCCACGCGACCTTGCGGTGGATGTTGCCGCGGTGCAGCCAGGCGACGAGGCGAAGCTTCAGGTCCTGCACAATGGTGACAGCAAGACGGTGTCGGTGAAGGTTGGCCAGATGCCGAATGAGCAGACCGCCAGCAACGATACCGGGCCATCGTCGCACGAGCGGATCGGCCTGGCGCTGGCGCCGCTGTCGCCTGATCTGCGCAACCAGCTCGACGTGCCGGACGGTACGCATGGTGCGGTCGTACGCAACGTCGAGCCTGGGTCACCGGCTGACCAGGCCGGTCTGCAGGCTGGCGACGTCATCGTCGGCGTGGGTGACAAGCAGGTGACGTCCCCATCTGACGCTGCCAACGCAATCCGCGGCGCGAGCAAGGATCACGCGGTCGCGCTGCGCATCATTCGCAACGGCGAGCCGGTCTTTGTCGGTGTGAACCTGGACCAGAACTCTGAAGGCTGACGAGCAGGCCCCTCCCCCGCGCAAGCGGGGGAGGGGCCACTCCGACTTGCATCACACTCCGCCCCGTTCCTCTCGGAACAGCGCCAGCTTCTCCTGCACCGGCCTATCGGAAAAGCTGAACAGCACGGCCTGGCCGTTGGCACGATGACGGTGCCAGTGCCAGCTTGGCACCACGAAAATGTCGCGCGGCTTCCAGCGGAATGTCGTGTCGCCAATCACCGTCTCGCCTTCGCCTTCGACCGCGACGAACACCGTGCCGTCGGTCGAACGATATGGTGCGGAACCGAATCCAGCAGGCAGCAACTGCATGAACGTGCCGATCGTCGGCATTGGCGACTCACCGGACGCAGGATTGACATACCGCAGCTTATAGCCGTGACAGGGATCGGGGTCGCCGTTGCGTGACAGTGTAGCCAGCGCCTCGCGAGAGCGCGCATAGGGATAATTGAAAACGGGCGAGCTTTTCGTCGTCGGATGCCAATCGACGGGCAGCATGTTGGCGCCATAACGCGCCAGGCTGTCGCCTTCCGGACGTGTTACCGTCTGGCTGTCGGCATTCGCCGGCTCGGCAAAGCCGGCGTCGAACAGCCGCACGATCGGGATATCCAGCCCGTCGAGCCAGACCATCGGCTGATCAGTATCGTTGCCATGATCGTGCCAGGTCCAGCTCGGCGTGATGACGAAGTCGCCAGGCTCCATCATCGTGCGTTCGCCTTCGACGGCGGTGTAGGCGCCATGGCCTTCGATGATGAAACGCAGCGCCGACTGCGAGTGCCGATGCGCCGGCGCCACTTCTCCCGGCATGATCAGTTGCAGTCCGGCGAACAGCGAATGCGTGATCGACGTCTGTCCGCGTAATCCGGGATTTTCCAGGATGAGCACCCGCCGCTCCGCCTCCTTCGCGGTGATCAGCCCGCCTGCCTGCATCAAGAATGGCCGGACCACCGCGTCGTAATCCCACCTCGCGGGCAGCGCTGGCGTGATCGGCTGCCGCGTCACCATCGAGTGGAGACGCTCCCATAGTGGGGCAAGCGAATGTTCACCGATCCTGTCGTAGAATGCCTGGCGTTCGGTTGATGGCGCGACTGCGGTGTCGTTCATCGAAGCCTCCCTGCCGGGTCAGCGACCCGTGATGGTTTGCCAGAGTTGCCGTGTTTCGCTGCGCGGATCGTTCTCGACCCGGCATTCGGCATCCAGCATCAAGGTTGCGCGGCTGGCAAGGTCATAGGCCGGCCACCGCGGGATGGACGTGTGTTCGGGCACCCCGGTCTGAGCAAATGCCGCCCAGGTGCCAGACATCGTCGCCGCCAGGCGATGCGCTGCCTCGCTTCGGTCGGTCGCATTGGTCAGATCGATCGTGTCAAAGGTGAATGGCACATCGAGCGCATGCGGCGCTTTGAGGCGCCCCTCCTGAACCGGCGTCTCCCACTCGAAGGAATACATGTAGACCGGCGCGCCGGCCTGCTTCGCCTTATGCCCCGCCACGATGAGCGAGCGGATGCGGAAGTTGGAATCGGTCAATGTGGCGATCAGGCGCTCCGCCGCATTCGCCGAGGGATAGAGGTGCCGGTAGGTTTCGATCACGTTGTCAGTGTGCTTGCCGGCAACAACGGCGACACGGTCGTGCATCTCCTCTTCGGTCAGCGTGCGGAACCACACCTTGTCGTCACGGGCGAGGAAGCTCGCCATCTCGTCCTTCATGTCGCCGATCAGCAGCGGGATGTCTGCCGAGACCGCGGGTGCTCCTTCGTCGAAGGGATGCCGCGGCACAATCGTCCCATCCACCACGGGGCCGAATGGATAGCGGTCGAAGAGTGGCAGTGGCGCGGGACCGATTGCCCTCAGAGCAGGCTCGACCGCCGCCAGCAGCTGCTCCATCGGCAGCGACTGAAGTTTGACGAGATCGCTCGAGGTCAGACCAAGCGTCTTGAGGACAGCAACGGTCAGTCTGGCGGCACGGTCGGGTTCGCGCAAACGCACGGCAGCGCCGCTCTGCACGATGGCGCGATGGAACAGGCCACGTGCTGACGGCATCGAGAGCAGCGTGCAGACCTTTCCACCACCGCCCGATTCGCCAAAGATGGTCACGTTGCCGGGATCGCCGCCGAACCGAGCAATGTTGTCACGAACCCATTCCAGTGCAGCGAGCATGTCGAGCGTGCCGGCGTTGCCGGATGCCGAGAAGTCCGCTCCGCCGATCGTGGACAGATCCAGGAAGCCGAATATGTTCAGCCGCTGATTGACGTTGACGACAACGACATCACCTCGCCTGGCCAGCCGCGAACCCTGTAGCCGAGCGACGTTTGCCGTACCGTAGGAGAAGGCGCCGCCATGGAACCAGACCATGACCGGTCGCTTCGCCGTCTGGTCGAGCCCGGGCGTCCACACATTGAGAGTGAGGCAATCCTCGGTTTCCGGTGATGTGTCCGGCGCCCCGGAGAAGTCGGAGAGCTCGGGTCGTGAGGCCGGGCGTAGGCCTTGCTGCGGCGCATGCCCTTGGTACTCCAGCGCATCCCGCACGCCAGCCCAGGGTGTCGGCTTGCGCGGCGGCATGAAACGATTGGCGCCAGACGTTGGCGCGCCATAGGGGATGGACTTGAAGGCAACGACACCATCGACGGTGGTACCGCGAACACGGCCCGCCATCGTCTCCACCAATGACGTGCCTTGCAACGTGGCGAGATCATTCACCGCAACCCTCCCTTTTCAGCCGGCAGAGCATGCCCCCGCGCAACGCGCGATGTCGATACCCGGGGTACCACGCTTGATCGGTGTGGCAGCAGCGGGCTACGCTCCTTTGAATTGATACAGAAACCGCTACCGCGGTTCGGGGGCGTGGGCACGCCGCCGTTTTCGATTAGGCCGGCCGTGGCCGTCTATAGCCGTCTATATTGGATCTGATCCAGGTTTGGATCCGTGAGGAGCGTCCCGGCCGCCCGGGGGATCGCAACACACGCCGCTTGCTCTAGCGACAGCTCCGCCATCTGTTCATCGGCCTGCCCAAATTCGACTGAATTCCACTCGGGCGACCACCGCCATCAGGTTACGGAAGAACATCGAGAGGCCGCTCAATGCAGATCAATCTGGTGTACGACCGCAGCGTCAATAACGCACCACCTGAGTTCATTACCGCGCTGAATGCTGCCGCGGAGTATTTAGATGGCCTGATCCTCAACCCGATCACAGTCAATGTTGAAGTAGGTTACGGTGAGGACGCCGGTCAACCACTCAACGCCGACGAGCTCGGTGAGGGTGGCCCCCGCTTTACAACTCTAGCCTATTCTCAGATCACGCCCGATCTTACTGTGGGTAACCTGCCGGCAGGCGATCCCACCCTCGGCGCGGGCGTGGACGTGTCATTCGCCGAGGAGCAGGCCTGGGGCATTGCGCCGGCACATACTGGACAGATCGATGGCTCGGTCGGATTCAGCAGCGCGGGACCGTTTGATTACAGCACGACAGGGGCCGTCCCAGCCCACGAGTATGATTTCATGGGTATTGCCGAGCACGAACTGACACACGCACTTGGCCGCTACTCCTTGCTCTATTCTAATCTCGGTAACCCAAGCACGGGGTACCCAATGACGGTATTGGATCTATATCAATATGCATCGCCCGGCGCGCTGCAGTATTTTGCGGGACAACCAACCTATTTCTCAACCAACGATGGCGTAACCAACCTGGGCAACTTCGATACCACTTCCGACGAGGCCGATTGGGTGCAAGGGAACCCACCTGATTCCTTCAACGCCTACTCTGCGCCGGGTGTCATAAACCCTGTCAGCACCACCGACATGACTGAGTTGAGCGCTCTCGGCTTTGACATCGGCAGCATTGCTACAACACCGGCTTCCGGGCTTGGCCCATCCATTTGGCTGCAGAATTCCGGCGGCCCACTGGCGGTATGGCAGATGCAAGGCACAAGCGTCATCGGCGGCGGCCTGGTCGGCGGCAATCCCGGCCCCGCCTGGCATTCTTTGGGCAAAGGCGACTTCTTCGGCGATGGTGACATCGACGTGGTTTGGCAGAACGACGACGGTTTGGTCGCGATCTGGAATACCAGTGCCCTGGCCGTCATTGGTGGGGGCTTGGTATCAAGTAATCCTGGCCCGAGCTGGCACATCGCGGGCACGGACGACGACTCCTTTGGCGACAATCACGCCGACATCGTCTTGCAGAACAACGATGGCTCGGTTGCGCTGTGGGACATGAGCGGTACCAACATCATCGCTGGCGGCCTGGCCTCAAACGATCCTGGCCCGAACTGGCATGTCGAGGGCACAGGTGACTTCTACGACGACGGTGGCACCGACATCCTCCTGCAGAACGACGACGGCTCGGTTGCGCTGTGGGACATGAGCGCCACCAACATCGTCGCTGGCGGCCTGGTGTCAAACGATCCTGGCGCGAGCTGGCATATCAAGGGCACGGGCGACTTCTTTGGCGATGGTCATACTGACATCGTCTTGCAGAACGACGACGGTTCGGTTGCGCTGTGGGACATGAGCGCCATCAACATTATCGCCGGCGGCTTGGCGTCGAGCGATCCTGGCCCCAGCTGGCATATCAAAGGTACGGGCGGCGACTTCTTTGGCGACGGTCACACAGGCATCGTCTTGCAGAACGACGATGGCTCGGTTGCACTGTGGGACATGAGCGGCACCCACGTTGTCGCTGGCGGTCTGGTGGAAAATCCCGGTGCGGCGTGGAATGCGTTCGACGACAACATGCGATTCGTCTACAGCACGCCAGCCGACGAAGATTTGTCGGCCTCGCCGGTGATGCCAGAAGAATTCGTGTTCACCAGCTTTGCCTCGGGCACGCACTCGATCACCGGCTTCAACCCAGCGCAAGACACGATTGAGTTCAGCAAGACCCAGTTTTCATCTTACGCCAACGTCGAAGCCGCCACCTCAGCTGTTGCTGGCGGGACCACGATCAACCTGGGCAATGGTAGTTCATTGCTGCTGCCGGGAGTCAACGCGGTATCGCTGCATGCCACCAACTTTGCGCTGGCGTGACTGGTCGTGACCCACCAGATGAGCTTTCGTCGAACAAAACAAGCCTAACCAATAGCTCGTTTCGGTTCTGGCTTTCCTCAGGCGCGACAACGACCGTTACCCGGTTCAGTGCCAATCGGCTCGACCGAGGCGTCGTTTTGATTTGCTTAACCCTCCGCAGCGACATTCCGCCTATGTTGTGAACCGACGGTGTCTAAATGGGCGAGGAATTCGCGGTGGGAAGCCGCGTCAGCGCGCGCGGTCTGGCCTGGGATGTGCTGGAGGTGGCGCCGCTCGGTGCGCAAACGCTGCTTCGGCTGCGCTGCACGGATGGCGATCTCGGTGGCCTGGAATGGGACATCCTGCATCCAGCCGAACCGGTCATAATGGAACGTTCGGAACTCCGGCCAGATGTGCCGGGCTCGCTGGCGGCGTGGCGACTTTACCATCAGGCCTGCCTGCTCGAGCAGGTACCTGGTCCGGCCGAGATACTGTTGGGCACACCAGGTCGGGTTCGGATCGAGCCTTACCAGCTCGTTCCGTTGATGCGTGCACTGGAATTGCCGCGACCGCGCCTGCTCCTCGCCGACGGTGTAGGTCTGGGCAAGACGATAGAGGCAGGGCTGATTGCCTGCGAACTGATCGCGCGCCGACGGGCGCATCGCGTGCTGATCATCGCGCCCTCGGGACCGCTGCTCGTGCAATGGGCTCAGGAAACGCGCCAGCGCTTCGGCTTGCGGTTTACCACCATCACCGATGCCGCGTCATTGCAACAGCAGCGGCGGAAATTAGAGTTGGGCGGCAATCCGTTCGACGCGATCGCGCTCTGCATGACGTCGCTGGATTTCGCCAAGCAGGAATGGGTGCTGGAGGAACTCGAACGTTCGGCGTGGGACCTGGCGATCATCGACGAAGCGCATCATTGCATCAGCACCGGCGGCACCGACCGCGAGGACACTCAGCGAAGGCGGCTGGCCGAGGTCATCGCGCGGCGCAGCGACGGACTGCTGCTGCTTACTGCCACGCCGCATGACGGCTACGATTCGCATTTTGCGTCGCTAATCGAGCTGCTGGATCCAAGCCTCGTCAATGGGCATGGCGGACTCACGGGCAGTGCCTACCGGCGTCATGTCGTGCGACGGTTGAAGTCGCAAATCCGCGATTCTGCGACAGGCGCGCCACTGTTCCGCGAACGGCAGGTAATACCGGTGAAAGTCGAGCTTGACGGTGCGCTTTTGGAACCGGCGCGGCTGTTCCATCGGGCGCTCGCGGCACTGGTAGCACCGCGGCTACGACGGGCGGCGCAGGGTCGGGAACACGCCGACGCGCTTGCATTCATGAGTTTGCTGAAGCGTTCGGTTTCCACGATCGGCGCATGTGTCAACACACTTCGCGTGGTCGCCGAGCGCTATCAGCAAGCTGGCAAGGTTGAGGCCGAGGTATTGCGACGGGAACGTGCGCGATCGCTACGAGCGTATCGCAAGCGGTTGCTGCGGTTCGGAGTGCTGAACGAGGGTGACGAGGGCGACCTGGCTGAGCTTGAAGCCGAAGGCATGGCGGCCGATCTCCAGAGTTTCTCTGCCACCGAATTGCTGGCGCTGACACGCAGCGATGCAACTAAGGAGGCGCTCGATGCACTGGTACGGCTGGGTGAGGCGGCAGCTTCTGACGATCCGAAGCTGAGTGCCATTGGGCGCGAGGTGCGCGCGATCCGCGCAGCGCAACCGGCAACCAATGTCCTGATATACACGGAATATGCAGACAGCCAGTCGGCCGCGCTGAGTGCATTGCGCTCGTGCGGTGGCGATGTGTTGGCGATCAGTGGAGTTGACAGCGAGCGCGAACGGACACGGACCGCCGAACGGTTTGCCGAGGAGGATGGCATCATCCTGGTCAGTACCGACTCGCTGGCCGAGGGGCTTAATCTGCATCAGCACTGTTTCAATCTGATCCATCTCGATCTGCCGTACAATCCGAACCGCCTGGAGCAGCGCAATGGGCGGATTGATCGCTATGGCCAGGAACGTGATCCGCAGATTCGTTATCTCTATCTCGCTGGCACGTTCGAAGAGCGACTACTGCTGCGTCTGATCGCGAAATACGAGAAGGCGCGCGCCCACCTTACGTTCATGCCGGATACGCTTGGGGTGACAGCGGACGAAGAGGCATGGAATTCCAGTCTGGTTGCTGGATTTGCTGAACGGCAGGCGGGCTTGTTCGACGATGAGCCGACCGCGATTCGAACGCTGGACCGGGAGGCGGAAACCGCCAATCTGGGTGCATATCGCGATCTTTTGCGCGAGATCGACCGAGCGTTCAATGGTCTCGATCGCTCGGTGGTCCGCCACGGCTGGCGGGCTGATCACGCGGCGATCACCGACACGTCGCAGAGCCTGGCGGCCTCGTCAGTGAAACAGCGGAGCGATGTCTTGCTAGGCCACATCGATCTGCCGGATTTCATCGCCGCGGCGATCACTGTGGAAACCGGGGGAGGGCCTGCCGGTCGAGGCGTGCTGCGGCTTCCTTCTGAATGGTGCGCGGGACTTGATGATCTGCCAGGCTTTGACCGCCAACATAGCACGCTTAGGGTTACCCGGAACCACGCCAGATTTCGCGACAAGAAGGGACATTCACTAGCAGTTCTCGGCCGTGCACATCCAATGGTTCGCCGCGCCATATCCAGCGTCCGGAGGCTTGCCGGAAGGGAATGGGACAATCGGGTGCGCCTCGCGCTGGCTGACGAAGGGGCACCGCTTGCAGTGCTGCTTACCTACGGGACGGAGATGCGCAGCAGCGCGCGCGTCGAGTTCGAGCGAATTTTTGCAATCCTGTTGCCAGTGAGCGGTGCTGCCGTTGAAATCGCCGAACCGGAATGTTGGCTGCGGCTCGCAGCATCCTGTCGAACACTCGCCCGAATGAGCATCTGGCAAGACCTGTTTGCATGCTGGGTGCCAGGCCGTCGGCTGGAGGCCGAGTCGGTCGCTGATGCTGTCATGCTCCGCGAGACGGCGCAGGTCGCAGCGGACCATCAACAAAGAAGCCAACGCGAGACGAGCGACCTCCAAGACTGGCTGCACAGACGTGCCAGCGATGTCTGCGGCGCTTTCGAGCCTCAGACGGGTGACCTGTTTGGTGCTGTCGCTCATGGCCCAGCATGGCAATTGCTGCCGTTGCCGCTCGACCGGCTGGCAGTGTTTGCGGCGGACGACAGCAACACACCAGCACGGCGGCGCGAGGCAAACAGCATTGTGGAATTGTATCAGCGCCGAATTACGGAGCAGGCAGCGCGGGCGGTATTGTCTCCACCGGTTCTGCGTCCGATCGGCATGCTCATGCTGGTGCCGCCAGCGCTGCGCGCGTGACGCTCGATCTGCAGGATTGCACGTTCACCGGTCCGGCGCTTCCTGAACCATTCGTAGGCTTTGAATTGGCTGGGCAACTGACCAGGTTGGGATTGCTGTCCAATACCCAGGACAAGGCTTTCGAGCGGGATTGGGGCGCACTCCGTCGGCAATTCCGCTCAAGCGGTGGTCCACAGAGTCTTTGCAACCATATCATCGCGCCGTTGGCCACACGTCTCGGCTTCGATCCTCCGGCGCAGGAGGATGAAGTTTCAACGCGCGAGGGTATGGAGGGCGGCGGCTGGATTATGCGGGCCCCATGCGGGACGCGGCTGCGAGCCTGGTCCTTCGCGTCGGGCACCGACCTCGATGCGCCGCATCGGAGTGGCCGCGCCTATCGGTTCAGTCCAATGCGCAGTGCGCAGCGCGTCCTGCTGGTGACTGGCGAACGGCTTGGATTGCTGACTGACGGTGACGAGTTGCGCCTGCTGTTGTGCGACCCTGCCTACCCGGACAGCCATATAGCGATGCCGCTCGCCGGCAGCACTGGGTGGCGAGCGCAGAACTTCGCACCGGATTCATATCGTCTTCTGTTGGCGCTGGCCTCACCGAAAGGCATTGTGGCGTTGCCGGATGTACTTGACGCAGCTCGGCTCAGCCAAAGCAGGATCACAAAGGATCTGCGCGTGCAGGCGCGCACCGCAATCGAGGGCTTTTTGCAAGAGGTGCTCGACAACTCCGCCAACGCCACCGAGCACGACCTGCACCAGCGCGCCGCAGAGCTGTGGGAAGAAGGGTTGGTCTTCGTCTATCGCCTGCTGTTCATACTGAAACTGGAAAGCCAAGGCGATCCGGCATGCGCGTTCAGCTTTGCCTCCACCAGCCTGTGGCGTACCGCCCTGTCACCGAATCGCGCGCTGGGGCCGCTGGTACGCCGAATGCTGGATCATGGTCACCACACTGGACGGATGTTGGAGGATGGAATTCGCTTGGTGTTCTGCGCGTTTCGTGACGGTCTGTCGTGCAGCGAGCTGTCGGTGACGGCGCTTGGCGGGGCACTGTTCGGCCCGCAGGCGACACCGCTGCTGGATCGGTTGGCCTGGGGCGAGCGCGCTGTCGCGGTGCTGCTGGATCGGCTGCTATGGACAACGCCGAAGGGCCGACCGCGCGAGCGAGTTCACTACGGCGCGCTCGATGTCGAGGACCTCGGCCGTATCTACGAAGCGCTATTGGAACTGGAGCCGGGGATCACGACCGTGCCGATGTCGCGGCTGAGGCGCACAAAGCTCGAAGTGGTCCTGCCGGCCGAGCAGGCTGCACGTTATCGCGGTGCCAATGCCTCGCCGACGCTGACGATGTGGGTCGAGGACATCCAAGCGGGGCGGTTTTTCGTGCGGGCTGGCGTAGGTCGCAAGATGACCAGTTCCTACTACACGCCACATGCGTTTGTTCGCTTCCTGGTCCGTGAGACGCTGGCACCCCAGATTGCGGACTGCAGTCCGGACGGAGAACCAAACCCTCGTGCCATTCTGGCGCTGAAGGTGGTTGATCCCGCGGCAGGCAGCGGACATTTCCTGGTGGAAGCGTGCCGCTATCTCGGTGACGCGCTGTATGTCGCTTGCCGCAGGTGCGACGAGTTGGCGACTGCCGCGGAAGAGCAGGCAGCGCGCAAGTCGCTTGATAAGCGTGAGAGTCTGTTGGCGCGGGCTACGACACTGCGTCAGCGCGTGGCGAACCTGCCCGATCCTGATCGCCTCCTGATGGCTTATCTGCCGAGCCGCGTGAGCGAGGGAGCTACCAATGGTGTCTCGCAATCTCGCGCGCTGGCGATCTGCCGACGGATGGTTGCCGTGCACTGCCTGTATGGAGTGGACAGCAACCGGCTTGCGGTGGAGCTGGCGAAATTGTCGCTTTGGTTGGAGTCCTACGCCGAGGGACTGCCGCTGACATTTCTCGATCATCGACTGGTGCATGGCGATTCGATTTCAGGGCCATTCTTTCCGATGCTGGCGACGCTGCCTGTGGGTCGCGCGGCGCTGGACCCTCTGCTGGCGCAGGATGTGACTGCCCGCCTGAGTGAGGCGCTACAAGCAGCCCTCCATCAGGTTCGGGCGTTGCAGGCAACCGTTGGTGCTAATGCTGCCGATCTCGCATTGAAGGCTTCGGCAAAGCTGCGATTGGACATGGCGCTGCAACCGTCACGTCTCCTGGCGCGTGCCTGGTCCGGTGCAGTGATGTTGGCGACGCAAGGAGTAGATGACGAATGGCTGGCGCTGGCACGCTCGGTCGCGGCGACGGGGACCTGGCCGGAGACTTTGACCGCGCGGCAGGAAGCGATGCTGACCGCCGGGAGCCAAGCGCTGCCATGGGACC
>Ga0210395_10001122_pt1 | contig 20796 bp, 22 predicted proteins | sample IncBWH4OmetaG_FD_150861 | JGI IMG/M metagenome (GOLD analysis project Ga0210395, IMG submission 150861) | Forest soil microbial communities from Barre Woods Harvard Forest LTER site, Petersham, Massachusetts, United States - Inc-BW-H-4-O ...
CGAACCACGCAGCAGAAACACATCTCGATTTAGAATGCACCGTACGTGTCGGTACCGCCACCAGGCTACTGAGACCAACAAAAACGGAACTCCCCACACTGTCAACACATAAATAATCGAGAAAATTAGAATTTGCGTGTTCCGGTCGGCAAGATTCCCCCCAGGGGCATCTTCAAATGTTACGCGCATGACCGCGTTGGCGTTGAATGAACAGTGAAACGGCGGTGACTAAAAACTACCTACCTGATAAACGCGGTTACCGGAGAAGTAGCTCACCATACCCAGGTGTGGCTTATAGTTACTGACGTGGACTTTTTATCAGAAGGAGATTTCCATGACGATCAGCGTCACCGGCATCTTTCAACGGAGCAGCAAATACGAAGGTGTTCGGCCGATTCACATTTATCTCCTGCGGCTGCTCTATATCTTGATGTTCTTCGTGCTGGGTAGAGAGACTTGGACGCAAATCCTCACGCACCAAGGCACGTGGGACCCCTTCAAGGCCGTGGCCTGGTGCGTCTGGACAGCCTTCGCCACTTTGGCCGGCTTAGGCATTCTTCGTCCTTTGAAAATGCTTCCGATAATACTGGTCGAGATATTTTATAAGGTCCTCTGGCTCATTATTGTCGCGTATCCTCTCTGGGCAAAGGGTGCGTTGTGGGGGTCGCCAGCGGAAAGCATCGCCTCGTCGTTCTTGTGGGTGATATTGCCTATAGTTGCGGTGCCGTGGGGCTATGCGTTTGTGAATTACATTTATAAACCTAGACATGGAAATGACGTTGCTATCCTCGCGTCGTCTTCCTCAACTCCTAATTAACGCCGTAACCGGAGAAGAGGAATTGGTCCTAGGGAGCGATGTTCAACAAGGCGGGTGGAGCACACGCCAGATGGGGTGCCGCAGCCTTCGGTTTAACGCTGCGGGTTTTGACTCTTCTTTCTTTTGACCCGAACTTTTTTATTTGACCCGCATTACTATTGCGGTATAATAGTTCCGTTCAGAAGCACGCCTCGCGATCCCGCGAGGCGTTTGTTTTTGGTGGCACAGGCTTCAGCCTGTGCTCTTTTCAATTCAGCAATCCCAAAACTCAACTCTAAGGAGAATTCTATGTCCTCGCTCACTTCAAAGGACCGCGTGTCCTTGTGTCTATTTGCTTTTGAAGATGGCCGCCGCTGCCGTACACCTCGCACCGGCACCCATCCCCATTTCTGCTTCTATCACGCCCAAAAAGAAGCCCGCGCCCAAGCCGCCGATAAACTCGCCAAAGACCTAGCCTGCTTCTTCTCCGGCGATTACCTCACCGCTTGCGATCTCAGCACCGCCATGGCTCGCCTTATCCCTGCTGTGATCCGCGGCGATATAAAACCCAGACTCGCCCGCACCGTCGCCTACATGGTCCAAACTCAATTGCAGGCCATCCACCTTGCCCAGCACGAATACATCAACGCCTTCGGCACCGACGGCTGGCGCAAAGCCGTCCGCAAATCCGTCAACGTCAACTACGACTACCGCTTCCCACCCGCCCCGGCGCCTGAACAACCCGAACGTCCCCAATCTCATCCCACACAGCCGCAAGCGCAAGCCACCACTCCGCTCCTAACTCCAGCACCCGCACAGCAGCCACCACCAGCGACAGCCCAACCCTCTCCATCCACAAACGAGCCCGCAACACAGACATCTCACGCACATCCCGCCCGTCCGCAACGCCCTCTCAGTACCCCCAACCACGACCCCTATACCGTCCACTTCGACCACAACTACCGCCTCCGCACCTCTCCATAACCCATTCACAATCAACACTTACAAAAACGTCCCGCAACCGTTGATTCTAATGAATTTGCAAAAGAGCTAAATCCTTTATCAGCAACACTTACAAAATTTCAGGGGGTAGACAGATCCAAGAATTCAACGACAAGCAACCGTAGGGGCACGATTCATCGTGCCCGTCTTCGCGCCACCGCATCGCGAGCATTCTTGGCCACTCACGTGGGCGCACCTGCGTAGCGCCGGGCTGTAGACCGGCTCTTCGATCGTAACGCAACGTGTCGCCCTCCATCGTCGCAGAAGCCCAAGGTAACCGGATTTCACTTCCCCGCGCGACGAAGCAGCTTAGGCGGCGCCAGCCAAACCAATTGCCCATTCGGCGGCGAAACGCGCTTCAACTCGATCAACGCGACTCCTGCTTTCTTCAATGACGTAATGTGGTGTTTCGAGCCCAACGCGGACGCAATCAAATCGTCCAACTGTGGCGCATGCCCGAAAATAAAAATCGCCGAAGATTGCTTGTCCTTGGCAAGTTCGCGGAAAAACAACGTCGGCTCCGCCCCCGGCAGCAGCAAATCCGTGCGCCGTATCTTCTGTTTCGGATATTCCAGCGCCCCAGCGAAAATCTCCGCCGTCTGCATCGCCCGCACGTAGGGACTCGAGAGCAGCAGGTCCGGCGTCGCGCTAAGCGCCGCAACCGCCGCGGCCACGCGCTTCGTTTTCTCGATGCCTTCCTCCGTCAGGTATCTTTCCGGATCGGGCGGGCATTTAGGATCTTCCCGGTCGATTGCGATGCCGTGGCGCACGACGTATATTTCCATCAGCGCGTTCTCCCTTCAAGAATCTGCCCTTTAAGAATCTAAATGATACCGCAGCATCAAGAGAGCAAAACTTAGCTCACAGGATTCCTACGAAGCGGCTTGCCGAAAGTAAAGCCGCACATGAAATTCTTTTTCAAACAGTTCCGCGCTGCGGTTCGCGTCCAGTAAATCTTCCGCCGCGTCGCCTCGCGCGGAAATCTGCAGCGCCACGGCGCCTTGTTGAAACGTCGCGCGGACCTGCATCACTCGCTGGCGGTGCGAATGATCCAGCCCCTCGGCAATTCTCAGAATCGCCGCGAGACGCCGTGCAATGCGCTTGTCGTTGTTGTTCAGCGAGGAATACGCCACGTGATGTCCGGCCGGCTCCGATTTTCGATTGTGATAACGCACCAGCGCCGCCACGATCGCGCGGTCGCGTCCTTCGAGGCCCGGGATGTCGCCATTCAGCACCAGGTATTCGCCATGCTTGTGATGCCCGCGATGGCTGATCATGTGCCCGATATCGTGCAAGAGCGCCCCAGCCTCCAGCAACACGCGCGACTGCGCCGGAAGATGATGCAGCGGCTGAAGCTGGTCGAACAGAAGAATGCTCAACTCCCTCACATGCTCGGCGTGCGTTTGATCCTTTTGCAAACGGCGTGCAAAGCTCCGTGTTCCCACCAGCAATTGCCGAGCCGCCACGTCGTAGCGATGCGGCTCCGTCCGCGAAAACGCCTCGCGCGCAATCTCCTGAACCAGTCCTTCGCGCAACCCCACGCTGGGGATAATAAAATTCCGGATGTTCAAGTAGCGCCCCAGCGTGACGAACGTAATCGCCGCGATGCCGATCACGTCCGCGCGGTCCCGCCGGATGGCATAGCTTTTCATCCGTTCGCGCACGTCGCGCCCCAGGAGATCAGGCAGCCGCTCGCGCAGCAAAGAAAGCTCCAGCGTCGACAGTCCATGCAACCTTGGTCCCGGCGCGATGTTTGCCAGCGTTTCCGCATTTCCTCCCAGCGCCACGGCGGCCTGTTCGCCCAGATTCGGCCGCGACGGCAGCCGCGATTCCAGAAGCGCGCGCACGTACCTGCGCACTTGTTCCGCTTGCACCGGCCGGATCACGCCGGGAATTTTCAGCGTGGTCATCAGCCGCACCGTGCCCACTGGCAACTGCGCGCTCTGCTCCACCGTGTGATCGCGCAGCACGCTGATCTCCAGGCTTCCGCCGCCCAAATCTGCGATGCACCGCGGCGGAGATTCAGGCCCCAGCGCCGCGAGGACAGCCACACGGCCAAGCCGCGATTCTTCCGACGAACTGATCACTTCCAGCGAGATTCCCGTCTTCTGCTTGATCAGCCGCACAAATGCGTCGCGGTTGCGGGCTTCCCGAGACGCGCTCGTCGCCACCGCGCGATAGCGCGTCACTCCAAACTCTTCCATGATCTCGTGAAAATGGCGGAACGCCTTGACGCCCTTTTTGAAAAGCTCTTCGCTGAAGCGGTGCCGCAGAAAAACGCCTTCGCCCAGCCGCAGGGAATATCTCTCGTTCACCAGCGGTTCTATATCGAGCGCGGAATAAGCGCGCGCCACGGCGAGGCGCACTGCATTGGAGCCCGCGTCGATGGCGGCAATGTGAACGGGCTCGGACATTTCGGAATTTTACCGCCAGAGATGCGCGAGCGCGGCGGAGGGCGTGTATTTCGTCGCACGAATTCCCAATTGCTCGCCGATGCGCTGGCGAAGCTGCTTGTTGACGGCCGAAACGCTCGCCTCGCCATCGAGCTCAATGAACGAATGCTTCTTGGCCATCACTTCAAATTCACGTTTAATCATTGTTTGGTAGCGAATGAACGACCAGTACAGGTCATGCGAAAGCGACATGTCGCGCCCCGCTTCCCAGTAGCTGATGGCCTGCGCTTTTTTGAATTCGCGCGCAAAAGCCGTTTCCGGGCGCACATTCAGCCAAAACGTCAAATGCGGGCGCAGCGCCATGGCGTAGAGGCCGCTCAAATAATCCCGGTTGATTCCGCGCACTACGCCGCGCGCTACCAGTGTAAAAATAAAGCGGTCCGCCAGCACGACCGTCCCGGAGCGCAAAGCCGGCAAAACACGATGCTCGACTTGGTCAAAAAAATCTGTCGCATACATCAGCGCCAGCGTCAGCCGCGTCACCGCGTTCTTCGCGAGCAGCTCATCGATATCGCGCCCGACGAGGTTCGAGCGTCGCAGTCCGCTCGTCTGCACCGCGAACCCTTCCGACTCCAGCCATTCTTGCAGCAGCGCGATCTGCGTCGAGCGCCCGGAGCCATCCATCCCTTCGATCACGATAAGGTTTCCGGTAATTTCGCTCGGGTCAACACCGACCAGCGCTTCACCGTAGAAGTATTGTCCAGTTCCATCTTCGCCCGCGGCCCCCGGTTTCGGCGCGGGAAGCGGCGTGCCGGTCGCATGCGCCAGATCGTCTGGAGCAACTGGTACGCTCACTTTTTCTTTCTCTTTTTCCTGATCGGACATGCTCACTCCGGAACTGGAACGCCGGGCGCGAAGCGCTTCAAATCGATTTTCGACGCCACAATCTCTCGCATCTGTTTTTGCAATTTGTTCACCGGCAGCGTTCCGTCCAGCACCACAAAATTATCGGAGTCCACCATCTTGTCGTACTCCTCGAGGATGCGCGCCTGGAACAGCCGGAAACTCTCCGAGCGGTCGTACGACAGCGCCATATCCATTCCCGCTTCGTAGTATTTGAGCCTGGGGCGCCCGCTCAGGATGCGATTCACCGCCACGTCCAGCGGCGCGCGGAAATAAAACGTGATGTCCGGTACCGGAGCAAATCTATATAGATTTCTCAGCCAGCGTCCGGGGCAACCGCGAGCCGCGTCGCGCGCAAATGCCGTGTAAATATAACGATCGGCCAGTACCAAATAATCGCCCTGCAGCAGCGGCATAATCTGCCGTTCGCACCGATCCGCGAAATCGGCCGCATGCAAAAGCGAAAACGTAGTCGGCGTGAGCAGACGCCGCTGCTTTCCGCGCCGCGTCGCGGATTTCACCAGCGGCGACGAGTTCCATTCCGTAAAGTGCAGCCGGTAGCCGCCGATTTCGAGCCAGCGTTTCAAAAGATAAAGCTGCGTGCTCTTGCCCGAGCCATCCGTTCCTTCGACGACGATCAGCGCGCCGGGATACGCGCGGCTCGGCACCGGCTTTCCCGGTTGCGGCAATGTGGATTTAGGCGGTTCCGGCCGCGGCAGCTTTTGAACAACGATGTCCTGATTTTCCATTAATCTCTTGGTGAAAACGGATCTGGCGATTCAGCCTAAGCCTGTATTGTTACGAAAGCATTACAACACACCCCATCACGACTCGCAAAGCGCGGTGGAGGTCCACTCAGACAAAAACTTGTCAGAAAACAGACACTTTGATGTGCAAGAATTTCTTCGGATTCTGGCGGAACTCGCCGACAAGCAATCGCAAATCGCCGGTCAAGCTGCTCAAGTTGTCGTAGAGTTTCGGATCGGAAAAAAGTTTGCCCGCGGTGGTCGTATTGTCGTTCAGTTTGGCGGTGGCGTTCGCCAAGTTCTCACTCGTTTCCTTCAGCTTGTTGTACAGCGCATCGTCCGTCGCAAATTTTCCCAGCGTCCCCTTCCCCGCGCGCACATCGCTAATCATGGCGTTGGCGTTCGTCATGGCCTGCTTTGCCTCGTCATAAAACGAGGGATCGTACAGCAACTTTCCAAGCGTGCCTTTTTGCGAGCGCACATCCGTCAAAATCACGTTTACGCTGTCCAATCCCTTGTCCACTTTGTTGTACATTTCGTCCGAGGCCACCAGTTTTCCGAGTGTTCCTTGTCCCGACTGAACATTCGTAACCATCATGTCGCCTTTAGCGAGAATACTGTTCAAATGATTGTAAGCTTGATCGTCGGTCAGAAATTTCCCGAGCGAGCCCTTTCCTTGCTTCACGCCGTGGATCAGGTCCTGAACCTCTTCCGAAAGCGCTTGCAGGTTCGCAAGGACGTCCGCGCTTCGTTCCACTACCTGCGCCATCGCCTTTTCTTCATGTCCTGGAACTTCTTGCATGTCCTTCAACGGCAAGCCCGTCATTCCGCGCGTGATGTTGACGTAGCGGTTGCCCAGCAGTCCTTCGGTCACCAGACTCGCCTCGGAATCCGTCAGAATGTCGTTTTCGTAATGCTTGCTCACACGCATGACCACCTCGACGTTCCTGTCTTTCTCCCGGGCTTTGCCCGGTATCCGGGGCGCCAGCCGAATGGATTCGACGTTTCCCACTTCCACTCCATCCAATCGCACCGGAGCTCCGCCCGACAACAACGACGCTTCCGGCAGATAGGTGAGCAGCCGGTACTTCGGCCCGAGCGTTCCCGCTCCCGTTACGTAGAAAATGCCGGCGGCCAGAACCGAGAGCCCCACCAGCACGAAAAGACCCACGCGCAGTTCCGTCCACGTCAATTGTTTGCGCTGCGGCATTTTTTTCTTTCCTCCCTTTTGTTGTTGCAACGAACTAGCGCCAACTCACACGAGAAATCGCTTCAGATATTCATCTTTCGTATCCGCAAGTTCTTCCTGGCCGCCCTCGAAATAAACTCCGCCTTCCCGCAAAACCAGAAAACGCGTCGCCGCCATCTTGGCCGCGCCTCGCACATTTCCGTTCGAGACGCTGCGCACGACGCGCTTCGTCGCCGGGTCGAACCGAAAGTTTGCCAGTGCGAAGCCATCCTGAAGCCGCTGCGTTGCGAGGAGCGCCGTCACGCCGTACACGTCGCGCAGCCGCAAAATCAGCGTGATAATTGTTTGCGAAGTCACTGGATCCAGCCCCGCCGTGGGCGAATCATACAGCACAATCGGCGGCTGATTAATCAGCGCTCGCGCGATCGACACGCGCCGCCGCATTCCTCCCGACAGCTCCGACGGGAACAAATCGACGGTGTCCTCGAGCTCCACAAATCGCAGCACCTCACGCACTCGCGGCTCAATCTCCTCGTCCTTAACTTTGTCTTCCAACAATCGGTACGCTACGTTGTCCCCGACGGTCATCGAATCAAACAGCGCGCCTTCTTGAAAAACGAATCCCATTTGCCGCCGGAACGCCAGCAAGTCCCGCTCTTCCATGCTGGACAGTTCTCTGCCCAAGACTTGAATGTTACCCGCGGAGGGACGCATCAGTCCCGCCGCCAGTTTGAGGGACAGCGTCTTTCCGGTGCCTGTTTCTCCCAACAATACCAACGTCTCGCGCTCCCGCACCTGAAAGGATACGCCGCGCAAAATGTCGCCTTCTTCGAAACCGAGGCGCACGTTCTCAAATCTGATCGTTGGACTAGAATCGAGACTCGATGTGAGGGAGCTGCTCATCGGGCGTGTAGCGGTCATTATAACGGCAATTCAGCCGTGACGCGGGCACGAAACGCACCTTGCCTGGGGCGCCTCATCGCGTCCACGCGTGCGCCTGCAAGCACTAGAACAGTTTGTCGGCGAGGTACAGCGCCACTTTGGTGAGAAACGCATCGGCCACGATGATCATGACGGAAGAGAGCACGGCGGCTTGCGTCGTGGCACGGCCTACTCCTTGCGTGCCGCCGCGCACGGTCAGACCTTTGTAACAGCCAATCGTCGCCAGAATAAAAGCGAAGAAAAACGGCTTCATAAAACCCTGCATCAAGTCCGCAAAATCCAGAGCGTCGATGGCGCGGCGCCAGAACTCGATGGCGCTAAGGCGCAGTGAAAAAACGGAAGCCACGCACCCCCCCATCAGTCCCATAAAATCGGTCATCGCGGTTAGTAGCGGCAGAGTCAGGAGGGTGGCGATGGCCCTCGGCGCCACGAGCTTACGAATGGGATCGGTGCCCATGGCGCGCATCGCGTCGACCTGCTCGGTCACGAGCATCGAGCCCAGCTCGGAAGCGATACCGGTGGCGCAGCGGCCCGTTACCAGCAAACCCGTTAGCGATGGCCCCAGTTCCCGCACCAGCGCGATGGCCACCACGTCGCCGGTTAAGGAGCTTTGCCCGAAGCGGGTAAATTGCGAGCCGGTTTGCAGGACCATCACGGCGCCGATGAAAAAACCGGATAGCAAGATGATCGGCAGCGAGCCGGCGCCGATGTTGTCCATTTGCTGCAAAATGTCCTGGAGGTAGAACGGCGGCGTGAACAGGGCGTACAGCGTGCGGCCGCAGAGCATGGCATAGTCCTGCACATCCGCCACGGCGCCTTTTAGCGCGTTGACCAGCACTCCGGCGACGGTGATCTGCGGTTCCGTCTTGTCTTCACGACCTGCGACCTGCAGAGGTGTGTCTGCCACGAGTACCTGTTTCGCCAGCCGTTTCGCCGAACTCCTGCGGCACAAAATGCTGAGTCGAAAGCCTAACCGCGCGCCAAGAACACGTCAAGCAAGCATCTCCGGAGTGAGTCGTTCTTTAGTGAGCAAGAAGACCGGCATGTACGAAGACCGTGAGTCTCTAGTTCCGCGGCTGATTTTGCACGTAAACGATCAGGGTGTGTCACGACTTAATCCTTTCCGTAGGTTAGATTTGATATAATCCAATCGACTTCCTTGTGAGTGGAGTGGTGGAGGGTTTGCGCCATGCTGATCGTCAAGGACATCTCTAAACTGCTTGCGGATCTTCCGAAAGGCGCGTGGGTGGCTCTTTCCCATGACCAGGAGCGCGTCGTTTCCTACGGCGACGATCTACCAGAAGTGATGAGAAAAGCGAAGGAGTCGGGAGAGAACCGCCCCGTGATCACGCGGATTCCGCAGACGGATTCTCAGACTCTCATCGTTTAGGCTGCCAGTGGCTGTATACCCCGTCGCGTACTCGTTTTTCAAACTACCTGCAACTGCCGCTTTTCCCCGAGGACACGTCGCGCCCAGGCCAGTCTTGCAAGTTAGTTTGGTGAATGGCAGAAAAAGTTTTGATTGCTACGCAATCATAGATTCCGGCGCAGATCATTGTGTTTTTCCGCAGTCTTTCATGGCCCATTTGGGATTGGATCCGCTCTTAGCAACAGTGGCGTTAACTTCCGGACTGGGAAGTACGAATGTTCCGACACATTTTGCGGCTATTTCCATCGATTTACAGGGGATCGTCGAATTTCCAGTTTATGCCGGTTTTACTGCCGGACTCGACCAACTTGGGTACGGACTACTTGGACAAACTGGATTCTTTGACAGGTTCAACGTGGGGTTTCGCCTGAGCGACAAAACTTGCTATATCGAAGTTCCCGAAGCAACGAAGATTCCGTGAAGCCGCACGCGATGCGGGCTGCAGGACGATCAGCTCGTTGTGCACCGGGCGGCACGGGGAATAAGAATCGCGATCTTGCGGTAGTCTAGTTTGGAAGAATCCATGATCGTGCGTATCGACCACATTCAGTTGGCGGCTCCAAAGGGTTGCGAACCCGCCGCTCGCAAATTCTACGGCTCGATTCTCGGCTTGCGTGAAATCGAAAAGCCCGCTCCGCTGCGCGAGCGCGGGGGCTGCTGGTTCGAGTGCGGCGATCAACAAATCCACATCGGCGTCGAAACCGATTTTCGCCCTGCGAAAAAAGCCCATCCGGCTTTCGCCGTCAACAATCTCGCTAAGCTGCGCGAGTTTTTGATCGCCCACGCCGTGCCAACCGTTGACGACAACTCGCTTCCCGGAACGCGCCGGTTCTTCGCCGAAGATCCCTGGGGCAACCGCCTCGAATTCCTCGAAGCGAACTGTTCGTAGTGGCAGTCCCGCTTCTCTCCCCTGGGAGGTAAGAACAACATGCCTACGCGGAGAGATTGGATTGCCCATCTCTGCGCTTGCGATTGGAGTCCTGCTTGCACTCCTCATGGCGGTTCCCCAAGCGCAAAAGGAGGCCTGAAACACTGATTATCTTGGATTATCTTGGATTATCTTGAGGCAACCTGTTTCGATTCATTCCGCGGTGCATTCGTTTGCAATACGCGAACGAGATGGCGGGCGGTTGCGGGAACGGCAACTTTGTTGCCCAGCAAGATGGCTCTTGCTGCAATTTTGCGCCCGTAAATCCGCGCGTTTGCTTTGTTGTCTGGACGCAGAGTGGAACCCTCGAGGGAAATGCCGGCAAACAGTCCGCGGGAACGCGAATAGCTCAATATCTCTGCGCGCATCCAGAGATCGGTGCTTGCGGAAGCATCGCGCCCTTTTGGACCTGCAGCGGCGGATGCGTCTCCACCGAGCTTGATCTTACTGCTGAGAATGGAAGCCGCGCCTCTCTGGTTCATGACCAGAAGAATCAGATCGGTAGCTTCGCCCCCAAGTTGCATTCCGATGCTATCGCCTTCGAGAGCGTACATTGCGGGCGCACCCCAAGGTCCGTTGAATTCCTTGCCAGTGCGGCAAACCATCGCTCCGCGACCGTACTCTTTGCCCATTCCGAAGCCCAGCCTCAATACGGAGGGGAACACGATGACACACTCGGCTTTTGCCAAAACCTGCTGGGGTAGATTATCGGGGATGTTTAAGATTTCCTGCATGACAACGCCGCAATTTTCGAGGCGCTTTTGTTCTTTCGTTGCGGCGCGTTCTTTCGTTGCGGCGTAAAGCGCGCTCGCGGCAATCGAGAGACAGATTGCAACTATAAAATATCGCTTCATCGCTCACCTCCAAGGCCAGAAATGCTTTTTCAAATCGTTGGTTTTGTCCGAATCTCTAACTAAAGGAACCTAACCGGTGGGCCCAATTGAGAAGTGGTGCTCCCGTTGCATTACAGATCAGTTCGAATGCTCCTAGTCGTTCTCGCTGGATGGCAACTGATCCCAGGAGAGGCGATCTATGTCGAGAGGGCCTGCGAGCAAACTCCTTTTATTGTGCAAGACAATCCTAGACGGTGCCGAGGCAGGTGTCTGTCCACATGTAGACAGCTTCGCGGTTTGTTTGCGCAAGGATCGTCAGTTGTCAAACCTGCGAAATGAACTTCAAGCAGCGATGACCTGTACTTAATAGGACATCATTGTTTCGGGCTTGAGAGCAGCATGGGTGTACCCCCAATGTAATCCTTCCCGCCTACATCGGGCTCGATTGGAGTACGCAATGCCAACAATTAGGAGCGCCGCTGTCGCTCTTTTTCTTCTTCTGTCTCCTGCATTCGCTCGGCCGCAGACAGCAGGTCCGGAGAAGCAGACCGCCGCTGCGCCCGAACAGCAGAACCAACCATCGGGAAGCGGCGAGGTTTCCGCGACGCAGGCGGAAGCCGCCACGCAGTCAAAGCCCGAAACGCCGGTAGCTACCTCTGCGCTGCTCCCCATCCGAGCCGACCAGAAGACAGATACTTCCGAAGGCCAGCAGACCAAGCGCATGTTCGGCGTCATCCCGAATTTTTCGGCCGTGAGCGCCCACACTGAGGCCCCTCCGCTAACCACCGGTGGGAAATTCTGGCTTGCAACACAGGACAGCGTCGATTATTCGTCGTTCATTTGGACGGGAATCCAAGCTGGCCAAAGCATGGCTCTGAGGTCGTATCCGGAGTTGGGCCACGGGGCGCCCGGGTACAGCCGCTACTATTGGCGGGCTTTTGTGGATCAAGCGTCTGGATCTTATTTCACGGAAGCAATTGTTCCGGCGCTGACGCATGAAGACCCACGTTACTACACGCTTGGTTATGGAGGTTTTTTCCGCCGGGCGGAGTACGCGCTATCGCGGGTCGTCCTTACTCGGAGGGATTCTGGGAGCACGACCTTTAACTACTCTGAGATCGTAGGGAACGGAATGGAAGCCGGGTTAGCCAACCTCTATTATCCGGCCCAGGAGCGCAGCTTGCACAATACGGCAGTGAACTGGGCATCACAGCTGGAAGGCGCTGCGCTCAACAATCTCTTCAGGGAGTTCTGGCCGGATATTCGCCGTAAGGTTCTTCGACAGAAATAGTCAGGCGCCTTCGACCTTCGTCTTTAACACCTTTGAGAGTGAGAGAGCACAGATCTCAACTTAGGTTCGAAGCCGACGAAGTCATTGGGGACTACCGGGAGCCTCATTTTCGAGAGTGAAGACGAAACGTTGCTCCTCGCTCGGTAAATCCGAATCCCACCTCTTGAACCAAACAGGTGGCGGATTAACGCGGCTGCTGGAAACTGACCGACCACCGAACTTTCGACTCGCTGGACGCCTAACGCAACCATAGATACACTGCTTGGTTCCACTGCTCCAAGTTGCCAAGTGAGTGAGGACGTTCGCGCAGATGCTGAAGTTCTATACCGCCGGGGAATCGCATGGACAGGCGCTGCTGGCATTTGTTTCGGGGCTTCCGGCTGCGCTGCCTGTGGATGTGAACTTCATCAATCACGAGCTGCATCGACGGCAGCTCGGTTATGGGCGCGGGGGGCGGCAAAAAATCGAGAAGGATCGCGCGGATATTTTTGCGGGCGTTCGCCACGGGCAGACCATTGGCGCGCCGATCGCATTGCGGATTGAGAACCGGGATTGGGCCAACTGGGAGAAGATTCTTCCGGTCGAGGCGACAAGCGAATCCGCAGGTAAGGAAAGGAAACTGCTGGCTCCCAGGCCCGGACACGCCGACCTTGCCGGTTCGCAAAAATTCAATTTTCACGACGCGCGTTACGTGCTCGAGCGGGCTTCCGCTCGCGAAACTGCTGCCCGCGTTGCGGCGGGAGCGTTCGCAAAATTGTTGCTACGCGAATTCGGGACGGAAATCGCCAGCCACACCGTTCAAGTCGGGCACGTGCGACTCGAGCGAGCCGCATCCTGGAAAGAGATTCAAGCGGTCAGCGCCGACCTGGAATCGCCTTTGCGCTGCGTGGATGCCACTACGCAAGAAAAAATGAAAGCGGAAGTGGACGCCGCGCTGAAGGCGGGAAACACCGTCGGGGGGATTTTTGAGATAGTGGCCCACAACGTTCCCGTTGGGCTCGGGAGCCATGCACAGTGGGACGAGAAGCTCGATGGGCGGCTGGCGCAGGCGCTTATGAGCGTGCAAGCCGTCAAAGCCGTGGAGATCGGCGCGGGCGTGACAGCGGCGGGCTCTTACGGCAGCGAAGTTCAAGACGAAATATCCTACGAAAAAGCCGCTCGCCGCTTCCGGCGCTCGACAAACCGAGCGGGCGGACTCGAAGGCGGGATTACTAACGGCGAAGACGTCGTCATACGCGGCTACCTAAAACCGATTTCCACGCTGCGGCAGGCGCTTCACACCGCGGACATGGTGACCAAGGAGCCCGTTGCGGCGGCTTACGAGCGGTCCGACTGGTGCGTGGTCCCCGCCGGCGCGGTAGCCGGAGAAGCGATGATCGCACTTGTGCTGGCGGATGCTTTTCTGCAAAAATTTGGAGGAGACTCCCTTTCCGAGATGCGGCGGAATTTCGACAACTATGCCAGACAAATCGACGAGTTCTGAAGAAGCTACAAGCGCGGCCTCGCCGTCTATCGACGCCACCGTCGCCGCGCGCAAAATCTATAAAATCGTCAAGTATGGCGATCCGATTCTTGAGAAGCCGACGGTTGCGGTGAACAAGTTTGACGACGAATTCGAACGGCTCACGGAAGATATGTTTGCGTCGATGTACGCCGCGCAAGGCGTGGGCTTGGCTTCTCCGCAAATTGGCAAGAATCTGCGGGTGGCTGTGGTCGATGTCACGGTCGGAAAAAATCCGGAAGCGAAAATCGTGCTTGCGAATCCGGAGATCATCCATGCCGAAGGGGAAGTTCGCGAAGAAGAGGGCTGCCTTTCGATTCCCGGCTTTCGCGGAAACGTGATGCGACCGCAGTTTGTCACTGTGCGCGCACAAAATGCCAAAGGCGAAACCTTTGAGATTCGCGGCGAAAATCTTCTGGCGCGCGCTTTCTGCCATGAAATCGACCATCTGAATGGGATTCTGTTCCTGCAACACCTCAGCATGCTTAAGCGCGACCTTATCAGGCGCAAGATCAAGAAGCTTAAAAAACAGGGCGAGTGGTAACTTCCACAAATATCCCTGCCCTGTTACCTTACGCGTTGTAATTGTAGGGGCGCAGCATGCTGCGCCCCTACAAGGGATGAGTTTGACGCTTGAGGGCTTGGTGCAATGGGTTGAACGCGCCTCGCAGCGTCTCAAAGGGATTGCTTGATGCGAATCGTCTTCTGCGGCACGCCGCTGTTCGCGGTTCCAACCCTGAAACACCTCCTCGCGCAAGCAGATTTTCAAATTGTTGCGGTCATCACACAGCCCGATCGTCCCCGCGGACGCGGGCAAGAAGTGTCCTTTTCGCCTGTAAAGGAGACCGCGCTCGCGGCGAGCGTTCCGGTGCATCAGCCGGAAAAAATTCGTGCGCCGGAAGTTCAGGAGCTTTTGCGAACACTCGCTCCCGACGTCATCGTCATCATCGCTTACGGACAAATCATCCCTGGGCGGCTTCTGCCCATCCCTAAACTTGGCTGGATCAACTTGCACGCCTCCCTGCTGCCAAAATATCGCGGCGCCGCGCCCATCCACTGGGCCATCGTAAACGGCGAGACAAAGACGGGCGTCACGTCCATGCGCATCGATTCAGGCATGGATACGGGCGAAATGTTGCTGCAAAGAGAAATGGAAATCGGACCGCGCGAGACAGCCCCTGAGCTGGCCGCTCGCATGTCCGAGCTGGGCGCTCCGCTCATGACGGAAACGCTTCGTGGCTTGGCGGCCGGCACGCTGGCTGCGCGCGCGCAAGCTCATGAACTTGCTTCGAGCGCGCCCATGTTGAAAAAGGAAGACGGCCGCATCGACTGGTCGCGGTCTGCTCAAGATATCTACAATCGCATCCGCGGTTTCGCGCCCTGGCCGGGCGCGTACACTGCTTTCCGCGGCCAGACCTGCCACATTTGGGGCGAGCCGGCGCCTAATGACTTGGGCGAGCAGAGTGCGGAGCATGGCAAACCTGGCGTTCCGGGAACATTGCTCATTCAACGGAATACGGCGATGGTTCGATGCGGCGACACAACCTATTTGCGGCTTCTCGGCGTCAAACTGGAAGGGCGCAAACAAGTCTCAGCGGCAGAGTTCGTCAGTGGCGCCCACTTGTTTTCTGGCGAACACCTCGGTGAAACGTAGTTTGCGCGCTGCTCAACGCTCAGGCATACTCAAAAATTGACCCACTCGAGAAATCCGTATCTGCTGCGGTCTTCGGCAGAATCGGCATTGGATGCACCAGCATCGGGAGCTCACATTCCATGAACGTTTTCGAATCAACTTTAAAACGTGGGAGCCTCAACACCCACGCAAAACAATTCTTGCGCCTTGCCGCCTGCTGGGCGCTCGCTGCGCAACTGGCCACTCTGCCTCTGGCCTCCGCGACCGGCAACGGTTCCTCGTCCTTGGGCGCCGATAAACCTGCTGCGAAAGCGGTGAGCGATCCGGTCATGAAAGTCATGCAGGCCGAACTCGCGCGCGCGTCTTCGGACTTGGGCAAAACGGACTCCGCGCCTTATTACATGAGTTACACCGTTTATGACCAAAACCTCGTCGTACTCGTTGGCGCTTATGGCAGCCTCTTGACGGATGCCTCGCTGCAGCGGCGTCAGGCTGACGTGGTCATGCGCGTTGGCGCGCCAGGTCTGGACAACACTCACGGGCAAAGCCGCTCGACGGGAATGACCTCCGGGACGTTGCCGGTGGGCGATGACCAGGACGCTATCGCTCGCGTCCTGTGGGAATTGACCGACCGCGAGTACAAGCGCGCAGCTCCTGCGTTTCTAAACGTCCGAACGAATACCGCGGTGCGCGCCGAAGAAGAAGACAAGTCGCCCGATTTTTCGAAAGAAACTCCAGAGACGCACTTGGGCAGCGCCACTCCCCCGCCGGCTTTCGATCGCGCGGCTTGGGGAGGCGAAGTACGCCGCTTGTCGAGCGCGTTCCGCAAATATCCGGATATCTATTTTGCCACGGTCGTCGTGCAGGTGACCGATTCCAACTCGCGCATGGTTTCGAGCGAAGGCAGCGCCATCGAAACACCGAGCGCCACCACACGCCTCATCATGGAAGCGCAAACCCGCGCGGACGATGGAATGGAGTTGCTGCGCGTGGAAACCTTCCAGGCTCCTTCCGCGGCGGGCCTCCCGAACGAAGCGGAGCTCACGACCAAAATCGCCAAGATGGCTAATGACTTGAAGGCTCTGAAGAGCGCTCCAGTCGCCGAGCCTTACGACGGCCCGGCCCTCTTGAGCGGCCGCGCGGCAGCCGTTTTTTTTCATGAAGTGCTTGGCCATCGCCTGGAAGGACACCGCCAACGCGATGAAGACGAGGGGCAGACGTTTACAAAAAAGGTGGGACAGGAAGTTCTGCCAAAATTTTTGAGCGTCTCCGACGACCCCACTCTGCACGAATTGGCAGGCGTGAAGCTGGCGGGCTCCTATGACTTCGATAACGAAGGCGTTCCTGCAAAGCGCGTGGACGTAATCCAAAACGGGGTGCTGAAGAATTTCCTGCTGTCGCGCATGCCTATCAAAGATTTTAGCCAGTCGAACGGCCACGGCCGCAACCAGCCGGGATTGATGCCCACTGGGCGCCAGGGCAATCTGATCGTGACTTCGACGCAGAGCGTCCCGGAATCGGAGATGCGGCAGAAACTCATCGACGAAATCAAAAAGCAGAACAAGCCTTACGGTTTATATTTCGACGACATCCAGGGCGGGTTTACGCTGACGACGCGCTCTCTTCCGCAAGCCTTCCAGGTGCTGCCGGTGATCGTGTACAAAGTTTACGCTGACGGCCGGCCCGATGAGCTGGTCCGCGGCGTGGACATCGTTGGGACGCCTCTTGCGGCGCTTACGCGCATAATGATGACCGGCGATCAGCAGCACGTCTTCAATGGCGTGTGCGGCGCGGAAAGCGGGCAAGTGCCGGTCTCCGCGGTTGCCCCGGCAATGCTTTTTTCGGAAATGGAAGTCCAGAAACGGCAGCATTCCCACGATCGGCCGCCTATCTTACCGGCGCCCGGTTTTGAAGACAGTCCCGGCGCAAAAGCCGCTGCAAAAGATGAGCAAGCCAAGCCGGCGGTGAAACCATGAAAAATCCTCGTGTACTGACCTTTTCTCTTCTAGCAGCTTTGCTTCTTGTTGGCGTTGCGCAACTTCGCGCTGCTTCGCAAAATGGCGCTCCGAAAAGCTTAGCGGGAACGCTCGGCGTGCCGGACGCCATTACATCGGACGCAGCAGCGCCGCATCCAGCTGCCGCTGGCGATGCTTTGCTGGAAGCTCTTCTTACGGAGCTGGACCGCTCCAAAGCGCAACTCAAGATCGAGCAAGTCCAATCCCCCTATTACATCGAATACCGCGTCAACGACGTTGACGATTACGACGCGGAAGCCGCTTTCGGCGCGCTCCGCGAAAGCCAGCGCGTGCGTCTGCGGATTCTCCGCGTCGTCGTGCGCGTGGGTGATTACAAGCAGGACAGCTACTTCGGACAAGGGATGGGCGAGACGAACATTCTCCCGCTGGACAATGATCCCATCGCGCTACGCCACCAGATCTGGCTGACCACCGACGAAGCTTACAAAGCCGCCGGGCAGGCGCTTGCCGAAAAGCAAGCGGAAATGAAGCGGTTCAGCGCGGACCCCAACCCCGTCGATGATTTTTCCAAGGAGCCCGTCGTCACCGCACTCGATCCCATCGTTTCTCTCAAGATCGATGAAGCCAGCTGGAACAAAACGCTGGAGGAGATGACTAATCTCTATCGCCAGTATCCCGAAATTCAATCGGTCAGCGCCTCGGCGCGATTCTCGGCGGTGAACGAGTACTTCGTCGATTCCGAAGGCACGGTTACGCGCAATGGCAAGACCACGTACAATCTGCAGCTGAACAGCTCCGCGCAAGCCGAAGACGGGATGCGGCTGAGCCGGAATCCTTACTGGATGGTGGGCCGAGCCGAGGAGCTTCCTTCACGCGACAAATTGTTCAGTGACGTGAAGCAGGCACTCGAAACTGTCGTTGCGCTGCGCAAGGCGCCGATCGTCGAGGAAGAATATCGCGGCCCGGTGCTGTTCGCTCCCGATGCAGCCGACGACGTGATCGCTTCGCTCGTAGGCTCGAATGTAGTGGGCCGCAAGCCGCAGCCTGGCAGGCCGAACCGCACGGTCGGTGCTTTCGCCACCAGCTACAAGACCCGCGTGCTGCCGAGCTTTCTCACGATCATCGACGATCCGACGCTGAAAGATTTTCAAGGGCACAGCCTCGTGGGGAGCTACGACGTCGATAACGAAGGCGTGAAAGCCAAGACCGTCAACGTGATTGAAAACGGAATGCTGAGCAACTACTTACTCGGCCGCCAGCCCGTTAGGGACTTTCCCGCGTCGAACGGCCACGGCCGCGCCGCGCCGGGCTCCTTTCCGTCTCCGAGTCTGGGCGTGCTGCTCTTGAAGAGCGCAGAAGCGCAACCGCCGGACGCGCTCAAGAAAAAAATACTCCAGATGGTCACGGACCAGGGCAAGCCTTACGCCTATCGCGTTGACACGCTCGGCCCCGGTAATTCTCCGCGTCTTTTGTATCGCATGTACGCGGATGGCCATGAAGAACTGGTGCGCGGCGCCGTTTTCAATGAGCTCGATGTCCGCGCTTTGCGGAGCAATCTCATCGCCGTTGGGAACGACCCGCTCGTGAGCAACCGGAGCGGCGGCGTCCCGACAACCATCATTTGTCCTTCGCTGCTCTTCGACGAACTCGAAGTGAAGCGCGCGGACACCAGCAAAGACAAATTGCCGGACTATGCTGCTCCGCCGCTGAAGAAGTAAAAACACTTTCCGTTACCGCCCATGCGGTTTTACACTTGAAGCGTAGCCACGCTAGATCCTGAGACCGGCCAATTCTAATGACTCTCAGAGAGCGACTCGAATGGGTAAGCCGGATGGCGCTGCTGGTGTTCATCCTGGCGGCGGCCGCATTTCTAAGCGCCATCACCGCGATGCGGATCGCCATTCACGGCCGCGAAGTAAACATGCCCAATCTCGTCGGCAAAAATGTGACGGAAGCCAACGGCGTGCTGCGCTCGCGCGGGCTTGTACTTCGTGTCGCGGACCGCATCTACAGCGAGCTTCCTATCAATGTCGTCGTTCGGCAAAGCCCGCCGCCCGGCATGCTGATGAAAGTCTCGCAGCAAGCGCACGTCGTGCTGAGTCTCGGCCAGCGCCAGTTGCAGATTCCCCTGCTCGAGGGAAACTCGCTTCGCGCCTCACGCATCGAGTTGCTCCGCCAGGGGCTGCAAGTCGGAGAAGTTTCCGGCATCACGAGTGGTGATGAGCCCGCGGACACCGTGATGCTCCAGACGCCGCGCCCAGGAGCTGGCGCCGCCAGTCCTCGTGTGGACGTCCTCGTCTCCAACGGCCCGCGCGAAAACGCCTACGTCATGCCGCATCTCGTCGGGCTCAACGAAGCGGAGGCACAGCATCGCCTCGATGTCGCGGGCCTTCGCCGCAAAGTGAACTACGTTTCGGCACCACAGTGGCCCCACGGCGCTGTCATCGACCAAACACCACTGGCCGGACAGCGCATCCCCGCCGCCAGCACCATCGAACTCACCGTCGCCAATTAGAGAAATATTTTAGAGTCCGGCATGATTTTTTGCCGCAGCGGGATTTCGTGGCAAATTTGGTTTAATCCCGAACTGTTTAGATCCCCAATCGCAAAGCTCTTCGAGCATCGGAATCAACTTCTCACCCGACGCGCTCAGCGAATACGTGACCTTTGGCGGAGAGGACGCAACAGCCGTTCGGCTGACAACGCCATCCCTCTCCAATTCCCGGAGCTGCGCCGTGAGCACCTTCTCGCTAACCCCTTTCAGTAGATTGCGCAGTTCGGCGAAGCGTAGCGGGCCAAAAGAAAGCCGCCACACTGCTTGAACTTTCCATTTGCCGCTTAACACGTTGATGGCCGCCTGAACCGGACAGCCGTGGTGAACTTTCATCGGTACCTCGTCATCGGGGCCTTGGGGCTTACATTATTGTGCGTACTTCTACCGGCTTCATCGCCGTTATACCATGCCATGGACAGATCGGGCGCCAAGCAGGACGAGATTCGAGCGCCTCGGCAATCCAAGACCTATAGAACGGGAGCAAGCAAATGATCCTCATCACCGGTGCCAGCGGAAGCGTTGGCAGAGTTGTTCTTCACGAAGCGATAATCCGCAAGCCATCCAAAGTCCGCGCCATGTATCGATCAAAAGAAGAAGCCGTCAAAGCCCCGACGGGCTGCGAGCCGGTGCTAGCTGAGTACGCAGACAAACCGAGCCTCCGCAAGGCGCTCGAAGGAGTT
>Ga0210395_10001124_pt1 | contig 20764 bp, 27 predicted proteins | sample IncBWH4OmetaG_FD_150861 | JGI IMG/M metagenome (GOLD analysis project Ga0210395, IMG submission 150861) | Forest soil microbial communities from Barre Woods Harvard Forest LTER site, Petersham, Massachusetts, United States - Inc-BW-H-4-O ...
CACGCGTGCTACGCTTTTGCACTTCATGCCAGACCCAAACCAAAAACGAACCAATTCTGCCCTCTGGCTCGGGTTGCTTATTACCGTGCTGGGCCTCCTGAGTAACTTCCTCTATTACTCCAAGGTTCCCGCAGCCGTGCTCCCGTGGCTCAACCTGGCCATACCAGCCGTCGGCCTACTCCTCGTTTTGATCGGCGTCGCCCGCGCGTTCCGCCAGCCGCAACTCTACCGCGGCAAGATCTTGGGCTCCATCTTCACTGTGCTGGCGGCCTTATTCTTTGGCGGCTCCGTATGGCTCTTCATTCACGTCCGGGACGTGCCTCGTTCCGCCGGCGCTCCACAAGTAGGCCAGCGCGTACCGGACTTCACTTTGCCCGACAGCACCAACCAGCCTGTCTCTCTTGCCCAACTGTTTTCCGCCGCGCCGGGAACAGCTCAGCCCAAAGCCCTGCTTCTCATTTTCTATCGTGGATATTGGTGACCCTTCTGCAACCTCGAGTTACGAGGCATCCAGGAAGATCTTCCCGAGTTTGCCGCACAAGGCATCCGGCCCGTGGCCATCAGCGTAGACCCGCCCGACGTCTCTGAACATTTGCGGCAAAAGCAAGGCTACACTTTCACCTTTCTTTCCGACCCAAATACCGAGATCATTCGCCGCTACGACTTGTTGCACAAGGCCGGAGGCCCCGAACAGCACGACATCTCCCGCCCCGCCGAGTTTTTGGTGGATCGTTCCGGCACAGTACGCTGGGAAAACTTCACGGAAGACATCCGCGTAAGGCCCCGCGCCGAACAAATGCTAGCCGCCGCCCGCGCCATCCAGTGGTAGCCTTTCCACGGCCTCGCCGCCGGGTGCCGTATCTTCGTGCCAAACAGTTGGGCGTTCCTAAAGGTTGCCGTTAAATTTGTGCCCGTCATGAATCAGCTTGCCAAGTTGCGTTTCATCGGCTATTACGCCTGCGCACGGAACAACCCGCTTCGCGATGGTTCGCGCAGCGGCTGAATGACCAGCTCTTCATTCCGCAAAGGATTTTAGGCCTCCAAAGGCGGTCTGACTATATACAAATGCACTAAGTTCCCATAATATGCGAACTTATAGTATCATCGTATAGCCATGGAGCCGCGGAAAGACTCATTGCCAGCTCACCGCGCACGCCTCGGTGCAGTACTCCGAGCAGCAACGGAAGTCGTGTCGGTTGATGTCACGTCTCGGACACTCGGGATCGAGAGGCGTGCCGCAGCCAAGCTCCTATCACGATGGAAACAGCAGGGCTGGCTCCGGCGGATAGGACATGGGCTTTATGTTCCTGTGCCGCTGGACCTGGCTGGTAGCGAACAGGTGATCGCAGATCCCTGGGTTCTCGTACCAGCGCTCTTCAATCAGTGCTACGTTGGCGGCTGGACAGCCGCCCATCATTGGGAACTTACCGAGCAGCTTTTCAATGAAACCCTAGTCTTCACTACACGGCGTTTTTCAGAAAAACGCGTGATCGCCCAAAGTGTGATTTTCGTGTTGCACAACGTGAAGCCGAAACGTTTCTTCGGATTGAAAACGTTATGGCGCGGTTCTGTCAAAGTGTCTATATCGGACACCGCGCGTACGCTAGTCGATATGATCGCCGCGCCCGACGTGGGCGGTGGCATCGACCACGTAGCTGATAGCCTGGGCGCGTATCTCAAAACTAAGATTGCTGATCGCGGCTTGTTGATTCGGTACGCAGAGGAATTTGATAACGGCGTCATATTCAAGCGCCTCGGATATCTTGCAGAAACGCACTTGCACGACGACAAGCTTGCTGCCGAGTGCCGGTCACGGTTGACACAGGGTTATGCCCGGCTTGATCCCTCGCTTCCTCCGAAAAAACTCGTTACGGCCTGGCGTCTCTGGTTGCCGTCCGCCAGGAAACAATCGGCATCATGATCGACAGGCGCGAAATCCTCGAAGCCGCTTCGGCGTTTTCGCTGCTGCCTACTATTGTCGAGAAGGACTACGTCCTTGGCTGGATGCTCGCAGGCATAAATGCGCATGACGGACTTGGTGAAAGCTGGGTATTTAAGGGCGGAACCTGTCTCAAAAAGTGCTATTTCGAGACTTATCGGTTTTCAGAAGATCTGGATTTTACCCTGCGCCATGAAGAACACCTCGACGAGGAATTCTTGCGGACGGCTTTCGAAGAAGTCATCGCCTGGGTGACGGAACAATCTGGTCTCAATATTCCCGCCGACCAACTCGAATTCGAAATCTACGACAACTCCCGTGGACGCCCCAATTGCCAAGGCAAAATTGCGTACCGTGGACCGGTGTCGCCAACTTCGATCGAAACACCCCGAGCTAAGTCGTTGAAAATGCGTAGCGGCCGGCTGAAGCATCTGGAACCGTTTTTTGGGACGCTGACTAGAAAGGCTGTCGTCAGCCTGCCTTCACATATTCGCGAAAACGCGGATCCGATTAAGCGCTAGCGTTTACCAAGACTACCCGGAGGTCGGCACTCGCGGGCTACGCCAGTTCCGCACATTGTAGGAATAGAGCGCAATGCAGAAGAGATTCGCGGGTATGAATCCAAATTGCGCGGTTCGGGCAGCAATCACGCAGACGATCACGCTGTTTGCACCCGCTACCATCCACCCTTGCCAGAATTTCCTTCCTATAAGAATCGTCGAAAAGACTGTAAGAACGCACGAGATGTAATCCAGTCGCAGCACCTTATCCTATGCCTGATCACTGAGTCTTTGGTGCCAGTTTGCACCAGGGCCACTTCTTCGCGGCTTGGAGTCAGCCTAGCATTTCAGGTTTCAGTCGGTAACTGTCCTGTGGTTCAGTTGCGCTGGCGAAGTTAACTCCTGTCGAGTTCCCCTGCCAGGCGGCTCGATCCCCGTACCCAACTTGCCGATACCGCGTTATCCGTCTCACTTGCTTGCGGATGCCCGCTCTTTAGATGCAACGCGTGTAAGGAGCCCCTGTGCAGTGCCGAGTAGAGCGTGGAGTTTTGGGAGAGGTGCATTTTCGTCTTCAGCAAGGGTTAGAGCTTCGGTCTCTCGGCCTGCCTCTGTCAACATTGAAGTGAGATTCCAAAGCGGCCACACTCGCGACTCGGGCTCTGGCATGCTGTTTATAATATCTTCCGCCCCGGCAAAATCACCGAGTATCGCCCGCGTGACCGCGATCATTTCCCGCCCTCTGTCCGAAGAGACCGATCCAGAACCTGCTTCACTCGCGAACTCCAGCGCTCTTTCCGCCGTGAGTGCCGCAGCGGGGTTACCGGTCACCGCCTGTTCCAGCGCCAGCGCCCCGATGGCCTCCGAACGGGAAGCACTGTTCGGTATTCGGTGAATGGCCTCTATCGCATCTTGCAATGCGCGGTTTGTTCCACGCGCAATCGCAATTTCGCGCAGCGTTGCCGATCTCAGATTGTTATCAGAAATCCGGTCGGCGCTTTGCAAAGCATCGGCCATCAATCCTTGCTTAGCCTGCTCCTCTGCAATGGTCATCAGCACAATGTCCGAATTCGACCCCGAATTCGACCTTAGTACCATTTCCTCGTGGGTTTGCAGCGCGCCGACCAGGTCGCCTACTTGGGCTTGCGCGCAACCCAGCAAGTGAAGCAACAATCCGTTGCCTTCAGGCCCTGCATACTGGTGCGCAATTGCGGACAATTCGCCTAACGTACGTAATGCGCCAGTCGTGTCGCCGATTTCCGACTGCGTCACAGCTATCTCCGAAAGAAGGTTAGCGTTAGAAGCATTCTCGTGAACGAGTTCTTCAGCAATCTCCATCGCTTGATGGAGAACTTCAGTTGCTCCAGCGACGTCCCTGTTCTTCCTTCGCGCCTTTTGTTGCGCAATTTGCACGAGAATTGACACGCGACCTTGCGGCTCGCGGCTGATTTGTACGATACGGAGTGCCCCCGTCAGGTCACCTTTTCCTGCCAGGAGCGCCGCCAACTGCGCGTATTGACCCTCTCTGTTCTGCTCGTTGGATATGCTCTCGACTAGCCTCAGAGCTTGTCCCACGTTGCCCTGCTGAACTAAGTTCCAGGCGATGAGTCCGGTCGCCAAGTCCTGATCGCCCGGATTCTTTTGCGATTGGCTAACCCTCAGTGCGTCTTCCAAATCTCCACTATGCGCCAGTTGGCTGGCGATATTGGCCACTGCACTGGAGCGCTGCGATTCAGGGACTTCGTCGATAAGGCGGCTGGCTTCCAAGAGAAGGCGACGGGCCTGAGCTCTCTCACTTGTTTCCACTTGTGCCGCCGGAATCTCAGTTGAGCTAGCAAGAGCCGCCACGAGGATAAACACTTGGAAAGATAAGCGCATTGGCGACCTCACGCAATAAAGAGTTGTACTCTCTCTGATCCACGAGCATGAACTTAAGTTGCCTTGCTTTCAATCCTTCGGGTCCGATCTCGGTTCAGGTCCTGGTTAGTCGATTTTTACCGGCCAATATTCTGAATCGCACCCCTAACAGCTGCACACGAGAAGGGTCATTCTCTTTTAGTTGGATTTTTGTCCTCAGCACCCACGGGCGGCCACGTCCAAACTCGCAGGCAAAGCATGGAATCGTGCAGCTAAGGAAGAAACAGAGAGTCCCCAATAAGAAGCGTCCCATGATTTGCGAGTCTAGTATGGGAACGAAATAGGGCGATTTTGAGGCCGGCTTCCCTTTCGTGAGCTTGAGTTCAAGCGGTGCAGGACCTGACTGGCTCGTCGGTTTCGTAGGCTCTTGGCCGCAGGCGAGTGAAGAAACGAAGAATATGGACAACAGCTGGGCTTGGTAAACAAACTTCATTGAGGACACTACACTTACTTCCTTGGACACCGTCGCAACGAGAATTGTTTTGCGGGCGTTGCCCGGTCAATTTGGAGATATCACGGTCAGTGCCCGGTGCGTCGATTATTACCGGCCAATATTCTGAATCTGTTACCGGACATCTGGTTTCTCAGGGATGCCAAGCGTCAGAAAGTGCCGCTTGAGGTCTTCAAGGAAGTACCCAGACGCGTTTTTCGGGTAACCATAGTTCCAAAAGTCGTGGTCTGTTTTTCTACCCAAGTGCCAATGCTTGACCTCTCTTGCCGTCAGCATCGCCGCAAAATGTTCGTCAACGTCTTTGACCTCGCTATCCATGCCGATGTCATGTATCAACTCGCGCGTGTCCAGGTCATTCCAATAGTCTTCAATAACACACTCCGGACAATATCCCCTGTCGACTTCCGCAACAAAGTCCTTCCATCGCTGTGTAAGACCCTCGCGGCCACCGCTCCAAACGCGCTCGGGGCAGCCCTATCCTTCAAATACTTCTTGATTTGATCGTCTGTCATTTTACGAGATTCTAGCAGAGAAGCTGCTCGTACTTTTTAGGACGATTTGCCTCTAATTCCTGGCGACTCGAAATCGGACAACTGCCCGGCCCGCTTTCGCCGCAGATTCCAACATGTGTGTGCACGGCCGGTACCAGGAGTTACCACGAATGCCTCAGCCCCGCTGTCTGTTAGCGATTCAAATTGGCCCTCATTCATCCCTTCAGCGTCACGGGTTAGTTTTTCTGTCCGCCGCGTGCCTGACGAAATCATCGCACTGCTTGGCCAATCCGAATGACTCGGCGCGTATCATTTCAAGAGCGGTTCCGCCATTGCGGAGATCGCGCTCGCCCCATTTCGGATCGTATAATCGAGGCCGCGAAACCCAGAAATCGTGCAACTCGGGCAGCGGTTTGTGCTGCCGGAGCGTAATGCTCCTGATCCAACTCACGAATCAGCAATGCAGTTTCATTGAACTTCACGAAGAGCGACGCTCTCGGCTCGGTCAATTGGTCCAACCAATCTGGCGTCAACGTTGGTGCAACAGCTTTCCAATAAATCAGGTCCTGCTGCAACCTGGCATTCAATAGCTTTCCGCTGCGTTTTCCGGCAGCTTCTACAAACGCCCTGATCGTCACTTCGCCGTCACAGGGCGCGGGGGGCGCATCCATGACTTGCAGTATCTCGGGCAACGCAACGGTTCCGGACTTTCCCAAAGCAGACAGCGCTTCTCTTTGCGCCTCCCACACGTCACCTAGCGCGATGCGTCCTAGCCGATCCGCCCTTGCTTCCGGGTGGTTCTTCATCGCCATGGTCTCAGCGAGATGCTTCTGCACTTGCACAACCCGCTGGATTCGCGCGGTTAATACAGCCACATCGGAAGACATCGCCGGAAACTGCCAGCATCCCGAAAGTGCGCTCGGCCCCGGATTCATCACCTGACGAAAGCAAAAGCCCTTTCCGCCATCAATCCATAGGGCCGAGAGCTTCATTCCCCCGAACGTACAGGCGGGTCCCCACTGCGTCCGTGCGGAATTCCCCGCCGATGGAGAGGCTGCGTCACTCTGCTCTTTTTTCTTCAGAAACAGGATCATTCGTGACCCAACGGGCTGCCTCGGGATTTGTTCGCTGACTCCTTCCGCGTCCTCAGAAGCGAATCCCTGTGGTTTTTGATTGCTGGAGATCGGGACTGCATTCTTGTTTGGTTTAAGCTCAGGAATCTCCAACGAGTCCCCCGGCTTCAAATCGCCCTTCCAGGACTCCACGACTGAAAAGGCTCCATCCTCGGGTGTCGTTTGCACCAGCACACACAACATGCGTCGCGCTCCACGAACAACCATCCAAGCTGAAACTGGGCCGAATGCCCGCATCAACCTGAACCGCGCCGATCGCCAACAAAATTACGCATGCGGTTAAGAACAAACAATCTAACTTCCGTCGCATACAATTTCCCTGCCCCGCGCTTACGGTCGGCACAAGATGGATACATCCTTGTGGTTGGCAAGCTTACCGCTGGTTGATGCGCAAATCTGAACCAAAGTGGATTTACACCCCTCTTGGGCGTCCATCTTCGCGGGAATCGAAGTCGGTCTGTTATTTTGCTTGTCTTTAGCCTGCCAAAACAGCACGGTGTCGCATTTTGTCTTAGCGCGCTCCTGTATGGATGGCATCAACGCAATCGCTTGCTGTGGGTCTACCCAAGAGACTACTTTGTTGCCCACCTTCATTCCGCTCTCGCTGATCACGTAAACAGCTGCGGGACCTGAGCTAAAACCCGTTCGGCTCTGACACGTTAGCTGCGAATTTAGGAAGCAAATGTCCTCCCCGCCTGTTGAGTTAGCCTTGGAATTGCCGCAGACGAGCGGGCCGAGAACTCTAAGCAGGCCTTCCGAATTAATCTCGTAATGGTAGCGATCGCCATAAACGCACGGCACACTCATAACCATGATGCCGGCTGAATGACCGGCATAAGCACCGTCTTGAACATCAACGGTTTTTGCAGTTGTCGGCGTCTGCGGGTAGCCTGCACCCGGCCAAATTGAAAATAGGAGAACGCTCATAAGGACCGCGGCTTTGCACATAAAACCCTCCATGGCGAAGTGACTAGCTGCGCGAGAAAACTAGGAATTAGGACGTCGCTTCTTACAGATACGTTACCTATGATGAATCTATCCTGCCTGTTGTGAAAACTAGCGGTTCCATGCGGAAAACGGCGCTTAAGAATTAATATTCGATTGTCAGCTCATCTCACCCAGAACGAAGGGCTGCAACGAATTGCCTCATCAGGAACCTAGTGTTCGGCAACTCAAATTACTGGAGACAGTTGCCCGTATGGACAAAAAACTCGTCCTTTTATAGTCGCCGCCCTGAGCCAGAACGCATTGCCCTGCTTGTCTCCATGATAAATCTGGCCGGGAGGTCTTCTTGCGGTGGGACATTCCCGGTATCCTTAATATATGCGCTGATTGTGAGCCCAGCGCCCGCTGTCACGTCGACTTTATGCCGCTTCCCTCTCGTAGTACTGCAGCAGACCTCCCAGTCGTTCTCGACATCGTTCTCGGCGTAAACTATTGCTCGTTTCAGAACCCTCGCCAGAGTCCGACTTAAGGAGATTCCATGAAGGCGCTAGTCCTGGGTTTGCTATCAGTTCTTGCGGTTCCTCAGATCGCGCCCGTTCCGCAAAATATGGCGATAACCGAAGAACCCCATCACAAGTTAGTTCTGGAGAATCCTTACGTACGGATCTTCCACGCTAGTGTTCCTATTCACGAAGCAACACTTTTGCATCGGCATGATCTTCCGTACGTAACTGTGAGCCTTGGCAACAACGACTTTATGAACGCCGTAGTCGGCAAGCCGGAAACACAGGTCGTGCAGAAAAATCGGCAAATTGGGTACTCCGAAGGCGGCTTCGCACACACGATACGGCCCGCAAACGGTTCTTCATTCAACAACATCACCGTCGAGCTGCTCCGCCCGCAAGGTACGCCCAAAAACCGTTGCGAGAAAATCGTTGATGGACCGCTCGGCGATTGCAAGTCGGGTCCCGATTCACCGCTGAAGGCCATCTTGAAGCTATTCAATTTGAGGCCCGCATTCACGACGGATGACATCTTCGTTGATACGATTTCGCTGGCAAACGGCGTCAACTATTCGGCAACCGCGGCTCATGCTCCGCAGCTTCTCATTGCGTGCGATCACTCCGAATTCAAAATAAATATGCCCGGACAGTCGGCAAATGTACTTCATGGAGGGGAGATTTTATGGGTACCCACGGGCGCCTCCGCAAAGATCACAAGCGCGGTTGCGCAGGGCACTGCAGCGGTTGTGATCATTACCTTTAAGGCCGCAGACAACAATGTGAAATGATTCGAGCTGATTCGTGCCCGTGCATACGTATTGTTTTTGGCTAAACTGAACAAGTTTCGCCTTCTATTTGAGGCAAGCAAGGGGTCAACTCCCGATTAGTTCGGATTACCGGAGAAGTGGTTTTCGGCCTATTTTTGACTTGTCCGGTTTCCGCGTTACCAGACACTTAGAGGACAAGATACATCTAACCCATTCATGTGGAACGTCGAGGCAACTCCAGTTCGCAACAGAGAATCCAAAACGCAAGTAGCATTTTGGACCAGCTCTGAGCGAGCGCAGCGATGACGTCATACGCCTCCAGGACACGAAGTGTGCCGCTTATATTGCGGGTCTGCGTGACCGCTTGCCTGTCTCTTCTCTCAGTGCAGACACTTGAGTCTCAGCAGTCGCATGACAGTCGCGCGACCCAATCCTTCATCGAGCGGCTTGAAATCACAGGTAACCGACGCGTCCAAACCACCACAATAATGGCTCACATTCGTTCCCGCGCCGGCGACCCATACGATAGGGAAGCCGTCCAGCGCGATGCTCAGGCCCTCCGCGATACCGGATATTTTGACGAAGTACGCCTAGGAGTCGTGGACAGCTCGGACGAGCCATCCGGAAGAATCGTTGCCATTGACGTGAAGGAAAAACCCCTCATTCGTCGGATTGGGTACCGAGGAATCAAGTCGATAAGCGAGGTGGATATCGAGAACGCCTACAAAGACAACAAGATTACTCTCTCAGTAGAAAGCTGGTTTGACGCGGAGAAGTTGACACATGCTGCGACCGTTATCCAAGAACTTCTCGCGGCGCACTCGCATCCATCTGCGACCGTAAAACCCACGTACGAAAGAACTGCTTCTTCAAATGAGGTGGCTATTTTGTTCACTATCGATGAGGGGCCAAAGGCCCAACCTTCACCACACCCTCGTTAGCGCCTGGTAAGCACGGAAAACCGGACAAGTCCCCGAATCGATTCGCGGCGTATTCCACTTCTACGATAACCGCGTTAACCAAGACCTACTTTCACAGTGCTCGTCTCGCGGAGCGAGCGAAAAGAACAAATCGAAACGAAACGCGCACTTGTCAGGATTTTTGTTAGTTGGTTTTGCTCTTCTCCCGGAACGAGAACCAGTCGAGCCAGTCCCGACTGAGGGTCTGTATATCGTGCGTAACACCACTCGAAGAATGGAACGAATTCCGGCTCTCTCCACGCGACGTGCCGTTCCCGTTTCCATCTATGTGGGCTGGTTGCGGGAATGTCATCGGGGGTCCACCACAGCCTGAAAGGTCCTTTCATTGAGGGATACTCACCGATGGCAGTTCCCGTGCCGTTCGCTTCCACCTGCTTGAACTCTTGCCACTGCATGAGCCGACCAGCTTTCTTCATCTGTTCTGCGAATCTTCGTTCTTGACGGCGCTGCTCTAACTTCTGAAGGTAAGTCCACGGGATTGATACTGCTCCGGCGAGGAACAGCAGCGGGACATAAATCGGAGCGAAAATAATAGGGACCTTGAAAGGTTTTCTGCGAGGTGGTTGTGTGACGCCGGTGGGCGAGGATTCCATGCTGAGATTTTGCTATTGCTTGGCCCTGTTTTCCAGCGGAATAAACCCAGGTCCTGATTTGTCGCCTACTCGGAAAAGTGCCCGTCACGAGCCAGCAACGGGGTTCATGCACCCCAGCGGGACTTGCATTCAAGCGTGCTTTGGCGCCAAGGAGATTCAGGATCGCCGTACCGTGCTATCCGAACGCGCCGTTCTCATTGGTGTTCACAGAATCAATGCAGCGACTTCAAAATGTAGCGCTGGTACTAAAACCAATTGCCCCGAGGACGGGGTCGAGCGAGAAACGGCGTACGAGGCGAAAAAAAAACAGTCAGAACGTGAAACATTTTTCTTTGAAATGTTTTGCCGGTTTCTTGCCCATTAGTACTATTAGAGGGCAACTTTCGCTAGATTCCTCGCCGACCAGCAGTGACGGAAAATGACAACAGGACTGATCAGAACTTTCTGACAACTTTCGCGATTCTGCCACCGGCGATTGGGCGTACTCGTGTGGTTCAGGCAACCTCTCGCCGGACTTGGTTGAGCAGGACGGTGAGCGTAGGGAGCCGAAAGTTGAAGTTGCGGCGAGCCGCCGCCGGTCTGCCCCATGGCCTTTTAATCCCGATGCGGTGCCCGGCTCGCATCATCTGAAAGGAACTCGCCGGCAATGAAGAAAGCCTTCCGAAAGAAATCCGTCTCTGATCTTGCATCAGCGGCATTTGCGCAGGTGAGTGGCCAATCCCTTTGGGAAAACGCCATGAGCGTCCTGCAACAGGCGTTTACGAACACCATTGCACGGGGCTGTCCTTGGTTGCGATTGTCGTGGCCGGGCTCACCTTCGCCTTCGGTGAAGGTGGCTCGAAGCGTGTGCCTGCCGGCGTGCTTTTCGGCGCCGGAATGGCCATCGCGGCAGTGAACTTCCTGTCTTGGCTTTTTCCCGGCACCTGCAACACCGGCGTTCTGCATGGAGAAGCACATGGCGGCAACCACGAATCAACAATCAACAGAGTGGATCGGTCATTATCACTGACGACCCTCGGACCCGAGCGAAAGCTCTTCTTCTTCGCCATGTGCCTTGGCGTCGCCACCAAGAACGGCCATCGTTTCCTCACCGATACGCAAAGCGCCGGCAAAGGTCAGGTCCTCTACCACGGATTCACCGGGCCCCGTGAAGCCACGACGCCGATCGCTACCGGCTCCATCAAAAGGCCGCAGAGAAGATCGAGAGCCAGGGAGGCAGAAATCTCCGCGTCGTTCTCGACTATGAGATGAAGAAGCCCCTCTACCTTGATCTCGCGAAGCGTGGTCCCGCCAGGGCTTCTTCTGAGCAAAAACATCTCGTTGCCGAACGGCATGGGCTTCAGGTGGTTCGAGGAAAGATTCCAGTTCTCGACATTCGGATCGAATAGGAAGTGCTCGACGGTGGAGAGGGCTCGTGTGGCCTCGAACTCGCCACCGGTCACTATCGGAGGAGAGATCTGGCGGAAAAAGTCCCCGCCGGACTCTCCATCTACGCCCACGCAGTGGATGCTTCGAAACTCCGCGTGTGCTGGATCAGCGTGAATTGACGGAGATCTTGTCGCTATGAACTTTCCCACAGACCACATCGAGCGGATCAAGGAATTCGGCTACACCGAATCGGAGGCACGTTTTCTCTATATCGTTGCCGTCCACTCTGGGTACTTCACCTTGGGACAGTTCCGCAACTTCACCGGCACGGCGTATGGAAAAAGGCCTACTTCTTTCGCCGAGAAAGTCCTTAAGCGCGGTCACGCCACGATCCGGGATTACATGCGCAGAGGCTCCATCTTTCATCTGTTTTCCCGCACCCTCTACCGACAGATGGACAAGGACAACCTCCGCAACCGCAAACGGCACTCGTTCGATTTCATGCGTTCCCGCCTCGTGCTTTTGAACTTCATTCTGGCCAATCAGGATTTGAACTACTTCGAAACGGAGCAGGACAAGGTCAGTTTCTTTTGTGATGAACCGGGGGTCCCCAAGGACTCTCTGCCGGCCAAGGTCTATGAGGGCGGCCCAGAAAGCAAGCCGACCCTCCGCTATTTCGTCGACAAGTTTCCCATGTTTCTTTCTTCGCCTTTCTCAGGTGCTCCCCCTGTGGTCACCCTGAGCTATGTGGATTCCGGCTTTGAAACATCGTCCCATTTCGTTTCGCATCTCGGGGCTTACCAGGGGCTCTTCCGGCAGCTCAAGAGTTTCCGGTTTCTCTATATCGCCGCGAAGGACGCCTATTTTCACAGGGCCGAAGAGCGTTTCCGTTCCCTGGTAAAGAGACCTCTCGAATCCGACGTCTCGGGCGACATCCTCCGCTACTTCCAAATTCGCACGAAGTGGGAGCGCCACGAGTATGTCGTGCCCGTTACAGAGGACTTTGAATTCCTCACGGAGGCGCGGCGGCGCTTCTATGGCGATCGCTTCGAAAACCTCTATCAGGCATGGATCAGCGGGACGATCACGGAACGTGAGTTACGGTTGGAATTCTCGCAACTCAATCCCGACCGGCCCGTATTCTTCGGGACCTTCCTGGTCCACGAACACCGTTCACCAGTAGCAGAGACCCTTCGCCGCAGTGACGGGTGCGTGAAAGACACACGTAACCCTCCCCGTGACCGCTCGCGTCACCCCCGGAGTGACGCGAAGTTATTGGGAGCATAGAGGTTGCGCATGGCGCGACATACAGTTGGGACGCGGGCAAACCCCCGGAATGGGCTGGAGCGACCCCACTTCGTTGCCACCGGAACCGTGGCGGTCGCTCCAGCCCAGTGAACAGGATGATTCCCTGTTCACGATGTGTTTTGCCCGCGTCCACTTAGGCCAGAAAGAAACAAGGAAGGAGAAATCATGTCGATCATTAATAAGCCACCAGAAAATGGTGAAGCGCGAATACGAACTGCAGGAGCCGATCGCAGTTGCCGTCGATAAGGACGCGACCTTCATCCAGAGTACGGCGGATCACGTCGTCAATTCCGCACTGAAGATCGTGATCGGAGACATGTGGAGTTCCGCAGCTGGCACGGGCCTCCGGAAAAGGGCAGAACTTTCTCTCGCGGTTGGCGAGGCACATCAATCCGCAAGCAAATGCCCTCAGAAACACCGCGCTGGCTGGTCATTCCGGAACGAGACCTTTTCACGGGCATCGCGCTCGTGGGCGCCGTACCTCTGAAAAATCGAAACCGGAGTTATGCCAGATCGGCATTACCTGAGGAACTACGCACGCCGGACTGTCACCAAAGGCCAAGCTCAACTGATCCAGTCGAATTGCCCAAGCGCCACCAAGAATTTGTACGCAATCGCCCGACGAAGAGTTTCGGATCGAAAGGAATTGAGCGTACTCCCCCCGCTTTGATGCCTTTCTTCATGGACGGCGCAAACAAACCCAACCAAGTCGCGATTCCGAAGGTGGAACTCCCCCTCGATCGCCACGCGAACGGCACAGCGGGTACCGACACTCCATTGCCAGACGGTCCATTTTTGCGGGACAATATCGCCTGCGACACCAGAAAGCGGGCACGGACAAGGAAGTCCATGTCACGTCGATCTGGTCAGAATGGTTATATCGAAAAGAGTGGTAGCTGGTATGTAGTTCGGTGGCGGATGGATGTCGAGGGCCAAGACGAGCGGCGGTATCTACGGGAGAAAATTTGCCCGATCTCAGGTCCCGACAAGTTGTCCGCATCCGAACGGGAACGCAAGGCGAAAGTAATTGTCGAGCGTTCCGGTGCCAACTCAGAACAGCATTTTAACCGTGTGGTTTTGGGTGAAACGACGTTCCGAGAACAAGCGAGGGTCTACTTGCAGTGGGCTGTTACACGGGACCGGGAACCCATCAAGGATGCGGCCAGTATCAAAGCCGCCTTGCATAAATGGATACTTCCGGCCATTGGCGACATGCCATTAGGAAGCCTCAACAACATTACGGTCAAACCACTAGTGGACAAGATGAAAAAGTCAAAGTCCCTGTCGGCGCGAACCGTGAATAAATATGTTGAGTACATCAAACAGGTAGTCGCATCCCTCAAGGATGGCGAGACGGGTGAACCCATTCAAAAACGAACGTGGGATAGCAGCGTCATGGACTTGCCTATCGTCAATCAGAAAGAGCAGCGGCGTCCTTCGCTCAAAGCTAGGGCAATTACTCAACTCGTTGAGGAAAGTGAAGGCGAAGAGCAGGCGTTGTCTGTTTTGCTTGCGGCAACCGGGATGCGAATCTCGGAGGCACTTGCCCTTGAAACAAAACACCTTACGAACCATGGACGCACTATTGAAGTTCGGCAGCAAGTCGAGCGCGACACACCCGCATCATCACATGCTTAAAGACAAATGCGGCTTATCGAGATGTCGACTTGCACCCGGACGTTGCGGAGTTCCTGCAACGTTATATTGGCAACAAACCCGGTCTATTGTTCGCTACTCGGAATGGCACGCCACACTTGCACAACAACATCGAGGATCGCTGGCTAACGAAACGGCTCAAGGCGATGGGATTAGACGAGCCGGGTATGGGTTGGCACGCTTTCCGTCGTTTCCGCAAAACGTGGCTGCGTGGTAAGCGGTGCCAAGAGGACATCAACATTTTTTGGATGGGTCACAAGCCAAAAACCATGTCAGAGATTTACTCGCATCTGTTCGAGGAGATTGACATGCGCTTGGCTGAGGCCGAGGCCGTTGGATTTGGTTTCGATCTTCCCAAAAATCCATCCGAAAAGGCCGTTGTTGCACCGATTGCACCGAGATTTAAAACTGAAGTTTTCCAAGAAGTAGCTGTAAGTGCTTGATGGTAAAATAGATTGCACCGTGCGCCCGTAGCTCAGTTGGATAGAGCGTCTGCCTTCTAAAGAGACGCAAATTCAATCCAAGTCGTTGCATCGGTTGCGCTTACGAGTTCCGAGCCTTCCTTGGCCTGCTCCAAAGATGATCCAAAAAACTAATTAGCTGCGAAGAACTGACGAAGTCAGAACGCGCACAGTAGTCAGATCGAACGAGCCCCTAACCAAAGAAGCCTGGATCGGAGGATGCGATGGCCGAACTGAACCCAGACACGCGAGTCGCGATCTATGGACGCGTGAGCACCCGAGACAAAGGACAGGAAGTCGAAAACCAACTCGCGCAACTCCGCGAGTTCGCCGCAAAGCAGGGTTGGACGATCTCCTGCGAATACGCCGACCGCGAGTCTGGCGCTAACCGTGACCGCATCGAGTTCCAGGAAATGTTCCGCGATGCCGCCCATCGCCGTTTTGACCTGCTCTTGTTTTGGTCTCTCGATCGCTTCACCCGCGAAGGAGTCCTCGAAACCCTCACACATCTCAACCGATTGACTGGGGCCGGCGTCGGGTATCGCAGTTTCACCGAGCCGTACTTCGATTCCTGCGGGATCTTCAAGGATGCGGTGATCTCGATTCTCGCTACGATCGCCAAGCAGGAAAGAATCCGACTCAGCGAACGCGTACAAGCCGGCCTAGCGCTCGCCCGCAGTCGGGGAAAGCGGCTCGGCCGGCCAAAAAAGATCGTGGACGCCTCAAAAATTGCACAGTTGCGCTCACAGGGCCACTCATGGAGCGAAATCACGAAGGAAACAGGAATCAGTAAAGGAACTGCGCAGCGGACCGTTTCTAGCCTGCCCAAAAACGTATGATTTGTATGCGGTTTGTGTCTCTGGGTAGTCCGTGTAACTATCGCCCGCCTTCCGCCCCGGCAAATCTCCCGGAACATTTCGACTTCCGCCGACGTTATGTACTTCATGCCGGCCGGGTCGAGACCGACGTGTCCCGGACCCTCGAAAGATGCTAACCGGAGGGTCCGCAGGCAGTCCAATCGAAGTGGGGGCCATGGACCAACTGGGCAAGGATATGCGCTTCGGGCTGCGAATGATCCGAAAAAGCCCCGGATTCGCCGCAGCGGCGATTTTGACCCTGGCCCTGGGCATCGGCGGCACCACGGCCATTTTCAGTTTTGTCGATGCCGTTCTCCTCAAGCCCCTGCCATTTCCCGGAGCGGACCAGATTCTCAATGTCTGGGAAAAGCCTCCCGGAGGCGAACGCAACGGCATCTCCACGCTCAATTTTCTCGATTGGAAGAATCAGAATACTGTCTTCACCGCCATGGCCGCTCAGTCCTGGGGCAGCGTTACGCTCACTGACGCCGATGTGCCCGTGGAACTCAGAAATGGCCGTGTCTCCGCGCCCTACTTCGAAATTTTTGGCGTCAAGCCCATGCTTGGCCGAACATTCGCCGCAGATGAAGATCAGCTCGGAAAGAATCAAGTTGTGATTCTAAGCCACCGCGCCTGGCAGAACCGCTTTGGCGAAGATTCCAACATTGTTGGCCGCAGCATCCGCCTGAATGGTGAGCCCTATACGGTCATCGGAGTGATGCCTCCGGGAATGTACGATCGCGAATGGCAAGATGTCTGGACGCCCCTCGCGTTCAAGCCCTCACAGATGACCCGCGACTATCACTGGATGATTTCCTGGGCCCGCCTGAAACCCGGTGTCACGTTGCAGCAAGCTCGCGAACAGATGAAAGGCATCGCGGCGCGGATTGAGCAGGCCTATCCCAAATCCAACAAGGGATGGAGCGTGACGGTTGACCGCTACGAAGATCGCATGGTCGATAAAGATCTTCGCCAGTCTCTCCTCGTGCTTCTCGCCGCCGTTGGTGCCGTCCTCCTCATTGGTTGCGTTAATCTTGCCAATCTCCTCCTTGTGCGTGGCGCTGGCCGCGAGCGCGAAGTCGCCGTGCGCTCCGCGTTGGGCGCCGGGCGTGCGCGCCTTGTCAGGCAGTTCCTCACCGAGAGTGTCTTGCTCGCCGGAATCGGTGGTGCCGTAGGCGTAGCCCTCGGTTGGGCACTGATGCTCGGCCTGAAGGCGTGGATACCGCCGTTGCTTCTGCCTGCCGAAGCCGACGTCTCTCTGAACAGCCAGGTGCTGCTGTTCGCCGTCGCAATCGTTGTCACAGCGGGAATTTTGTTCGGCATCGCTCCGGCACTGCAAAGCATGAAGGCCGATCTGGTTGGCTCACTCAAAGAAGGTGGAAGAGGCGGCACCACCGGCATCAACCGCACCTACGTCAGAAACGGCTTAGCCGTTGCGGAAATTGCGCTGGCCTTTATTTTGTTGTCGGGGGCCGCGTTGCTCATCCGCAGCTTTTACCGATTGCAGCAGGTCGATCCCGGATTCGATGCCGCCAACGTCATCACCATGCAGTTTCCCATGACCTCGCAGCAGTATCCCGACGGCCCGCACATCATCAACTATTTGGGTCAAGTCCTCGAGAAACTGCAATCACTGCCAGGCGTGCGCCAGGCCGCCACCACCGGCGCGCTTCCCCTGCAAGGCTGGCCCGACGGTATGCCGTTTCTCATCGAGGGCCAACCCTTTGTCGAGGTTGCCAAACGTCCCGCCGCCGGTTTCAAGCCCGTCAGTCCGTCGTATCTTGCCGCTATCGGAATGCGCTTAAAGAAGGGACGCTGGCTGGCGGAAACCGATACCGCAGGAACGGCCCCCGTCACTGTCGTGAACGAGGCCATGGTCAAAAAATATTTTAACGGTGAAGAGTCCATCGGCAAGCGCATCCGCATTGAGGAGATTGTTCCCGGTCAGCCAGCTCTCGGGCCAGAGATCGCTTGGGAAGTTGTAGGAGTGGTTGAGGGCGAGCGTGCCTGCGGCCTCGGCGACACTTGCGCGGGCCTGTACGTCTCCTACAAACAAAGCCCCAGTCCGCAGCAAGCCTTGGTGGTCCGCGGCGCCATGGATCCCAACCACCTCATTAAATCAATCCAAGCCGCAATTTGGGATTTGAACAAATCGCAAGCCCTGCCCGAGATCAAGCCCCTCGAGCAAATCAAGTCGGAGTCCCTCGGCGAAAACCGTATGCGCACCGTTCTGTTGGGTACGTTTGCCGGCCTGGCTCTCCTGCTTTCCGCCATTGGCGTGTATGGCGTAATTTCCTATTCCGTCACCCTTCGCACCCACGAAATCGGCATTCGCGCCGCCCTCGGCGCCAGCACCTGGGAGCAGTTGATGCTCGTGCTCAAGACCGGCATGGCGCTAACCGGAGCCGGCCTCGTAATCGGTGTTCTGGGCGCTCTCGCCCTCACGCGAATCTTATCCAGCCTTTTGTTTGGCGTCAGCCCACGAGACCCTTGGACCCTTCTGTTCGTCAGTACCGTGTTGGCAGCGGTGGCTGTAGCGGCATGCTACATTCCTGCCCGCCGAGCGACGCAGGTGGACCCCTTGGTGGCGCTCCGGCATGAGTGAGCAGAAAGTGGCTGCGCAATCGAATCTCTAAATTCAAAAACGTGAGGAGCAATTCATGGCGAAGGGATATTGGATAGCATTCTACCGGTCAGTCTGGAATCCCGCGGTGTTGGTGGAATATGCCAAGGTCGCGGCCCCTGCGATTCAAGCCGGTGGCGGAACCGTGCTTGCCCGTGGCACTCCGGCACGCGCCTACGAAGCCGGATTGAAGCAGAGAACCGTGATGATCGAGTTCGACACCGTCGAAAAGGCCATCGAGACCTACGAGAGCGCCGCCTACCAGGCCGCCGTCAAACTCCTGGGCCGCGCCGTCGAGCGCGAGGTCCGCATCGTCGAGGGTGTCGCCTGACGACGAACGTAGACGAGACCCTATAGCTCACCCCTTCATTCAGGGGTGAGGTCTTCTCGACCGCCTCTCATCCTCAACCGCGTGTTGGAACAAGACAAAGGGCGAAGCAGCAAACACATCGACGCGGCTCGCGGCCATCTCAAGCATCTCGGGTTGACGGAAGAACAGACCAGCCTGTTCGACATGTTCCTGTCAACAAATCGCGGTGCGAGGCGCAAGCGTCAAAGCTGCGTCGGCTATTTTCCCAGCGTCAAGTAATATTCATGCCCATAACACCTTCGAGCAACCAGATGCGGTGCAGCCGGGTAAGCTTGACGTATCGGTTTCTTCGGAGCTCCTCGACGTGACGTTGCCTGGCGCTTCGATTGCGAAGCTGCGGATAACACTCGGCTAGCCGACACGAACTACCGAATCCTAGTCGGGCGCTGAGCTCCACGTCGCCAACGATGGGCGCAGTGCTACGTAGGTGCTGCTCGATGTTTCCTTCGGGGCGTGCCAGACATGGGCCCAGAAACATCTGTTTGTGGGCAGCGATATCCAGGAAACTCGCGCCAGCCCAAGGTCACAATTTGTGACCTCATGTCAGGTTTAAGACATGCGCCTATGCAGGAACGCGGGAATATCGCGGGCTCCTTGGCTCACGGCGACTATTTCAATGGACTGCCGCTGGACGCGATAGATGATGAGATACGCATCTACCGGCCAGAAAAGAACGGGATACGACGTAAGATCGTTGCGAGTGTGTCCCATACCGGGATTGAGCGCAAGAGCGTCGAAGGCATCGAAGAGTTTTCCTATCCAGCGGTCGGCGGTATCAACATTGTCTTGGGCAATATATTCCCAGATTTCGTCTAGGTCGAGGTCGGCGGCTCTGCTAAGAACATAGGCACTCACACGCTGGACTTCCGGCGCTGCTCGGACTTGCGTTTAAGCCTGCTGCGTGCCTGGGCCGGGTCCACATGCTCGCCGCGGTCGAGGGAATTCAGACGGCGGCCGAGTTCGTGGTTGAATTCCGCAAGCTGAGTGGCCTTTGCATGGTCATGCTCCTCCAAAAGCCGGAGGGCTTCCCTCACAACCTCGCTCGCCGAATTGTAGCGGCCGGATTCCACTTTCGTGCTGACGAACCTCTCCAGTTCGGGCGTAAGGGAAACGTTCATAAAACACTCCTGAGTCCATAACTTAGACTGGATAACAAGGATTGTCAATCTCTGATACCAGTCGGGAACCCTAGGCGCGACAGGGCCTCGATCTGGTCGACAACCATCGTTAACGATTTCCCTTGCGGTGTTTATGAGCTCAGGATAGCGAATGATCGCGGCTGAAACCGCTTGCCGAGCGCGGCGCATGGACTCCTGACGCAACGGTGAAGTTGTGCCTGGCCTGCGGACGGATCGCGACGACGGCGGATCGCGAAGGCCTGCATAAACATTGCGCCGAAAAAGGCTGGGACTTGTGGGATGATCGCTGGCTTCGCGAGAAGCTGGAAATGATGTCCAAACGCGGTTATGAAAATCAGGTGTCCGCTGTTATTTCCAAACTGCTGCTCCGGGGCAAGGTCGAATGACCTTCCCTGCTCTCATTTCCTTTGAGGGCTCAGCCGTGGTGAAGCTCGGCACGCGTCTTCCGACGATACCTTGCAGAGCCGTACTTCGATTCCTGCGGGATCTTCAAAGATGCGGTGATCTCGATTCCTGCCACGATCGCGAAGCAGGAAAGAATCCGACTCAGCGAACGCGTACAAGCCGGCCTGGCCCGCGCCCGCCCGGGGAAAGCGGCTCGGCCGGCCAAAAAAGATCGTGGACGCCTCAAGAATTGCTCATTTGCGCTCACAGAGCCACTCATGGCGCGAAATCACGGAGGAAACTGGAATCAGCAGAGCAACTGCACAGCGGACCGTTTCTAGCCTGCCCAAAAGTGTATGAATTCGGGTCTCCAGATTTTGCA
>Ga0210395_10001128_pt1 | contig 20732 bp, 21 predicted proteins | sample IncBWH4OmetaG_FD_150861 | JGI IMG/M metagenome (GOLD analysis project Ga0210395, IMG submission 150861) | Forest soil microbial communities from Barre Woods Harvard Forest LTER site, Petersham, Massachusetts, United States - Inc-BW-H-4-O ...
AAGCAAACGTTTGCGAGGCCGGTGAGCGTACTTATGGGCGTGGTAGCTCTGGTACTGCTGCTGGCGTGCTCGAATATCGCCAGCCTGCTGCTCGCGCGTTCAACGGCGAGGCAGCGCGAGATTGCAATGCGGATGACGCTAGGAGCAGGACGGGCACGGGTTTTGCTCGGCGTGCTGACAGAGAGCCTGCTGCTCTCCGCGCTGGGCGGGATCCTCGGTGTAGCGCTGGCGTTTGCCGGTTGCCGCATCTTGCCTGCTTTGCTCGCGAATCCCTGGAAGCCATCGGACTTCACGATGCCGCTGGACTGGGTGGTGCTTTTGTTCACGGGCGGAATCACGATCGCGAGCGGGCTTCTGTTCGGAATTGTGCCGGCATGGCTGGTAACGCGCAGCGATGTGGGAGCCGCGTTGAAGTCGGCTACGCGCACAAGCACGCAGCGGCGCAGAGGACTTGGTGGGAAGGCTATCGTCGGGTTTCAGGTGATGTTGTCGACGCTGCTGGTGATTGGCGCGTTTCTGTTTGTCGGGACCCTGTGGAATCTCGCGCGAGTGAATCCGGGTTTCCGGACCGATCACTTGGTGATTTTTGCGATTGTGCAGCCAGGGTCGCGGTATCCCGCGCCGAATGACCTGGATCTGCACCGCAGGATTGAAGAGCGGCTAAGGGCGCTGCCGGGGGTCGACGCGCTGACGCTATCGGAGGTGGCGTACATCTCGGACAGCATGGAAAACACGAACTTTCTGCCGGAAGGGGAACGGATCGATCCGGGCAAGGATCAGTCGGCGTGGAATAACGCGGTGGGCGCGGGGTTCTTTCGCACCATGGGAATTCCGATCCTCGTGGGGCGGGACTTCAATGCATTCGACGTAGCAGCGGCGCCGAAGGTCGGCATTCTAAGCGAGAGCCTGGCACGCAGGGCATTTCCGGGGCAGAACCCGATCGGCAAGCATTTCCTTGCGCATTTCCATCCGCTGGAAGGCAAGCCGGGTGACCTGATTGAAGTGGTAGGCGTGTGCGGTGACACGCTGTACTGGTCGCTCAAGGAGGAGCCGAGCGGCGTGTTCTACCAGCCGTACTTGCAGACGCCGAACCTCGATTTTGGAGCGACATATGAAATACGGACGAGCCTGAGTCCGGGGGCAATTGTACCGTCGCTCCGCAAGGCGGTGCAGGCCATCGATCCGGATTTGCCGCTCCAGGATATCCGCACACAACAGGAGCAGATTGACGCGTCGATGCAGCAGGAGCGGATAATTGCTGCGCTGACGGCATCGTTCGGCATGCTGGCGCTCGTGTTGGCGTGCGTGGGCGTGTATGGCGTGATGGCTTACTCCGTGGCGCAACGCACAAACGAGATCGGGATCCGGGTGGCGCTGGGCGCGCTGCCGCGGCAGGTGCTGACGATGGTGCTGCGCGAGGGAATGTGGATTTCGGCGGCGGGCATTGCATGCGGCATCGGCGCGTCGATTTTTACGGCGCGGCTGGTGCAGTCGTTACTTTATGGGCTGAAGGCAAACGATCTGGTTGTGTTTACGGGGGCTGCGTTGCTGTTGGTGTTGGTGGGACTCGCGGCAAGTTGGATTCCTGCTCGTCGTGCGGCGGGGGTGGAACCAATGCAGGCTCTTCGACAGGAGTGAGCTTCAGCTATCGCAAACAGCCCAAAGCGCCCATTGACTTGAAAAGGGCGGATGGTCCGTCGGTGCACGTCTTTCGAGGTCGATGGAACCGGGGAATGTTGCGAGCCTGTAGAAGATTTGATCTAACCGTCTGTTTTTTGGCAATATGGCTTCAAGGGTAATGATGCGCAGTGCGACTCAGAGTCTCCCCCACTCTTCACATCGCTGCCGGATTGCCCCTGGCTGTCCTGTTGGGTGTAGTTGGAGATCACGTCCTCCATCGGAGGATTCCGGGCTCCTCAGAGGCGTTGCTAGAACAAGCCGACGAGAAGTCCTGGGTCAACAACTGGATCGCAGCAGAACCCCTCTACGACAAGCAGAACTTGGATTCATTCGGAAGCGTGAGCTATCGAAGGCGCTGTACGCGCACGTTAGCGAAATTCCTCCCAGAGCGAATCCTCGATTAGTGTCCCGGCCCAGCTTGCGGAACTGACGGCTGATCTTTCCTTACCGCAAGCGCGGGACCTTGAGACAAGGCTTCGAATCCTGACGAACCTCGGGATGCTAGAGGTGAACTACGACTCCACGATGGATGAATCACTTGACAATTGGCCGCAAAACTTGTGACGGAGTTGCTAGAGCTATTTCGTATGCCGTCTGAGCTGAAGCTTTAGCTTTTTGATCTGCCCAATCACCGTTGGAGCAAACCAGTCAGCGTCTCCCGCGTGTCTCGAGACAATGGTTATCATTCGACCGCGCCACGCGCCAAAAAAGGTAGCACGCGCGCGGGCGGATACCGACACGCGCGCAAGACCGGCCGATGCGAAATCGCGAGTGGGACGCGGGCGCTACCGGGCCATCAAAACCAGCCCCCGGACGGCTCCAGGCCATTGAGGCGCAGATACGTGACGAGATTGCCGTAATGCAAGGCGTCATGATTTCCGACTTGCGTCAAGATGAACATCTTGTTCGTCTTGACGCCGAAGAAGTCCGCCGGGTCATTGAGGTGCGCATCGGTGAACCTCGAGTACACGCCATCGCAGTAATCGAATGAGCCTTTGAGGTAGGCCATGATCTCGGTCTTCGAAACCTTCGCGGTAGCCGAGATAGGGTTCGCTTCACCCTTGACGTTTGAACACAATGTGTAAGAGATATCCGCCACATGATTCAGGATCTCGCCAAACGAGCGAACGTCCTTCGTCGGCCGGTAGCTGTACTTGGACTCTGGCAACGCGTCCGCCGACTTCATGATCTTGTCCTGCATATTGCTGCGAAAAATGGATAGCGTCGTCGTCAGCGGATTCGGCCCCGCAATCGGATTGGGCATGCCTTGCTGGGCGTTGGCCAAGGGCGCCAAAACGGAAGCAGAAACCATGCCAAGAGCGAGCAGGACGCGAGCAATGGGTCCGAACACTAACAAATTCATAGGCCTCCTTTGACCGGTCTCTGCACGAAGTGCGATCTGCGTAGAACTGTGCACGTAGCCAGCCAAAACGCTCCAACTTCAAGTCACTGATTCATAAGTAAGTTCAGTTCCGGGGTGGCGATCGCCAACGCGATCTTTGTCCGGAATCGAAACTCGCTGACCAAAAGCGAACAGCCGATGCGATCATTTGCCATTAAAACTGGCTGCCAATCCTCGCTCGTTTCGATGGCAATCACACTGTCGGGCCCTCTATCAAACACGGGGTGCTGCCTGATTTCTCAAAGATTCGCGCTCGCTGCGGTATTCGCTCGACCTCTGCAAAAAACCTGGAATGAAATCATTCGGTGTGTGCGTTCTCTGCAGCGCGTTTCGTGGATCCCGTCGTTTCACTGCCCCAGGTGCGTTCCGAAAGTGAGACGCATCTCACTTTCGCGGCGCGATTACCGGCAAAATCGGCCCAGGTATCAATTCGCCAGAGACACGTTAGAATCTTCGTGCGAGATTCGTGACAGAAAGGCACCAAAAGGGCTCGCCATGCACAGCCAAGATTCAACCAGAATTATTGAGCAGAATTATCTCTTGACAGCTTGGCTCTCTTGCGGTATTCGCTACGCCACTGCGGTGCTTGGCCACCGCGCGGGCACCAATCCTGTTGCCTGCGCGTATAGGGCGGGTGGTTCGAAGGGGGTGTAGCGATGAGAATTTATTCACGGTTCGCGCGTTTGATGATGCAGTTGGCGGCATTGACAGTGCTGCTGGCCCTTTCCACTCCGTTTGCGTTCGCGCAAGGAAACGACGCGGAAATCATCGGCGCGGTTAGCGATTCCTCGGGCGCGGCCATTCCGAACGCCCAAGTGACCTTGACGAACATCGATACCGGCGTCGCACACGTCATCTCCGTACAAGGCGACGGCCAGTACAGGTTCTCGCCCGTCTCTCCGGGCACTTATAGAATCACCGTGAAAGCGCCAAGCTTTCAAACCGAAAACATCACGAATCTGGTCATCAGCCTCGGGACCAGCGTTACAGAAAACGTCACCCTGAAGGTCGGCAGTTCGGAACAAACCGTAGAGGTGAACGGCCAGGTACCCGTGGTGGACGCCTCTTCAGAGGATGTTTCCGGCCTTATCGACCAACAGCAGATCAATACGCTTCCCATCAACACCCGACAGTATCTCGATTTGGCCCTGCTTGAGCCTGGCACGTCGCAGGATGCCACGCGCACGTTCTACAACAACGTTCAGGTGGGCGGAGGGGGGTATTTCTATGCGAACGGTTTCATGGTGGACGGCGTGCGAAATACCTGGGCCGAGCAAGGTGAGCCGCGCCAGAATTTTCCAGAAGGGGCGGTCGAGGAATTCAAGGTTTATGTGGCCCAATACCCGGCTGAATACGGATTGTATATGGGCGGTTTGGTGACGGTAGCGACCAAGAGCGGAACGAACAATATTCACGGCGAAGTCTTCGAATATTGGCGCAACGAGGTGTTGAATCGGGACAACGAGTTCCAGCAGCAGGCGGAGCAACTCGAGCACACAGGAAATCCTTTCAATCGAAATCAGTTCGGAGGCGACGTCGGTGGACCGATTATTAAAGACCGGACTCACTACTATGTAGCGTTCGAACGCACGCAAACGGCGAGTTCTTTCACGATCTTCACTTCCGCGCCGCAGTTTTACAGCGCCAATCAAGGCACTTTCAACCAGCCGCTCACCGACCAGATGTTTACCGCGCGCGTGGACCACCAGATCAGCAACAACCAGTCGATTTTTGTGCGCTATGCGCAGGAATGGAATAAGCTGACGTTCCAGGGGTGCGGCGGACAGTTTGAGCAGTTTTGTTACGACGGACTGATCCCCCGGCATTCCATCGTCGGCGGACATACCTGGACGCCAACTCCCACCATCGTGAACGACTTTCGGTTCCAATATGCGTACTCTTCGTACCAATTGGGACCTCCGGGGCATATTTTTACCGACGTGAACACACTGGCCACTTCCCCGACGGCTACCTCCGAATTGCAAATTGCATATAGCTTCCCTAGCTTTAGTTATGGCGCCGGATACCAGGAAGACGGCGTCGAGCAGCGCTACGAAGGAAGCGATGTTCTGAGCCTTCAAAAGGCGAATCACACGTTCAAGTTCGGCTACGATGTCAACTACGTGCCGTTCATCGACTCAACGGCCTTCAATGTGCGGGGGACGTTCACCTTCGCCACCGATCAGCTGTTTAACCCCAACGACCCTGCTTCCATCGCGGCGCTGAAAGACCCGATTCTTTTCACGGCCACGATTCCCGCGGTCACCACCAGCGTGCCCACCTGGGAGCTGGGCTTCTTCGCCATGGACGACTGGAGAGTCCGGCCGGGACTCACGCTTAACCTCGGCCTTCGCTACGATAAGGAGCTCGGCTCAGCCAATCAGAATCTGAATCTTGCTTCCTTTCCAGAACCCATTCCTTTCATAGGCGATCCGAGCAAGAGGGGAACCGACAAGGACTTCGGCCCGCGTGTCGGAATTGCCTGGGATCCCTTTCACAAAGGCAAGGATGTTTTCAAAGGCGGGTTCGGCATTTATTATAACAATATTCAGACGCTACTGAACTTCAACGAAAACCGGAATCTGACGGAATGCAACATCATAATTACGGATCCGAGCTATCCGGACCCGTTCAACGGGCTAAGCCCGACGAGTTTTTGTTCGACTGCGCCTCCGAACGTGACGGTGCTGGCGCAGAACTACCGGAATCCTTATTCCGAGCAGTTCAACCTTGGATATTCTCATCAGTTCACGAACGATTTTGCGATTATCGTCAGCGGCGTGTATGAGCATCTCTTACATGATTTCCGGAACTTTGATTTGAATTTTCCTAACCCTGTCACAGGTCTTCGGCCCTTGCCCGCCTGGGGCACCATCCTGCAACAGCAGTCCACTGCGCAGGCCAAGTACAAAGCCTTGTTTGTCCAGGCCAATAAGCGGTTTAGCCGCCGGTTCATGTTCACTGCGTCTTACACGCTTTCTTCCGCAAGAGACGACGACCCGCAGTTCGCGGTGACGAACTATACCGACCCCAACTTAGATTGGGGCCCCAGCAATGTAGACCGGCGGAATGTGATCGTCACCTCCGGTACTGTGGACCTGCCTTGGAGACTGACGCTGGGAGCGATCTGGACCGCGAAGTCGTCGACACCCTTTAGCGCCTTGGCGGCTACGTTCAATGCGGACGGAACGCAACAGTATGTGCCCGGAACCTCCAGAAATCAGGGCAACCGTGATCTTAGCCTTGCGGCCGTCAACGCGTATCGCGCCACTTTGGGGCTGTCGCCGGTGACATCGAGCATGATCAACACCAATGCATACGACAGCTTTGACGTGCATCTCTCGCGCAAATTTATGATCAGGGAGCATCGCTACATCGAAGTCATCGCTCAAGTCTTCAACCTTTTCGGCCACGAGAACCTGCTGGGAGTGGCCGCGGGCAATAGCGGCTATGTCACAAACGCCGCATCGCCAACCGGATTCGGCACCATCGGCGCAGCCAGTAACCTACAGCAAGCAGAACTGGCTGCCCGGTTTGTCTTTTGAGCGATTGCCGAAGAGGCATCGAGGCAAGACGTTAGCTGGCCGGCACCACCTCGACGTCTGGTCTTGTTGTTTGCTCAAGATCTTAAACAGGAATTGCTGCTTGAACTTGCTGAGCGATGTCTCTCGACTTGTCGATTGCGTGATTCTTCTGAACGGTTGCACGATCTACCAACGCCTCCTCAGGAGTTCGTGATGAAACGCTTTGTCGTTGTGTGGTCCATTTCCATAGCGCTGGTTTGCAGCGTTTCAATTCTGAGACTTCACGTCTCGGCGCAGGATTTGCCCGGCACAATTGATCGCCTGAGCAATTCCTTCGCGGCCGGATGGATGATCGCCGACACGAATGGCGATGGCTTGCCGGACGCGATAAACGGTAAGATCGTGGTACCTCCTGCTCCCACTTCTGCGGAGAATGCTGCGGCCGCCAATTGGGCTGCGCGCCTAGCTTACGGTTCGGCAGGCCTCACTCTCCCGCTGGTTGTAATTGCTTCTGAAGCCCCCAAAGATGCGCCCCGAGTCTGGATCGGGAAAGCGGCGGTTCCAGCCGCGGCGCAACAGACACTCGCTCCGCTGATCGCCGGTCTGGAGAAGGGTGAAGGTGGCGTCTTCGTCGCGGGCAACGACTTAGCCGTTGTCGGAAACGACGATGCGGGTCTGCTTCTTGCGGCCAACTCCTTTTCTGCGCGCGCGCCCTATCAATGGGAGTTGCCGGGAGAAGTCTTCTCCGCCATCCCGGACGCTGTGACGGCTGCCACCCCTGGAACCAAGGTGGAATTGATAGGCGTCACCTATGCGCAAGGCAAGCAAGGGCTTCGTCGCGTTTTTCTGCGTGCAACTGGGGAAGTTTCTGTTCCGGCTCTGACCGCTGCGCTTTCTGTTCCCAGTCTTTCTTCTGTGCATGAGTTGATTGCTTTGGGCGGTGCAACTCCCATCTCCGCCGTAAACCCAAAGCCGATGGCAGATGTGACTGCACCGAAAACGCATGACGAAGGTGAATCCGTAAAGAAAGAACCAGAGGAGCCCGAGGACGAAGAAATCCTACAACTGGATCTAGGGACCCTGTACACGACAAAAGGGCTGTTCAAAGGATCTCCCAAGATGCCGGTTCCTTCGTCGCTAAAGGCACATCTCTACGTGCCCGCTGGGGCATCAGGCGTGGCCATGGCAAATCTCGCGGCGCGCATCGGCCTGGAAGGCACAGGTATTACGCTTCCGCTGGCGTCTCCGGCCGCAGAGGCTGAGCCGAAGAAAGTGAAAACGCCTACGATCATCGCACCGGGTACTGCCCTGTCCGATGAAGTAGAAAAAAAACTCCGCGCCGATGAAGCCGCTGCTGAGGAGGCGCCGTCTGCATTGTTATCCGGCGAAGGCGAGTTGGAGGTAGTGGACAATGCTTTCAAGAAGAACGGTGCTGTTCTCATTCGCGGGAACGAGGCGGGATCGGCGGCCGCTCTCAAGCTTCTTTCTCAGCGGTTTCCGAGCCTGTGGGATACGGGCAAACAGTATTTGTCTCTCGACGACATTCGATACGATCTCCATCGCTTCTTCTCCTTGCATTCCAGTGTGGGACAAGCAGCGGTCGCCCTCTACCATCTCGATCGCTGGGCGCACGAACTCGCCGCCGGATCGCACGATGCTTCGGGAATCCGAGATGTCAAGGCCGAAGTCTACATAGATTTGGCTGATCCGGGTCTCGGCGACTTCGTCCGCAAGACCCTCGAGCAAGATCTCCAAGTGTCCACAGTGCAGGTAAGAACAGCGAGCCTGCACGCGGGAACGCAGTGCTGCGAATCGAATCCTTCGTTGCATTACGAGAGCCCGTCGTACGGGTTCCACCAGGGTGTTCCAACCTTCAGCGAGGATCTGGTGATACCGTGGGAGGGGCGGCGCCTGAAGGAAGCGGTCGCGGCGGCAGCCTCTAAAATCAAGCCGGACCAGCCGGTCACGGTTATCGCGCGAGTGAGCGAAGGGCCGCAGCAACGCCAGAAACTGGCAGGACAACTTGAGGACCTCCTCGTGCACGCCGGCGCCAACCGGTCTCAGTTACACGTTGAAGTCCTGTCCGCTTATAAACAGGGTTACAGTTGGCTGATGGATGAAATCGCACCCGAACTGACGGGAAAGCCGATCGGCGGCATTCGAATCGAATTCGCGAAAGACATTGATTCCACCGACATCCGGGCCATGTCCACGTCGGTGCGGTGGATCCAGGAACTATACCCTGTCGACGAACTCCTGGCGCAAAAACTGAATTTTCCGCTGGAAAAAATCACGTTCGACGAATTCGTGCCGCAGCCCTCCGACCCGACGTACCGTGTGCATGTCGTCGACCCTGCCGGCACGGAGATTCTCAGCCGCGATTTCAGCGTAACTACGGCAACGCAGCCCTACAACGACGTCATGCCGAGATATGAACAGGTGACCGTCGAAACCGGCTGGGTGCGCTTCGCAAGCGGACCCAACGTTCTCCTCGATGAGCGAATCAAGACCGACATCGAGGAGTTCTGGGCTCACTATCAAAGTGACACGCTCCCGAGAATCTATAAATTTATTATGTCGCAGGATCACGGCCACATTCGTCCCGAATACCAGCCCTTGTTCGATACTCTTCGCCTCGACATTCACCTTAGTGAGCCCGACTACAACATTGGCCTCGATAAGGAGCGCATCTCGACCCTGGAGGCTTTACAGGAGGACACGTTCTACGTCACGGGTAATTTTATCAACATGATGGGTCACCTCGAGGCCGATCACGCCATCGCCTATCCCGGACGTATTCTGCCCATCGTGCACGCGTCCGAGGACGGCCAGGACGGGCACGTGCGGATCGAGTTCTATGGGAAACCCGCTGCAAATCCACTCGTGCGCCTCAGTTGGACCGATTCCCAGGGCCGGAAGCAAGAACGCGAACGCAACCTTCCCGCTCTCCAGGGTCCGTTCCAACCTCGATTGATCGAAGCCCGCGTTAAAGAGGGTGCTTCGGGAATCGAGAATCTTACCTGGTCGATGCCCGCCGACTTTCTTCGCGACGAGTATGAAGAGTGGACAAAGGTAGAGCTGCGCGACCGCGTCGAACACACCATCTTCTCCGTGGAGCAGGCCAAGGGGCAGTTGTCTTGGCTGACGCAGATGCACGCGGCGGGCCTCTACCCAGATGACCTCGCCTATCCGCATGTCTCTCAAATGGCCATGCGCTTCGAGCTTCCGCGCCCCGTCGACGTCGATGAAAAAACATCAGTCCCAGGTTCTTATGCGACTTGGACGGTCACACCGCCCAAGAATTCGCGGCCGATGATTTCTGCCTACGCGAAAGGAAACACTGGAACGCCCATCGTCCAGTGGGACGAGCCGATTAGTCCTGACGAAAACGCAGCTATCCTGGCTCGATTGGCGACTTATCCCGGAGTCAACGTCTATTGGCTGGGCAGAAGCTATCTGGGACAAAATATGTGGGCTGCCGACATGACCCTGCCTTTTTCTTCCGCACTGCGATCCTGGGCAAAAGAGACCACCTTGAAGGCCTCGGTGATCTATTCGGGGCGGCAACATGCGAATGAAGTCTCTAGCACCAGTCACGTTGACAAGCTCGGCGAGCTGCTTGTCACCGACCCCAAGATCCGCGCGCTGCTGAAACAGGTCAATGTGGTGCTGCACCCGATTGACAACAGCGACGGAGCGCAACTGTCCGTGGACCTCGCGAAGATCACGCCGGACAACCTGCTGCATCCCGGCTATCACGGCTCGCTGGCCGCCGATGTTGTCGAAGACCAGAAGGAAACTGATCCCATTTATCCCGAATCCCGCACTCGTCCGCAGCTGATCAAAGCGTGGTTGCCCGACGCCTTCCTGAACCCCCACGGCTACCCCTCGCATGAATGGGTGCAGCCGTTTTCCGACTATACCGGATGGGTGATGAACCGCCAACCCGGAGCCGGACGCGAATGGTGGCTCCCACGGGGATGGTTCACCAGCTTGAACTATCTGCGCGATGCCAATCACCCCAATGGACAAAAGATTGCCTTTGCCCTCCGCGATCGGATCGTGGAAGCGGAACGTAACGTGCCCGGCCTGCTCGCTCTGGAGGAACGCATGAATGCCCGCTACCAGCGTTTCGGCCAACGTTGGGATCCTCGTTACATGGCTCAGCCTATCGTTGGAGGTATACGCATCTATATGGCGCTTAAGGGTTCTCCTGCTTCCTCCGAGGAAATTGCCGGCGATGGCATCTCCCCTGATGTAACCTGGGACGACGGCTACACAGAAGCGCCTGACGAAACGGCTCACGGCGATTACCTGAAGCTGGTGTCTTCGGCTGGTCTGGCCTTCGATCTCGTCCACCTGAAATATCTTGCACAAGGAACCCTCCACGTCACAAGGACGCAAAAGTCGGGGCCGGACGGCGTTGAGTGGAAAGTGGAGCGCAAACGGCCGATCCTGCCGCCTTCGGAAGCGGCGAATACTTCCGCAGAGCGGAAATAGGCTCGCCATTGGCAAGCCGCTAGGATGGATTCCACGGCGCTCTTGCCGACGTCTGTGGCTTCGAGGCCTGGTGCTGACCAAACCACAAAATCTTCGGCGGCGCTGCGTTCGAATTTTCGCGGAGGTGCCGCTCGTGCCTTCTGACTCGGCTCCAGTGATCCTCAAGCAAGTAGAGCGGTCGCCTCGACAAGAAGGGTCGTCTCAATTAACCAATAGAGCTTGAATGATGTTGACTGACCGTTCCGCTCGTCCCGGTAACCGTCAGACTATACGTGCCCGGAGGTGTTGTTGGCAGCGGAGAGCTACTAGTGCTTTGTCCTCCGCCCCCTCCGCCGCAACCGCCAATCGGACAAACACATAAAAACGCGAGCAAGAGCGCAAAGGCACGCCCCCCTTTGTTGGACCGAACAAGGAATGGCAGGAATAACAACGCTGCAAATAGTGGAGAAGCAATTCCCGAACGCCTTGCGCTTGAACTCGACAGAGAGACGTTCGCCGTGAAGCTGGACGTGGCGCCACTCGCCAGTGTCAACGAGGCAAGTGTCACAGAACACGAGGCGTACTGCGGAGCACCTGAGCAGGACAATTGCACAGGCCCACTGAATCCTGCCGCGGCGAGCTCGCTGAATTCAGGTGTAAAGCGGGTAAGAATAGAGAACAAAACTCCCGCCGTTCTGGGTTCCGACCATCACACAACAATTGTTATTGGCGCCGAGACGATAAAGTTGCTCCGGGTTCGCTACCGGCAGCGACTTCAGCATCGCCGCGTCAAGGAGCGTGAAAATCGCCGTGTTTGCGCCGATACCTAGAGCCAGCGTGAGCACAACAGATGCTGTGAAGCCGGGTGACTTGCGCAGGGTGCGAAGGCCACAACACAGGTCTTGCCGGCACGTCCCCAGAAAAGATTCCCATCCGGCAGAGCGGACGACTTCCTTCGCAACTTCGAGATTCCCCTGCTCCAAACGCACGGCTCGCAGCGCCTCTTTCTGGCTCAAGCCGTCCTTGAGCGTGGGGACCATTGGTGGTTCGCCACTTCTGAAACCGACGGCGATTCTATGTCAGAGGAACTTGCAATTGTGTGCTCTTCCTACGTCCTTCAATGGTTGGAGCAGTTTAAGACTCTCGCCCATGTCGATTGGAAACCAAGGTGCGGAGCGATGATTCAACACCTCCTTGCGGAAACGGCCGCAAACGTCGCCCTTGGGAATAGAGAGCGCGCTGCTCAATGTATTGAAGCTGAACTGGGGCGGACTGCCCAAGTTCAAAGCCTGGTAAAGCCGTCGGGAGTCCACTGTTCTGAGCCGACTCCGTTGTGGACGAAGAAGAGGCCGTCGGGGTCGTATTTCTTTTTGATCTGTGCAAGTCGTGCGTGGTTGGTGTCCCAGTAGGATTGCTCAAAGCCGGACTCGAAGAAGTTGCTTTCGGAGACGTAGGCTCCGCTGTTGGAGGCGACGGTGCGGAGTTCGTTCATGCAGCGGTGCACGGCGTCCGCGGCTTTGCGGCCCTTCTCGGCGTCGGGCTCGTGATTGGGAATTCCGGGATACGCTGGGCCTTGGCCGGCGGCGACAATGGCAAGAGCAAAGGCAGCGCACACCGAGGGATTTATAGCCGTGCCTTTGGCAGCCTCGATGGCTTCCGAAGGCGCACCCGCGAGCCCCTTATTAAAGTGAAGCTCCACCTTGCTGAAACGAGAAGCTGAGAACAATGCGTTGGCCAATTTTTCTTGAGAATCGTCTTGCAGAAGTGATGCGGGCATCCAAAGCGACTCGAAACCCCAGACGACCCAGCCGACCTGGCCGGCGTCGCCGTTCCACCAAACGTTGATTGGGCTGGCGCTGGAACGGGAGTCTGCCTTGAAAACATCACGGTGACGTTCTTTGCTCCAGTCCACATCCCACCAGTGCCGGAAGGGCATGCTGCCGATTTCGGGCTCGGCTTCGATCGTGTAGGCCGTGGAAGACTGCGCCAGCCAGTTGAGGAACGGCTGCCAGACTTTTCGCGATTCCTCCGTATCCAGTCCAAGATAAACCATGCGGATTTCGAGCTTGTTGTCTGGAGAGAAGTGCGCTTGTTCGCCCCAATGGTCGTTGAAGAGAGCTTCGCGGTAGAAGCCAACGTAATGGCGAATCAGGCGGCGATAGGCGTCGTCTGAGGAAGCTTTGACGGTAAAACTGGCGCCGCCGGCGAGCTCTGGAAGATCTCGTACGCGCAGGGTTAGTTTGCTGACCACACCGAAGGTGCCACCTCCGCCTCCTTTCAAAGCCCAGAACAGATCCGAATTGGTGCAAGCGTTTGCGATTCGCACTTTGCCGTCGGCGGTAACGACTTCGGCTTCCAAGAGGCCAGCGGCGGCCATGCCGTAATGCTTCGAGAAGCTGCCGAACCCGCCGCTTTGAATGAGTCCGGCGACGCCGACCGTGGTGCAGCCCCCGCCTTGAACGTAGGCGCCGACCTTAGTGGTGACGGCGTCGTAGGCTTGCAACCAGATTGTTCCAGAGCCGACAGTGACGGCTCTCTGAGGAGCGAAAGTTGACTTGCACCCCCGCGCAACGAAATCATTCTGGATGGTGACGTCGTGCATATGACGCGTCCAAATCAGCAGAGAATCGGGCGCGTTCGATGTGCCTTGATAGCTGTGGCCACCCCCTTTGATGACGAGGCGCAAATTGTTTTCGCGGGCGAAATTCACGGCAGCGGCGATGTCATCAGCGTTTCTGGCAGCGACGGCGTAAACGCTGGGCTTGGTCTCCCAGGCGTCAACCCAGCCCAGGGTTTGGGTTATTCCGGGGTTGTCGCCAATGTAGTAGGGGTTTTTAACATTTGCGAAGAAAGCTTTGCAGTCCGTGCTCAGTGACGAGGACAGGCATGCGTTTATTGGGAACTCGACCGGAATCAGGTTGCCGTCAACTGCGTCGTTGAGTCGCTTCCATGCTTCCTTCGAGGGCCAGCCAGGGTCGGAAGGACGCACTCGCCGAATTGCGGTACTAGCGAACAGGCGACGTGGCCGCAGCCCAAAAAGTGATGCCGCCCCGGATGCTTTCAAAAACTCTCTTCGGTTCATACAGCTATAGCCAGAATCGCAGGTTAACTTGGAATTTTTCATGCAGACACAAATACGCCACAAAGCCGCGGCCAGACAACAAATTTGTGACCAGCGGGCTCAAGCCAGGGACAACCGGGCAAGATGCGCTGCCACTTCCATCGGAAAGTGGCCCACCCGAGCCCGGCGCTCTCGCCGTTTCGGGCTGGCCTCTTCGCACTTGTCCCTGGCGAATTGTTATTTCGGGTAACTACAGGGTATGTGACATTGTTACGTCGTAGATGCCCGACTGATGCGCCCCTATGTTCATCCTCTCAAAGTCGCTGATTTCAGAGGCATTGGCGCCGGATAGTATTATCCGTAGGGACAATCTCATTGATTTCAAATGCGCTCCTAATTTTGAGGCACCACCAAACAGTTTGACGAGACTTTCGTAGTTTTTCCTGTGAGGACTGATGCTTTCTCGATTTCCTCAATTTTGTCCATCAAGACAATCAGTGCTCCGGGAAGTTGACCCTTCTGTTCGAGATCGGCCTCGCCATAATCTCGAATCTCAATGCATTTTTCATCGCTCACTGAGGCGCCGAGGCAAACGGTTGTGCCTTCGGCATAATCAACGAAGGGGTGAGGTATGACGAAGCCTTTTTCAAGCACTGTTATCACGTCAGATTTGAGAAAGCCGGATACGTCCAACAGGTCGACACGGCTGAGGTAGCTCTCAACGGAGACGACCTGTTCCAGCAGCGTCTTCTTCCCGGATTTTGCGCCGATTTGTACGCTGCCAGGATTCCACCGGCGAAAGAAGTTGACCCTGCCGTCAGAATAAACTGTCAGACAGAGATGGATTTCCCTCAAACGAACCTCGGGACCAGCCATGCACCTTGAGAATCGATTTGACCTGGGCGCCTCCCGGGGCCGCACAAACACCTAGAGAAAAGAGAAATAATAAGAAGAAGAGACCGCTAAACTTGATGGGCATATCGAGACTTGAGAAAGAGGGGCAGAGGTAATCCCATACCGAACAGGAGGCCGGTATTTGCAGGGCGAGCATAGGGAGCGCGACCAACAACGCTTGCGAAAACCTGCGACGGTTAAAGCTTCGCGTCACCGCTAAGTACACCCCCAATGCAATCACGAGCATGAGGGCGTTAAGCAACGTGGAGCAACGCTATTTGGTAAGTCAGCGATAAAGGCCAGGGAAGCCTAAAACCAAAATGGGAGCGAGACTTGAACTGAGGAGTGATCCAGATATGCCGCCCGCTAGCACCTGACGCCAATACCATGCCGAACGCTGTTGCCCGAACTGCTCTAACAGATCGCCTGCACAAGGCGATGCAAACTCACTAAGTGCCGCTGCTGGTGTCGCTTACGCGGAAACGCACGGTGCAATGACCCCTCGAATTGCACCGAAGTTGAACCGAGATGGCCCCCAGCTTCCCAGAGGCAATTTCGGCAGGCTGATCCGCGATTCCCGCGATTCCCAGTGTGCGATTCCCAGTGTGTCTTGACGGGAAGTCGAAGGATAGCTATCATCTGGTATGTATCCTCTGAGAGGTCTTGAGAACATGAGCAGGTCGACCAAGAAACACCGCAGTCAACCGGGGAAGGTGGGGGCTCAGCCCGCTGTCGCGGAGGCAAAGGTGTTTATGACAGGGCGCAGTCAGGCCGTGAGGCTGCCGAAGGAATATCGTGTCACAGGTACTAGCGTGTATGTGAAGCGCCTCGGCAATTCGATCGTGCTCATCCCCAAAACAGCCGATCGCTGGGCAGGACTGTTCGCAGCCCTCGACGAGTTTCCTCGCGATTTTGTGCTGGAGCGCCGGCAGGACCAGGCGCCGCGTGCCGACCTCGACAAACTATTCGATAAGGCCACGGACTAAGCCCCCGTGTACTTGCTCGACACCACGGTGTGGATCGATCTGCTGCGCACCAATTCCCCCTCGATCCGCCGAAGGCTTTCCGCGCACAAAAGGAGCGTCATTGGCCTTTCGATCGTCACGGCGTGCGAGCTCCAATATGGCCTCGAGCGCCGAGCAGCCAGGCATCCGCACCTGCGCGTGAAGGAACAACACCTTCTCGCTGCCATCCTCGCACCCTTTGACGTGTTTTCAATAGACCACACAATGGTAGAGATCTACGGAAGGGTCCGCGCAGTTCTCGAAGACTCTGGCACGGCAATTGGCGCCTTGGACACCTTCATTGCCGCCCATGCCTTGAGCTTGGGAGCCACCTTGGTCACAAGTAACACAAAGGAGTTCGCGCGAGTGTCTGGATTGCAGGTCGAAGACTGGAGATGACTCCATTCTGTCGTCGACGGGGCTGTTGCTCCGTTACCAGAAGGAGTTGAGCCAGACGGGCTGGATGGCTGCGCTTCCGGTCGGAAGAATAACGGGTGTACATTGCCCCTCATGACGAGAGACAACTGGTGGGTCGCGGCCAAAATATTCCTCGGCACTAACGTTAATCAGGACCTGACTTGAACCTCAAGTTGGCATTCCTTAGTCTAATCGCATGGCCTGCAAATCGCTTGGGTTCACTTTTCCTTTTTGAACTGCTCCGGAGTCGCCGTATGATTCGCCCAACGCATTTTCCCTGCAACTTGGAAAGGAACACAATCTCTACAGAGACCTCGACTCAATGGGTGAAAAGCAAAATCGTTTCATCGATCGCCTTCCTCTCTTTCAAGGACTGCGGCCTTTTCAGTGGTCACCGGTAGCGAAGAATCTCCTCGCCGGATTCACGCTTGCGGCCATGAATATTCCGCAGTCACTTGGCTACACCAAGATTGCTGGCACTCCCGTCGTCACGGGCCTCTACACTCTTCTTCTTCCCCTCGTCGCGTTCTCCCTATTTGGTTCTTCGCGTTTTCTCGTGGTGGCTGCGGATTCCGGCACGGCCGCCATACTTGCGGGTGGCCTCGCGGGGTTGGCTCCAATCGCCAGCGCTCATTACACCGCCTTGGCAGGCTTGGTGGCCCTCTTGACTGGCATCTTCCTTCTCGTTGCGCGTCTGCTCAAGCTTGGCTTCCTTGCGGATTTTCTCTCTCAAACGGTTCTCCTCGGTTTTCTTACTGGTATCGGCTTCCAAGTCGGCATTGCCGTTCTTGGTGAAATGCTTGGGATCAACATTCACAGCCGTCGTACTCCCCTTCAATTCCTTGAAGTGCTTCGCTCGCTGCGGGACGCTCAACTCCTCACGATGGGGATTTCATTCGCCGTTGTAGCCTGTATACTCCTCTTCCATCGCTTTGCTCCGAAGTTGCCGGGGTCTCTTTTTGCAGTGGCAGGGGCGATCGTGGCGAGCGCCATCTTTCACTGGGCGGAGCGGGGCGTGGCCATTCTGGGCCCCGTGCCCGGTGGTTTACCTCATTTGGGCTTGCAGGATTTGAGTTGGAGAGACGCGGCAAAACTTACTCCCATGTCCCTCTCCTGTTTTGTCATGATCGTTGCGCAGAGTGCTGCAACAGCCCGTGCATATGCCTCTCGTCATCGCCAGCAACTCGACGAGAACAGTGACTTGCTCGGCCTCTCTGCCGCCAATGCCGCCGCGGCTTTCAGCGGCACCTTTGTCGTGAATGGAAGTCCTACACAGACCTCTATGGTCGAAAGCTCTGGCGGCACCAACCAGATGGCGCAACTCGCCACCGCTTGCATCGTTGCCCTGGTCCTGCTTTTCCTAACTGCTCCGCTGCAGTTTCTTCCTCAATGTGTTCTTGGGGCTGTCGTGTTCACCATCGCCCTCCGTCTTGTCGATCTGCGGGCCCTAAGCGCCATCCGCCGCGAGAGTCCCGGTGAATTCGCGCTGGCGGTCACAACGGCCGTGGTTGTTGTTTTCGTTGGCGTGGAACAGGGCATTCTCCTTGCAATGATCTTGTCGCTGTTTCGCATTGTCCATCACAGCTACCGTCCGCACACCGCGGTGCTGAAAGAGACTCACGACGGGATCTGGCGCTTGAGTCCAGTGGTTCCCGGCGCGATTACCGAGCCGGGCCTGGTCTGCTATAGATTCGGCGCGCCACTGTTCTACGCCAACGCCAATCGTTTTTCCGAGGAAGTGCGTATGCTGGCCAGTTCGGCGCCGTCGCCATTAAACTGGTTGATCGTTGACGCTGGGGCGATCACGAATGTGGACTTTTCGGCCGCTCGCGTCGTGTGCGAAATCCAAAAGGACCTTGCCGCTCAAGGCACGGGTCTTGTCTTTGCTCACGTTCAGTCGGATCTCAGGCCTGATCTGGACCGCCATCACCTGACCGAAGCAATTGGTCCCACTCGCATTTTTGATACCCTACGCGAAGCCCTCGGCGCCCTTCGGCGCGCGGGCCCTCCTTTTAGTCTCTCAAGAGAAGAATAGCTGCTGCCCGACACGGCTTCGACTGGCCGCAATCAACAGAGTATCAACGCATACCAGGGGCAAAGGCCTCACCGACAACGGCGAACCACAACCTATTGTGCTCTGCTGAAGCAACCAGATATTGTAAGCAGAAGTCTTAGGGTTGTATCGGAAGCGCATTGGGGCAAGGCGCCTGCACGAGCACGGTGTATTGGCGCGCTTTCGATACAACGTTTATCAGATGGAGTTGAGTTGGCGCCTGGCACGTATTCGGGGCGGCCTTCCGGAATTTCCTCACCATGCTATCGTTGCCAGGGCGGCAAGAGTGAGTCGCCCCTCGCCGGCTCGAGCTTCATCCGCACCTCTGTGCATGGCTCGACAAGTACCTCAACGGTCGCAAAACCGGGTACATTTTCAAAAACCGCAAGGGCAAGCCGTTGAGTTATTCAAATTTAATCAAACGTTACTTCCATCAACTGCTACTTAAGTGCGGCATCGAAAAGCAGGGGCTCCACGGATTCCGCCGCTACCGTGACACTTACCTTCGCAACCGAACGAACTGCCCGGAGGCGTTTATAAATTTTGGTTGGGGCATTCGACGGGCGGTGATATGTCGGAGCATTATGACAAGATCGGGAGCGACAAGGAGACGCAGTTTCGCCGAGACGTTGCAGCATCGGTGGGCTACGGATTCACGCTGCCAGAGCAGTGCTGTGATTCAATTGTTCCAAGGGAAGCGAATTGTTCCAAGAAGTCGAAAGTCGCAGTCGTATTGGAAGTGTAGCAATCTGAGGGGGTTAGTCGGGATGCGCCCGTAGCTCAGTTGGATAGAGCGTCTGCCTTCTGAGTGGACGCAAATCAAGTCCAAGTCGTTGCTTCGGTTGCGCCTACGAGTTCCGAGCCATCCTTGGCCTGCTCCAAAGTTGCTCCAAGATTCGATTGAAGTTACGTTAGTGTGCCGGCGCATTCCCCGGTCGACAGTGTCCAGATGTGTCCAGAAACTGCCGGCAACTGACCGCTTGAGGCTCAACGCTGGGGGTGAACTTGAGGCTCACCTTTCCCAGCAGTTCGTTTCTGTATCGCGGCGCGAAAAAAGAAATCCCTACCAGTAAAACGATCTTCATCGATGTTCTCCTCGCTCACTGACAAACAAAAAGCGAGGCCCTTGAACCAGAATCCTCGCCAACGAGCGCAACGCCCGAAGCAGAGAGTTAGAAAAACACCGCTGGCGAAACATTAAATCGTCTGCTCAACTTCTCGATGTGGGTTTTGTTGAGGTCACGTTTCTTATGCAAGACTTCGGATACGATGCTTTCAGAACCAAAGATTGGAGCCAGATCTTTCTGACGCAAATCATTCGCATCCATCAACGTGCGGAGGACTTCGACCGGAGAAGAATCAGGAATGGAATGATGCTCTTCTTCGTATGCTTCGATTAGGGTCATCAAGACTTCGGCATACTTCTCTTCTTCAGTTGTCGGCTTTTCTTTGCTTGCCAGTTTGTCCAAGACGCTTAGGTACTCTTCATGTTGACGCTCGGATGTGATCGGTGTTGGAGAGCCAACTTCGAGTGCATATTTCTCATGTACCGCAATCATCATTTCTGTCACTCTTTCTCGTCGTATTCAGCGTGACTCAGAATGCGTCGGATGTAAACCATCCTCCATCTGTATTTGATAGTAGCAATCAGCCTGCATCTGTTATCGCTTATATCGAAAACAACGAAGCGCCCGACAACATCTGAATTTCTCCAACTGTTCCGAACCTCAGCAAAGTTTCTCCAATCCGCGTTCTTCGCGATCTTGTACCAAGCGTTTAGAGATACGCTCCATTCGTTGTGCTTCGCAGTCGCTTCTCTAATCGCCCTCCGGCTGACGATCCGCATGAACAATCTTCGCATTTTGCGAAGTTTGAGTCAAGCGGAAAGCCTTCTAACAAGGCGACGCAAACCAACTAAGTGCCGCTGCTGGTGTCGCTTACGCGGAAACGCACGGTGCAATCACCCCCCTCGAATTGCACCGACGCTGCACCGAGATGGGCCCAGCTTCCCAGATGTTGCGTCCTTCTCCAGCAAATCGGAGAATGCGCTTTTGAAGTGCGTCTCACGCGTGCTACGCTTTTGCACTTCATGCCAGACCCAAACCAAAAACGAACCAATTCTGCCCTCTGGCTCGGGTTGCTTATTACCGTGCTGGGCCTCCTGAGTAACTTCCTCTATTACTCCAAGGTCCCCGCAGCCGTGCTCCCGTGGCTCAAC
>Ga0210395_10001129_pt1 | contig 20730 bp, 17 predicted proteins | sample IncBWH4OmetaG_FD_150861 | JGI IMG/M metagenome (GOLD analysis project Ga0210395, IMG submission 150861) | Forest soil microbial communities from Barre Woods Harvard Forest LTER site, Petersham, Massachusetts, United States - Inc-BW-H-4-O ...
CCGGCCAGTCAGGCCGGCGACCTCGTCGCCACACCCGTCAAGGGTCGCGGTGCCGGCGCGATAAGCCGACTCGTCCGCGCGGACGCGTGGTGGCGCATTCCGATCGGGCAAGGACAGTTCGCAGCCGGCACCTGCATCCAAGTGCAGCCCACCGAGAGTTAGGCCTTAGCTGTCATCAGCCAGCAGGGCGCCGACGGCTGCGATCGCGTCCCGCGGCATCGCGCCACGCCCGACTGCGACGCCGATGAGGTAGCTGCTGAGCGGAACCGCGAGCCGTACCACGTTGTGGGCGATGTCGCCGGTCAGGTCAAGCAACGCGGACTGTATCTCTTCGGGCAGCGTGTCGTCGAGCGTGATATCCAGCGCGCTGGCGACCTCGGCAAGCCACTGCTCAACATCGGCCATTGTCAGCCCTTCCCTCGATTCGAACGCGTCCCACGCTCGGATCCTCTCAGGTCCGCGTGACCACCCTGCGACACGTCCTTGTCTTCGGTATCTGGGGAGGCACTACCGTGGTGTCTCGCCGCCGCACCTGCCCGCCAGGGGATGTTCCGCCGCTGCTTGGCGGCTGCACGATGACCTCCGTGGCCGTGCTGGTGCCCTTCTCGTAGCTGGTGGACGACGCTTCCTTGACGGTCACCTGCTGGCCCCCCGAGGTCGACAGCGTGAAGCCGGACGCGGACACGCTGCTGACCGTCCCCATCGCGCCGCCCGCGGCTGGCCCGGACCTTGCGTTGGATCCCCCGCCGGAACCACCGGCGAAGGGGTAGCCGCTCGTAGCGCTGCTTGTGGACGTCACCGTGGCACCGCCGAGGCTCTTAATCGCAGTTATGCCAATACGGCCTGGAACTTCGGTGGAGGAAAACAGGAAGGGAACCGGGAAATTGTCCGGCGCATGCCGTGCCCAAGTCTTGAGCAAACATTCCGCAAGGGAACGCCAAGGCGACATGACCGTGCGACCGCGGTTCTTTTACACCGATTGCGGTGCGGTTTGGCAGTCGCGGACACCGGGAGCAGCCCGCCCCGGGCACCCGAAGGCCGCTCGACTTGCTCAGGATGTGTTTCGCCAGACCGTAACATGTAGAATGTAATCGGAAGTAGTGCTCGATTGCGAAACGACCTCGACTCCGGCAACCTTTTCGTTCTCTAGTATGCAGAACGCCACTCCGAGACTGCCACCGCTTATACTGTCTGTGAATGCGGTACTACTCGTGCATGACTGATATGTCGGCGTGGCGCCCTCCGGCAGTTGAACCATCTTATCGCTACCCAATTCCTGATAATAAGCACTGCCGACATAGCTAAAATCATCCAAGTCGCCATTCTTTCCAGAAGAATCGAATTGCGACTGTGTCGGTTTTGAAGACCCCAAGGGTATGGAATAGCCTAGTGGAAGATCAACCGTATATGAGCCAAGTGTCGAGCCGTTCGAGGCTGTGGCTACTGATGTGCGAGGGGTCTGCGGGGAATTTGCTGCCGAGGAGACTGCGGTAGCTGTAGCGGTTACAGTTACGGTAGCTGTGGCAGCAACAGTTACGGTTGCCGCAGGTTGCGGGGCAGGGCTGGATGCTCCAGAACCCGACGCGTGACCCGCTATGAACGCGCCACCACCCACAACGGCCAACAGACCCGTGACGGCTGTGATCCAGGCCGGGCCAACTTCGCTGATACGCTCCGACCAACTCTTTCGCGATGCTTCCTTGTCTGTGTCCGCGCTCAACTTTGCGATACCTCTTGGGGCTGTGAAGGGATAGACCTCGGACGATGAGCCTTGCGCCCGGAAATAACCGCAGTGATCGCAGAGGCCGCGCTACGACATAGGCCGGGCGGCCCAACGGTAATACGGGCTCAGCCCGGCGCGCTCGTTTCGGCCAAAAGCCGCAACATTCCGCAAGGGCACGCCAAGGCGACATGACCGTGCGACCGCGGTTCCTTTACAGCGATTGCGTTGCGGTCGCCTGGAAGCTCTCTGCCAGCGGCAGGCGCCCGGCGGGAGCGGGTTCAAGGTCGGTTAGCAGGAGTTCGAGTGCCGACTCTTCCTGAACGCCTACGCCTATCGCCTGCATGGCCGGTGCCAGTTCGGGGTCCCATTCGGCGGCGGTCGGCTGACCGGAAAGCGGCTGCAGTGGCGTACCCCGATCGCGGGCAGTGCGGACGTGTTCCTCGTAGTCGGCGGCGGTCATCCGCCACGGCCTCGCGTTATACATCGCGATGATGCGATTGGCCATCGCCACGCCAGGCCAATCGAAGTCACCTCGATAGGCCAGGGTCGCACCCGCGTCCGTGAGAGCGTCAAGCAGGGCCAAGACCGTCGTTGTCGGGTTGCCTGAGGTGCAGACCAGCGGCCGCTGACAGCCGGCGTCCGCGACGGCCTCGACGACTCGCGGATTCTCGCACACGAAGACCTCGGTGCCGGGCGGCAGGCGCCACCTCATCCGGCGCAGGTCTCGCATCGTCAGATGGGTTTCAGCCAGCTGCAGAGAGCGTTCGCGCAGCAGCCGGGCCGGCCAGTCATCGCCGAGCGGCAGCAGCCCGTAGGTCAGCACGGTGCTCGAGACCTGGTCCGTGGCCACGCCCGCTGCTTCCCAGAGCTCGCGGCGGGCGCGGGCGTCGCGCGGGAAGTCCTCGCCGCGCGCGCGGGCAAGGCCGCGCAGGACCAGCCGGGCTAGAACGGTGTCATCGTCTAGGCCGTGCGCGGTTCCTGTCACATGCTCGGCGAGCTCGGCCCGGCTACCGACGGCGAGGCCGCCACCGAGCCGGGCCAGCACTGTGACAGCCTGAACGAGGAGGAGGGCGGCGCGGTCGGGCGTGAGGCGCGATACCGCGCCGCCGCGCCGGACGTCCCCGAGCCAGCCCGGTGCCCAGGGCAGGGCAGCCAGTTCGGTGGTCCGCATCGCTGCTTCCGCGGCGGCCCACACCTGCTCGCGCTCTGCCTGGCGAGCACTGCGCATGGCCGGCTTGTCGACGAGCCCGCCACGCAACTCGGCCACGACACCGGCGACGCCTCGTTCGGCGGCGCTCGCCTCCAGCCGACGGTCGAGATCCGCTAGCGCGATGCTGACCCGGCCAGCTGAATACGAACGGCCCATCAAGAGGCTGATCGCCTCTCGCTCGGCATGGGTAGGGTCAGCGATCTGCACATGACCGCGGACGGCGATTCCGTTGCGCTGCAGGCGGTCGTGGACCTTGTCCCACAGACGGGCTAGTTCGGGCCGGGCCAGCCAGGCACGCGCGGTCGTCGGCATCGCGGTGGGGGTCGCGCGCGGGCTCACACTCGGGCTCATACTCCGACCAGGCGCTTGTGGCGACCGTCCCACGTGAAGTGGACCATGGCCACGCCGCGGGCGCCGGGGTCACGCAGGCATTCGTAGATATGCAGGCTCGGCACGGTGGGGAAGCATCCCCATAGCCGCTCGCTCGTGATGATGAAGTCGAGGTCGAGCTCGACCAGCAGCCCGAGAAGGCGCCCGTGGGTCGGCTCGTCGACCTTGGCGAACGCATCGTCGAGCAGGATCAGCCGGGGGGCATGGGGGGCGCTTGCCGCGACCGAAGTGAAGTGCGCCGCCGCGGTCGCGAACAAGACAAGATAGGCGACGACCCGCATTTCTCCCTGGCTAAGCGCCGTCCGGTGGCTGAGCACGCGCTCGCGGTCAGGATGTGCCTGCTCGGTGACCTTGACCTTGAACTCGAACCACCCCCGGTAGTCGAGCGCGACTCGCAGGTGGACGGCGTAGCCGGCGGACGGGTCGGCGCGGCGCGCCTCTTCGATGCGCCGCCGGAGCGCGTCCCGCAGCTGACCGGACTGGTCCCGCGTCCGCAGCGCCGACGGCTGCCGCAGCAGTGCCACCGCGGCCCTGATGTCGGCGTCACCGTCCCTTGGCAGCTCCCACTGGAGGCGCACGCCGATGCCGTGCGAAGACCGGACCTGCTCGAGCGTGTCGTTCATGCCATCGACCAGGTTCCGCGCGGCCAGCACCTGCCGGGACAGATGGTCGCCAAGCTCACCGAGGAGGTAGGTCTCGAACACTTCCTGTTCCCGCGTCGACAGCCGGCTCCTGGCCGCTTCGGCCGCGGACCTGATCCGCTCCCCGACGACCGCGATGTCGTGTGCCCCCGTGTCGTCGCGCAACACGTACCGCTTGATGCCGTCGTCCTCGTCGCCCTCCGCGTCGTACCCGCCGGCCAAGCCGTCGCGGAGTTCCTCACCGCGCTTGATGATCAGCGATGGGCTGACGTCGCCGCCGACCGGGCCGAGCATCTCCGCGACATCCGCGGCCAAGGCACGCAGCGCGGCGATGCGGTAGCGGACATCGCCGTCCTGCGCGACGTCGTACCGGTCGAGCAGGGCGTCCACGCCGGCCAGGCCCGCCGCCAGCGGGAGGCCGGTCAGCCCGAGCGGGCGGCGCAGCGCGCCGCCTCCGGCGACGACGGCACCCTCTTGCTCGGCGAGCTCTCTGCTGGCCCGATCTCGCTCAGCCTCGGCCTTCGCCCGGGCCTCACGCGCGTTGTCGCGGGCGACCCTCGCGTGCGGAAGCCGCGCCGTCGCGTCATCGAAGCGGGCCTGGGCGCTGGCCTCCGTGGCCATGATCTCCTGCTCTGACGCGCCCAGCGAGCGTTCGAGAAGCTCAAGTTCGCGCTGGGCGGCAGCGAGTTTCCCGCCGGCGGTCGCGTACCCGGACTCGGCGTCCGCCCGGGCCTGCCGCGCCTTCTCCCAGGCGCCCCGGGCCGCCGCGTGGGATGCCAGCCGCAGGAGCGCCCGGCCCGCGGCCGCGGCCATGGTGCCAAGGTCCTTCCGCAGCGCGCTGAGCTCGCGCGCGAGCACGGCGAGCTGGTCGCGATCGGCCGGCAGCCCGTCGCTCGTCGCCTGGGCCTGCGCGCGGGCCCTGAGGCTGACGGCGGCCGCCGTGGCCTGCTCGGCGTTCCGGCGCGCGATCAGCAGTGCCCCCGCCAGCCGGGTGGCCTCGTCGACCGCGTAATCGTAGGCCGACCAGGCGTCGGTCAGCGGACGGCCGTTCGGGATCTCACGCAGCGCGGCCTGGAGCGTATCGCGCAACCGCTCGATCTCTTCCCTGGCGGTGACGGCGGCTGCCAGCGCGGTCTCCAGCTCGCTGATCTGCCCCGTCAGCTCGGCGATGCGCCGCAGCCTGGTGGCGGCGCGTACGGCGGCCCCGATGTACTCGGCCTGATCCTTGCGGTGCGCGCCCCGAACGACGTCAAGACGGTAACGTCCGTCCCTGGCGACCCAAGTCCGCGCGGCCGGTTCCGGACCGGACGGCTCCGGCGCCAGGCCGACGCTGTGCAGCAGCCGGGACAGCACGGCCGCGCTGACGCCGTGGCCGGGCATCGGACGAAGGACGTCGGCGAGGCTGGGGCCTGCCACGGGATCGGCGCCGCGCAGGATGACGTCGCGAGTATCCTCGGCCAGCAGCGTGCCGTCCGCCGACGCCCAGGCCGCAAGCAGGCCGCTCGCCTCCAATGCCGCCTCGACGCCGGCCCGGTCAGCGTCCGCCACGGACTCGCGGAAATCAACGAGCATGAAGAGCGGCGCCCCGGTGTCCGGCAACCGGTCGGCGTGGGAGTACGGGGACCGTGGCGGCTCGGGATCGGCCCGCGCCTCCCAGCGCCGCTTTTCCTCCCTGGCGGCGCTGAGGTCGCCCGCGATCGACAGCTCTCGCTGCCGGACCTCGTCTCGCTGGCGCTCATGGGCGCGCAGGGCCGGGCCGCAGATCTCATGGGCCGTCCGGGCGACGGCGTCCGGGACATCCCGGTCGAGAGCGCGCTCTGTCGCGGGCAGGTCGGGGTCGTCCGTCATTTCGGTCAAGGCGGTGATCGCGGCCGGGTCGGGCAGCGCGGGCGCCCACGACCCGAGCGCGGCGGCATACCGCTGCGCGGCACGCACCAAGTCGTCGCCGCGGCCGGCGACGCGGTCCCGGGCGTCGGCCAGCTGGCCGTCCAGCTGTTCGGCCTGTTCCCTGAGGCTGTCTGCCTTCCGCTCCGCGTTGACGACCTCCTTCAGCCGGCCGTCAAGCAGCGCCGTGGCGCGCAGCCGCCCGCTGAGCACGGTGTCTGACTCGGTGAGCCGGGTGCGCCATCGGTCAAGCTCGGCGCCGATTTCCTGGTCGATCGTTTCGGCGGCAGGACGGACGATCTCGACGGCGGCGCCGCTCGGGTCGGTCACCTGCTCAGGCGCCGGAGCCGACAAGACCTCGGTCCGGACCGACGGCAGCTCAGGGAGCAGCGCCTCGTCGACGCCGCAGCCGCGGGCGGCCTTGCGCGCCTCCCGCAGCGCACCGCGCAGGTCGGAAAGTTCGCGGCCGATGCTGGCCGTCTCATCCCGCAGCCGCTGCGCGGCCGCCGCTTCGCCCTCCCGGGCCGTGCCCGCGGCGTCCCAGGCCGTACGGGCGTGCTCCGCCACCGCCTGCAGCGTCTCGCGCTTGTCGCGAAGGTCGCGCAGCGCACCGTAGGCCGCGCTGTCGCGCAGGGCCCGCAGGTCGGCGTCAGCGGTGTCGCGAGCCGCCCGCAAGTCGTCGACCGCCTCGTCGGCGGCGGACTCGCGCGCCTTGAGAGTAGCCACCTCTCGTTCCGAATCACCTGCTCTTCTTCTTTTCGTCGACAGATCGCCCAGGGCCGCGGTCACTTCGCCGACCCGGGTGCGGAGCACACCGTGCAGGTAGCCGCGGTAGCTCTTCAGGAAGGTGGTCAGCGCGGCGTTGGTCTTCTCCAGCCTGGCCAGTTCCGCACGGACCGAGTCCAGGTCATCGAGGTTGCGGGCGACCTTGTCGACCACGTCGTCGTCGAGCGGCGGGAGGGCGTCACTGAGCACGTTGACAAGCGCGCCGGATTCGATGCGATCGCCGATCGTCGGCCGGCGCAATCCGTACAGCAAGTGGACCAGGTTCCGGTAGCGGGCTAGGTCCGTGAGGCCGAACAGTTCGCGGGCGACCCGTGCCCGGTAGTCGACGGGGCGCTCGTACCAGTTGTCGTGTCCGACGAGGTCGCGGGCCTGCTCCCTGGACGGGCGGCGGGCGGGGTCGTGCAGCGGTAGCTCGTCGCCGACTTCGAGGGTAGTGACGAAGAACTCGGCCCTGGCCTCGCCGGTGGACACCGAGGCCCTGATTACGGCCCCCAGCGTGAGCCCGCGCGGCTCGCCCTCGTCATCGACGCGGGTGAACGTGGCCCACAGATAGCCCAGCCGGTTGGTGCCCTCGGTCCAGCCGTCGAGCATGAGCCATTTCAGGGACGTCTTAGCGCCGCCGGAGGCGTCGATCCGGCGAGTGTCGCCGTCGAGAAGGAACGGCAGCAGGACCTCGAGCGCCTTGGACTTACCCGCACCGTTCTTGCCGCGCAGCAGGAGCCGCCCGTCGCCGAAGGTGAACTCGTCGTCGTACTGCCACACCTGGTGGATGCCGGCGCGGGCGAGGCGGAACCGGCTAGGGTGCTCTGGGTCGCGGGCGAGCGGGATCATCGGGTGACCTCCGGTGCGTAGCGGGCGGCGGCGGCGGTGAGCAGCCATCCGTCGTCCGGCGGGCGGGCCGGCCTGACCAGGCGCATCCGGTGCAGCAGGTCGAGGACGGCGTCGGCCAGCAGGGCGGGTGCGGCGGTGAGTTCCTGTGACCAGGCCGAGCGGTGCTCGTCGATGAGATCATGGAGCAGTTCGCCGACACGGCCGTCCGGGATAGCGACGGTGGCGGCCCCGTTGGCGGCACCGTTGGCCGGGGTCAGTTCCGCGGTGAGCTTGCCGACCAGCAGGAGCGCGGCCCAGGCGACCGTGCCCGTGCCGGGGAACTGCGCGTCGGTGAGCTCGGCCTCCGGGTCGATGAGGGCGACGCCCTCGGCCCTGATCTCCGCGTGCAGGCCGCAGAAGTCTTCGAGAATCCGCTGCTCACGGCGCTGGCTGCGGCGCAGCCAGTCGCGCTCTTCCTCGGTCAGCTCGTCGACATAGACGACCGGGGTTTCGACGAGCAGGCGCCTGACCCGGTGTCGCGGGCCCGCCTCACCGGGGTCGGCGGCCCTCTCGATGAGGTCATCCGGGGATGCGGCCTGGCTCACCGGGCCGCTGACCAGGCGCCTTGCTATCTCACGGTCGATGGTGAGCAGCGCGTCGGCCTCGGCGTCGCCAGCGTAGGAGTCGACGGAGCCCTCGTCTTCCGCCAGCACTCGCCAGGTCATCAGCTGCTTCAGCGCGGCGACGAGCGCACGCCGCTCGGTCAGCCGGTTCGGCTCGCTGATATCGACCCCGGCCTCGGCGGCGGCGGCACGGGTCCGCGCCACGACCTCGGACAACAGCAGCTGCTCGGGGGCGGTGACGAGAGCGGCGAGCGCCAGGGCCAGGTAGGCGTACGTCCGCGGGGCGAACGGAGCGCCGGAACCGCGGTCAAGACGCCGGCCCGCGTCGTGGCCAAGACCCGCCTTGTGCAGCCGGGCGAAACCCGGTTCGACGGTGAGCCTGTACCCGAGCACCTGGCTGAACTGCCTGGCCAGTTCGTCGGCGTGACGGCGAATCAGGGGAAACTCGTCGGGGTGGGTGGCAACGGTCACCAACGGCTGGCGGAGCAGGAGCCTGATGGCGGTGCGGCGCTCGGCGGCCAGATTCTCGGCGAAGTCGTTCATCCCGCCTCCTCACGCCAGTCATTGTCGAGGCCGGCATCATCGAGGCCGGCATCATCGAGGCCGGCGTCCGCGGCGCTGATCGCCACGCTGAGCTCGTCGAGGGTGAAGTCACCGTCAGCGCCCCGGATGAGCGTGCTCGTGCCTGGGTCCCGGCCAAGGGTGATCCGGACGCCAAGGTCATCGTCGGCGCCGCTGACGCTGGCGAACCCCGGTGCGGCGGCGGCCAGGGAGCGGGCGACCAGGTCCAGGAGCAAACTCGTCGCGGCCGGTGACAGCCGGACATCGGCCAGGCGCGGGGCCGCGGCCCTTAGCTCGGCCGCGGCGGCGCGCTGACGCTCCGCGGCCTCGGCGGCCTCTTTGCGGAGCCTTTCCCGCTGCGTGGCGTAGTCCTCGGCGCTCGCGGCGCGGCCGCGTGGCGCCCGGGAGCCGCGCTCGCGCAGGGCGACGGGAACCGGGGCGACCGGACCATCCCACCAGCTCGTGGTGGCTGGCAGCTCGTCGCCCTCCTTCGGTGCTAGGCCAAGGTGCCTGGCGCCGTACAACCCGAAGGCCGCGGCGAACACGTCATGCGCCGCGGCGTCGTCGCATCCTTCGAACCAGCGAGCGAGCTTTATCAGGTCACCCCGTCTGGATACCTCGCCAGTGGCGGAACGGATCATCCGCTTGGCGTTGACGAGGAGTGCCTGAAGCGCCCGAAGCGTGGCATCCCTGAGCTGGCTAACCTGACTCCCCTCGCCCGAATCGTCGAAGAACCAGGCACGCAGGCTGGCCCAGTCGGCAAGATCGCGGCCTCTGCTCCGCTGGATCTCGATATCGGCGCGGCGGAGCGCCGACAGGCCCGCATCGGCTTCGTCGATCCTGGTCAGGAGCGCGGGCAGGAACGGCCACAGCGCGTCCAGGCTGTGCTCGATCTGCGGCGCGAAGAACGCGACTTCTTCTGTGATCGTGTCGGCGTAGTCCAGCAGCAGCTCCTTGAAGCCCGAGAACTCGTCGGAGTCGAGGTCGTAGCGGAAGATCACCTGGCCGAGAAAGGCGTAGAAGTCCCGAACCGAATCGGCGAACTGACCGAACTGCGCGAACAGCGTGGAGATGCGTTCCAGGGATTCGCCTGGCTCGGCCCCGCCAGGCAGTCGCGCCATGGCTTCCAGGTCGTGCAGACCGCGAGCGACGAGGCCGAGCATTTCGCGGCTGACCTCGCGGGCCGCGTCGGCACTGGCGAGGACCTCGTCCGCCTGACGCTGGACACGCTCGCCGAGCGGTGACAGCTGATAGCGGGACCGGACGCGATGGTATTCGCGGATGCTCGACGCCTTCACCGGGCGCGAGCTGGGCAGCAGGTTCCCCCAGGTCTTGAGGTTTTCCAGCTTGCCCGCCACCGCGTCGGCGGACAGGCGGCCGGGCAGCCGCTCGGCGACATCGGCCGCCGACAGGTCAGTGAGCAGCGTGGCGGTGAAGATCCGCATGACCGCCAGATACGTCATCCTGTCGGGAGCCGACAGGTAGGTGTAGGCGGTCAGGCGGTCAAGACCCGGTTCGGACGCCGGGACGGCGTCATCCTCATCCACAGTCCATCACCGTACGGGAGAGCACCGACAAAATCGGGAGGCTCGCCCGGCGGTGTCACGCCGCGCGGCGGCGAACCAGCCACACGGTCGCGGCGATGAGCAGCGCCGATGCCGCGAGCAGCCAGCCGCCCTCGATCCACTGGAATGGCCAGAACTGGCTGGCCGGATGGTAGCTGATCCATTGCGTGTAGCCGTGCTGGGACAGGCACTGCGCGAGGCCTACCTCCTTCGAGGTTCCGCCAGGCCCCACACCAGCCAGAGGGCCTGAGCAGAGCTGTCGGACAAGGCTGTCTGGGGGCAATCCGGCGAACGCGAACTTGCCGTCCTTGGTCGACCACTGGCTCACGATCCACGCGGTGACGGGTACGTTCGGGTTGCTGGTGACCACCGGCGACAGGTAATGCTCGCGCAGGAACGCCCCGGTCGCGAAGGCGAGCCCGGCGTAGACGGCCAGGGTGGCGGCGATCGCGGGGACGACACGGCGGATGAGCATGCCCGCCAGGCCCGCGATCGCGAAGGCGACCACCGCCCAGCCGGCGAACGCGACCCCGTGCAGGTCGAAAAGGGTGGGAGAGAACGGGGTCGTCTCCGTAAGCTCAAGTGGCTGGTTGCCCGCGTTGAAGTACGGCTGGTAGTACCAGTACAACAGCACGCTGAGCGCTCCGGCCGCGGCGGCCACCGCGACCGCGAGCAGCACCAGCTTGCCGAGCGTCCACCGCCACCGGCCGAAGCCCTGGGTCCACGCGTACCGGAACGTGCCGGTCTCCAGCTCACGGGCCAGCACTGGCGCCCCGACGAACGCCCCGATCAGCACGGGCACCACCTGCAGAATGCCGCCGTTCGCCAGGAAATCGTCCATGCCATCGAACTTGCCGACAGCGCCGGCGATCTGGCCTCTGGCCGTGGGCGGCCCGAGGCAGGCAAGTGAGCTTGCCTGATGGCAGGCGGCGATAGCGGCGGCGTAGGCGTGGTGCAGTTGAAGGCCAACGATCCACAGGCCCACCGCGATCGCGCCGATGAATACGGCCACCCCGGCCAGCGCGAAGCGGTGCTGCCGCCAGGTGACCCAGGCCATCCGCCGCCACGGCAGCGGCCGTGGGCCGTCGTCCTTGTCCGGACGGGCGGCCACGGTCAGCGCGGTCATTTGCGACCGGCCCGGCCGGACGGGGCGCTGATCGGTTTATCTATCGTCATAAGACAAAGATACAGAGATGGCCGCCGCTGTCAAACATGACGCCAAGCCTCTGGGGTGCGGGGAAGGCCGACGGCCCTAGGCATCACCGTTCGCGATGAGTTCCAGGATGCGAGCCGGGGGCAGGTGCTGCTCGTAGATCCGGACGCCGAACGGCGAGAGCGCGTCCTCGATCGCGTTCACAAGCGTGGGCGGCGCGACGATCATGCCGCCCTCCCCCACGCCACGGAAGTTGACGTCGGGGTCGAGGGGCACGGTCTGCAGGTGCTCGATCTCGATCCTGGGCACATCGCAAGCGGTTGGCACCAGGTAGTCCATGAGGGTGGCCGACTGGCAGTTGCCGTCCTCGTCGTAGGCCGACCGCTCGAGCAGCACCGCGCCGATGCCCTGGGCGACACCGCCGCGGATCTGACCCTCGACGACGGCGGGGTTGATGAGCGCGCCGCAGTCCTCGGCGACGACGTACCGCTCCACCGTCACGAGGCCGGTCTCCACGTCGACCTCGACGATGGCGCAGTGGCTGCCGCCGGACCAGCCGCCTTCGCCGCCGTCGAAGGCCGCCTCGACCTCAAGGCTGGCGTCGGCGCCGAACTCACCCGCGGCCGCACGCCGCGCGACGTCGCCGACCGCCACGGCGCTGTCCGGGTCGCCGCGCACCCAGACGTGGCCGTCGGTGATCTGGAGATCCTGGGCGCTGGCTTCCATGAGAAGCGACGCGAACTCGAGCACTTTGGCCTTGAGCTGCCGGGCGCCGTGCAGGGCCACGCCCCCGGTCATAGTGGCCGAGCGGCTGCCGCCGGTCAACCCGAACGGGACGACGTCGCTGTCGCCGACCACGACGCGGACCTGCTCGAACGGCACGCCGAACTCGTCGGCCGCGATCTGGGCGAGCGTCGTCTGGTGGCCCTGGCCGTGCGGCATCTGACCGGTGAACAGCACGACGATGCCGTCCTCATCGAGCAGAAGGCGCATGGACTCCAGGCCCAGCGGGCCGCTCGGCGGCTCCGGCGCGCGCGGGCCGGGAGCGGCCTCGATGAACGTCGCCACCCCGATGCCGAGGTAACGACCGCGCCCCCGCGCTTCAACCTGCCGACGCCGGAACGCGGGAAAGTCCACGAGCTTGGCGACCCGCTCCAGCGACTCCCTCGTCGTGATCCCGGCCAGCGGACGCCCGGTAACCATCACGGCCGGCGGATCGGTACGCGGGGCGACGTTACGCAGCCGGATCTCGAGCGGATCGAGGCCGAGATCCTTCGCGACAAGGTCGAGGACGCGTTCGCGCACGAACGTCTCCGACGCCCATGGGCCGCGATAGGCGACGTACGACGGCTTGTTCCTGGTGACGGCGGTCGACTCGAAACCAAGGGCCGCGAGCTTGTACGGGCCCGGCAGCATCTCCTCCATGATCGCCGGGACCATCGTGCCCATGCCCGGGTACGAGCCGGTGTCGACGACCACCTGCACGTCCAGCCCGAGCAGGTCGCCGTCGTCGCTGACGGCGGCGCGGACGTCGAAGCTCTCCTCGCGCGCTTGTCCCGACGCCGTGAGGTTCTCGCCGCGGTCCTCCACCCACTTGACCGGCTGGCCGAGGGCGCGCGAGGCCGCCGCGACCGCGAGCTCTTCTCGTGACGCGCCGATCTTCAGCCCGAACGAGCCGCCGACATCCCCGGCCAGCACGCGCACCTGCTCCGGCTCGATGCCCAGGCGCGTGGCGACCGCCTTCCTGCTGACGTGCACGCTTTGCGTTGCCGCGTAGACCGTCATGACGCCGGTACCGGCGTCGTAGCTGGCGACGCAGCCGCGTCCTTCCATCGGGACGTTCTGGTGGCGATGCACGTCGATGCGGACGTCGATGACCCGGTCAGCCTCGGCGAACGTGGCGGCGACTTCGCCGAACTCCCTGCGAGAGCGCGGCAGGACGATGTTGTCGCCCAGGTTGGCGAACAGCGGCGGGCTGCCAGGATCGAGCGCGACGGCTGCGTTGACGACCGGCGGCAGGTCGTCATACTCGACGTCCACCAGCTCGCAACCGTCCTCGGCGATGTAGCGGCTCTCGGCGATCACGACCGCGACGGGATCGCCCGCGAAACGCACCTTGTCCGTCGCCAGCAGGCTGAACTCCGGCGTCGGACCGCCGACGCCCAGCATCTCCATGAGCACGTCCGGGCCGGGGATGGTCATCGTCTCCAGTTCCGCTCCGGTGTACGCCGCGACGACCCCCGGCAGCGCTCGCGCGGCCGACACGTCGACGGACAGCACACGCGCGTGGGCCAGCGGGGAGCGGACGAACGCGGCGTGCAGCATCCCCGGCAGCTTGATGTCGTCGACGTACCGGCCCGAGCCGGTGAGGATGCGCGGGTCCTCAGAACGCTTGATGCTGGCGCCGGTGTAACGCTCGGCCGCGATTCCAGCCATGATCGCTTCTCCGTTCAGCTCTGCCGGTTAGCTTTGCCGGGCCCGGTCGGCGGCCAGCAGGACGCCGTCGATGATGCTCTGGTAGCCGGTGCACCGGCAGATGTTGCCGGACAGCGCCTCGCGGACCTGCTGCTCGCCGGCGTCGGGATGGGCGTGCAGGTACGCCGTGGCCTGCATGACGAACCCGGGCGTGCAAAACCCGCACTGGAAGCTGTGCGAGTCCCACAACGCCTGCTGGAGTCCGCCCAGCTCGCCGTCCGGCGCCAGACCCTCGATCGTCGTCACCTCGCTGCCGGCGGCCTGGACCGCCAGCATCAGGCATGAGCGCACCGCCCGGCCGTCGACGATGACCGTGCACGCGCCGCAGACCCCGTGCTCGCAGCCGATGTGAGTGCCGGTGAGGTTGAGGTCGTCGCGCAGGAAGTCCGCGAGCGTCTTGCGCGGCTCCGGCGAGCCCGTGCGTGTCACGCCGTTGATCCGCAGGGTAATGTCCATCGTCATCCCCTCTCGCCGGCGTTGTCCGCGGCCGCTCGCAGGCCGCGGCGGACCAAGACGGCCGCGACCCTTCTCCGGTAGTCCGACGACCCGTGCAGGTCGGCCGGCGGGTCGATATCCTCGGTCGCCCGGCGGGCCGCCGCATCGAACAACTCGTCCGACGGCCTCTCGCCGACCAGCAGATCCTCCGCGCCGAAGGCGCGGACCGGCACGTCGGAGACGCCGGCGAACGCCAGCCGGGCATCGCCGATCGCGCCGTCGGAAAGCGTCAGCGACACCGCCAGGCCGACAACGGCGAAGTCGCCGTGGCGCCGGGCGACCTCCTGGAAGCTGATCCCTGTGCCGCGTCCCGCGGCCGGGAAGCGCACCTGCACGAGCAGCTCGTCGGGACGGCGCGACGTGGTGAGATAACCCTCGAACCAGTCCGCCGCGGGGATGACCCTCATCCCCGACCGCCCGCGCACCACGAACTCGGCGTCGAGCGCCAGGGCGACGGCCGGCAGCTCCGCCGATGGGTCGGCATGCGCCAGGCTGCCGCCGATCGTGCCGCGGTTGCGGATCGCCTCATGGCCGATCAACGGCAGGGCAGCCGCCAGCAACGGCACGGCATCGGCGATGACCGCGGATTCCTCGGCTACGTACTCCCGCGTCATGGCGCCGATCCCCACCGAGCCGTCGGTCGCCGACACCCCGGACAGGCCGTCTACGCCGTTGATGTCGATCAGCACCGCCGGGCGGGCCAGCCGCAGCGCCAGCAGCGGGATCAGGCTCTGGCCGCCGGCGAGCACGCTCGCCTGATCCAGATGCTCGGCCAGCAACTCCACGGCCTCTGACACGGTTCGCGGCGCCTCGTACTCAACTGGCGGCAGCTTCATCGGCGGCCCTTCTGCATCAGGAGTCCTTCATAGCGGACAATACCCTCACGCCCTGGTGAAAGCTCCGCGAAGGGAGGCGGCGATGGCGCCGCGAGTATCCAGTGACCTGCTGCTGGTCGGAAGCCTGCCCGCGGGCTCCACCGAGGAAGCGCTGCGCTCGGCGGCGGAGTTCTTCGGAGACCTGGTGTTCGCGCTGCCCGACGGGGAGACCGGGCCGCGGGCGGGCTGGGTGAGTTACGAGCGAGAAAGACTTGTTCGTCCGAACGGAGGCGTGGCGACTGTCGCCGAGACCGAATCTCCCACCGGTTTGCCGCGGCACGCGTACGAGACTCCCGTCTTCGCGGTCAAGCCCGGCGTCACCGAGTTGCGGTTCGAGTCCTGGCCGCGGATCGACGACGCGATCGCGTCGTACGCGGTGTTCAGCGCGCTGCGCGCCGATGGGGTGATCCCGCGGGGGCTGCGGTTCCAGGTCGGGCTGCCGTTCCCGGCCAGCGCGATGAACGGGTTCAAGGCCGACTTCGCCCGCGACTACCCGATCGCCGGGCGTGCGTTCGAGGACCTGGTGGCCCGCGAGCTGGTCCGGCTGACCGCCGCGATCCCGCCGTCCGACCTGGCCATTCAGTGGGACATGGCGTATGAGACCCAAGACATCGAGCGCGTGCTCGCGTGGACGCCGGAGGGCGCGTGGGAGCGGTTCGCCGGGCCGGTGCGGCGGCTGACGCGGCTGATCCCGCCGGAAGTTCTCGTCGGTTATCACCTGTGCTACGGCACGTTCCCCGAGTGGCCGATGTACGAGCCGCGAGACATGGCGCTGATGGTACGGATGGCGAACTTCGCCGTCGCCGAGTCAGGGCGGAACGTGGACTGGCTGCACTTGACCGGGCCGCGCTACCTGCGCAGCGAGGATCGCTCGTACTTCCGGCCCCTGGTCGACCTCGAGCCCGGCGACGCGCGCGTCTTCCTCGGCATCGTGCTGCCCATCGACGGCGTGCCCGGCCTGCGACGCCGCCAGGCGACCGCCGCCCGCTACCTGGATGACTTCGGCGTCGCCATGTACTGCGGGTTCGGTCGCCAGCCCGGCGCGGACGGCATGCAGACCATGCGCGAGCACCGCGAGGCCGCACTCGCGGCGCGGGCCTCGCGCGGATAACCCGACGGAGGAGCAATGACCGGGAATGAGTACGACCAGGTACCCGCGGTCGTCCGCGAGGCGCTCGAGAGAGCCGGCATCCATGACACGAGCAGTTTCCTCGGCTGTTTCGCGGCCGACGGGGAGGTGGACGACTGGGGCCGGATCTTCACCGGACACGACCAGATCCGGCGCTGGAGCGACGCCGAGTTCATCGGGAAGAACGTGATCCTGTCCGACCTTCGCTTCAGTGGCGACGGCGATCACATCGTGGTTCACGCGAACGTAGGCGGAGACGGCTACACCGGACCCTCGACCTTCACGTTCATTCTGCGCGAGGGAAAGATCCGGCTGATGCGGATTACTGCCTGACCGCGACGAGCGGGGCGGCGAGCACGTCCCTGAGCTCCGCCACGGACTCCCGGAGGATCTCCGGCAGGTCCCGCTGACCCGGGTCGGCTATCCACCGCGCGAACGCGACCCGGTAGACGGCGAGCCCGGTTTCAGCCGCCAGGCTCGCGGCCGGCTCGGGGATGCCGCGGTCGCGCAGCGCGCCAGCCATCGCCGCGGCCAGCTCAGCGTGCTTGCTTAGCTCGCGTTCGCGTAGTTCGGCGTTCGCGGACACGATGGTGTTGCGCAGCCGGGCGAATTCGGGGTTCTCCTGAACCATCTCGCCCACGACGTGGAGTGCCGCGCCCACCGCGTCCATCGGCCCCGCCGCGGGCGGCGCCTCCGCGACCGCTCGCACGAGGACGTCCCGCAGCGAATCCGCCCCGTAGAACAGGACCTCGCGCTTGTCGGCGAAATGCCGGAAGAAGGTCCGCTCGGTCAGCCCCGCGAGCCTGGCGATCTCCGCCGCCGTGGTCTGCTCGAACCCCTGCGCGGCATAGAGCGTCAGCGCCGCCTGTGCCAGCCTGCCGCGCGCGTTCGGCTCCCATCGCCCCATGACACGATGATACGTAATGTCAGCGACCGACATCAGCTGGATGACAGCCCCGGCCAGAGCGCGACGCTTACGCGGGATTCGCCCCGTCCGGGGGTCGCAGCCCGTCGAGCATGGCCCGCAGGATCGGCTCAAGGTAGGCGGGATCGCCGTGGATCGAGGCGACGGCGATGACCATGTCAAGGACCTGCTCAAGCGTGAGATCGTCGCGGACTTCATGGGTACGCCGCGCGGCGACGAGGAGCGGCCGGCCGGCGGCAAGCACCCGGTCGCGGCTCTCGCTGAACATGGGGCTGCTGCCGTACGACTGAATGAGCAGCTCTCCCACAGGGTGCTTGCTGGTGAAGAAGGCGAAGAACCGGTGCAACCAGGCCACAAACACCGCTCCGGGCGTCTCACCCTCGACGGTCTCGGCGGCCCGGCAAACCGCGTTGACCTCATCGGCGTAGAGGGCCTCGAGAAGCTCCCGGCGCCCAGGAAAGTTGCGATACAAAGTGGCCATGCCGACCCCGGCGCGCCGGGAAACCTCGGCCATCGACACCTCGGCCTCGGGGTCGGCGAACGCGGCACGTGCCGCCGCGAGGATCTTGTCGCGGTTACGCTCGGCGTCGGCCCGCTTGGAGGGTGACCGCACCTGGTTCGCAGCTGTCCGATTCATTCCCGACCAACCCTACCCGCCTGTTCAGCCGGGCTTGCTGGCCATTATCACCTCGGTGTCGCCTGGCCAGTCCCAGAAAATGCCGTCAGCAGAACGGTTCGCGGGCAGCTGCTGCCTCTGCCGTCGTTATCGGGTTCCCGCGGAAACGTCGCTGGCTGATACCGTCACTGATTGTGATTGAGTACGACCTGGTGCTTCGTGGCGGGCGGGTCATCGATCCGGAATCAGGTCTAGACGCCGTCCGCGACGTGGCTGTCGCGGGCGATCGGGTGGCGGCGGTAGGCGCCGGCCTGCCGCAGGGCCGGCAGGAGGTAGACGTCACCGGCCAGGTGGTCACGGCAGGGTTCGTCGACCTGCACAGTCATGCGCATGACCTGGGCAGCGCCCGGCTTCAGGTAATGGACGGGGTCACGACCGCGCTCGAGCTCGAGGCCGGCGTCACGCCAGTGGCGGGCGCGTACACGGCCGCCGCGGCGGCGGGCCGGCCGCTGAACTACGGGTTCGCCGCCTCCTGGGCGCTGGCCCGGATGAGCGTGCTGTCCCGGGTGACGTTCGACGGCTCGGTCGGGCCGCTGTTCGCGGGCCTCGCGGACCCGCGATGGCGTGGCGGCGCTTCCGCGGCCGAGATCGACCGCGTTCTGGGGATGCTGGAAGCCGATATCGCCGACGGGGCGCTGGGGATCGGCATGCTGGTCGCGTACGCGCCAGGCACCGCGCCGGAAGAGTACCTGCGGGTCGCCGCGCTCGCCTCGGCCTGCGACGTGCCGACCTTCACCCATTCGCGGGACCTCGTCGAGTTCACCCCGGACGTCCCCGTCGACGGTGCCGAAGAGATCGTCCGCGCCGCGGCCGAGACCGGTGCCCACATGCACTACTGCCACGTCAACAGCACCACGTTGCGGCACGCCGACCGAGTGCTCGGGCTGGTCGAGCGAGCGCAGCGGGCGGGCGCGCGGGTCAGTACCGAGGCCTACCCGTATGGGGCGGGCATGACCGGCATCGGAGCCGCGTTCCTGGCACCGGAACGGCTCGCCGAGCGCGGCCTGACGCCGCAATCGCTCACCTACGCGCCCACCGGTGAGCGGGTCGCCAGCGCGGCCAGGCTGAGTGAACTGCGCGCCACCGACCCTGGAGGACTGGCCATCATCAAGCAACTAGATGAGAATGCCCCGGACGACCAGGCCCTTCTCTTGCGGTACCTGACATTCCCCGGCTCCGTGATCGCCAGCGACGCCATGCCACTGACGTGGATCGGCGCCGCGCCGGAGCCCGCTTCCTGGCCACTGCCAGCCGCGGCGTTCACTCATCCGAGAACGGCCGGCACCTACGCGCGCTCGATCCGCACGCTCAGCCAGGACGGCGGGCTGTCTATGTCCGACATCCTGGCCAAGTGCAGCCTGCACCCGGCAGTGCTGCTCGAAGACCGGGTGCCGGCGATGCGGCGCAAGGGACGGGTCAGCGCGGGCAGCGACACCGACATCGTGGTGTTCGATCCCTACACCATTACCGACCAGGCCACCTACACCCGGAGCACCCGGCCATCGTCCGGAATCCGGCACGTGCTGGTCAACGGTACTTTCGTGGTTCGCGACAGCCGGCTAGACACCAGCGCACGCCCCGGCCGGCCTGTCCGGGCCTGATTTCATTGTCCAGAGGCGCCGCGTTCCTCACCCCGCCACATGACTGGGGTTCTGAGATCCGCCGCTTCTTGCGGGACCCAGACGGCCACCTCGTAGAGATCAGCCAGTCCAAGGCCAGGTGACGGCGGCACCTTTCGCCGCGAAGCTACCCGAGCTTGTGACCTGACATAGGGCTGCCCGCTTCTCTTGCGTCGGCCTGCTATCACTCGTGCGCCAAGGTAAAGATCGAACGTAGTGCTGAATATTAGACCGCCTATGACCGGTCAAATCTTCAGCAGTATCGGAAACCGGGCCTCTCCTAGGCGGATGATCTTGGTAACTGGGACCTGTGAGGCGTCCGGAGCGGGACTGACGTGCGAGATCACCCGCTGACTGAGCGCTGGCCGGCGGTGGTACCCGGCGCGGGCACCGCCTGCCACATCCCTGTTTCCAGTCGCGGCTGCCTCACGAATTGCGGTGCGGAGATCATGGATCGCCGCACTATGACACCCGGGCAGTACGAAGCGCATCAGCCGTCTTGGAGCAGGATGAGGCGCGCTCTGGCCAGCCCTGGGCTGGATGGCGGTGCGCGGTAGTGAACTGCAACCGGGGGTTATGCCGGGAGGTCCGCGGCTCGCGATATGAGGAGCGAACTACAGCCGTTTGGAAATGCGCGCTCCTCGACGTGAGCACCTTGGCACCTGTCAAGAATCCTGGGTACGCCCCGCGGCCAGGGAGGGATGCCGGTGGGCGGGATCCGCCGCCACCGCGGGGTCTCCGCAGGGCCCACGTCGAGACGGCAGACCGCGACAAAGCGGGTTTGCGGGTCAAGCTGGCGGCAGTTTTCCAGCGACACCGGCACTTCGTGAAGCTCTGCGATGCGGAGGAGTTCGTCGTCTGCGGTGAGCCGCGCCACGGCGCGGATGCAGTCGCGGAGCTTTTCTGACATGGGAATCGCGGTCTGGTATGCGCCGCCGGTCTGCCGGAGGACGTCGGCAAGAACAAAGCCGGGGGGCATGAGCTTTCCCTGGCCCCTCTTCAGCGGGTTCTCGGCAGGCGTGAGAACCTCGGCGGATGTGCTGAATGTTGCCATGCTCCACGCTCCACCATCCGGCTACCGTTCGTAACGAGCCGACCGGGCCGCAGCCGGCACCACGGCCAGGTCCAGTTTGCCACGCGTACGCCGGACACGGCACTGGCTGGTCAATAGCCCCGGCTGGCGTCTCGCT